>Ga0137409_10001598_pt1 | contig 24531 bp, 20 predicted proteins | sample CZODoug1_16funga_FD_122059 | JGI IMG/M metagenome (GOLD analysis project Ga0137409, IMG submission 122059) | Vadose zone soil fungal communities from Angelo Coast Range Reserve, California, USA - CZODoug1_16fungal (Hybrid Assembly) | ecosystem: Environmental > Terrestrial > Soil > Vadose zone...
CGATCGTAACCGTCGTAGTAGCCGATAGGAAGAACAACCAACTGCATCGGTCTGGTGGCCTGGTATGTGAGGCCATAACCGACGTAGTCGCCCGTGTTCACCTGTTTCACCTGAGCGACCCGGGTTTTCCAGGTGAGCACCGGAGACAGTGTCACGTTGCGGCCGCGCTCGCGCGCCGCGAGTCTTGTTTCCCGCGATGGCCAGATACCGTAGGCGCCGATTCCGACGCGCGCCATCGTGAAACTCAGTTCGGGATATAAGACGGCGCCGGCCGTGGCTGAAGCGTGGACATGTTGCGGCCGCGCGCCTGCGCGCTCGAGCGCGGCGAGAGCCTCCTGAAATTTTCGGGATTGCGAGCGGGCAAATGAAGGATCCAGTGTGTCTTCGATATTTGCAAAGTGCGTGTAGGCGCCCTCGATTTCAACGCCCGGCAACTTCTGAATCGCACCAACGAAACCTTCGATCTCGGATGGCGCGACTCCCTGGCGATTCGTTCCCGTTTCTATCTTGATATGGACTTTGGCGGGCGCGTTCAGTTTTGCGGCCCATTCGGACAAAGCTTGAGCTACATCCAATCGATACAGCACCTGGCGATATCCGTTGCGAACTACCTGCTCGATCTGGTCGGGATCGGTATGCCCGAGAATCGCTATTGGCTTTTCCACGCCAAGACGGGTCACGGCCAGCGCCTCATCGACAGAATTCACTCCGAGCCAGTCCGCCTGCTCCGCAATGATAGGCGTGACCACCTCCAGGCCATGCCCATACGCGTTTGCCTTCACTACGACCATCAAGGCGGTGCCGGACCCAACCAGCTTTTTGAATGTGTCGATGTTGGTCCGCAGCCGCTCGCCGTCAATCTCAATCCAGGACAACATGCATAGAATTATTCCATAAGGACGCGTGGTACACTCCAGCGGATGAGCGCGATCGTTGAATTTCGCAACGTGGCTTATGCGATCAATGGCCGTGCGCTCCTCGAGAATGTTTCGTTCGATATTGAATCCGGCGACACTGTAGTGTTCCTCGGACGAAGCGGTTCAGGGAAGACCACCACTCTGAAGTTAATCAATCGCTTGATCGAACCGACATCCGGTGATGTCCTCGTGGAGGGAAAGCGAACGACGGATTGGGATCCTATTCGCCTTCGCCGCCGGATCGGATACGTTATTCAGGAGATCGGCCTCTTTCCTCACTACACCGTCGAGCGCAACGTGGCGCTCGTACCAACTCTGGAATCCTGGCCGGAGGACAGAGTTCGCTCCAGAGTCAACGAGCTGTTGTCGCTCGTGGGCCTTGACCCGGCGCATTTCGCGAAACGGTTGCCGCGTCAGCTCTCAGGAGGACAAAGACAACGTGTGGGCGTGGCCAGAGCACTCGCGGCAGATCCGTCCATTCTTCTTCTGGATGAGCCTTTCGGTGCTTTGGACGCCATCACGCGGTCTGAAATCCAGAAGGAATTTCGAGACCTTCAGAAGCGGCTTGGAAAGACGATGGTGTTCGTTACTCACGACCTGCGAGAGGCGTTCATTCTCGGCAACAGGATCGGTCTGATGAAGGACGGGCATCTCATCGCGCTTGCGCCCGCTGCAGAATTTCGCAAGCTGAACCATCCGGAGGCCAGGGCCTTCCTGGAGAGCTACGAATGAGGATTCTGGATTTCATGTGGACCAATCGGATCGAGATCCTGCAGGTCACAATGGAGCACCTTGTTATGGTAGGTATCTCGATACTCATCGCCGCAGCCATCGGACTGCCGCTTGGAATTCTGATGACTCGCAAGCAGAGCATGACCCGCCCGATCCTGGCTTTTGCGAACATTGTCCAGACCGTGCCGAGCATGGCCCTTTTCGGATTCCTGATTCCCATTCCCTACATCGGCGGTATTGGCGCGCGTACTGCCATTGTTGCGCTGGTTCTGTATTCGCTGCTTCCAATCATTCGGAATACGTTCACGGGAATCTCGGGCGTCGATCCGGCCATTCGCGAGGCTGGCCGGGGGATGGGAATGACGGATGGTCAGCTTCTGTGGAAAGTGGAGATTCCGCTGGCTCTTGGTGTGATCTTTGCCGGAATTCGTGTGGCGACGGTCATCGGCGTCGGAGTAGCGACCATTGCCGCTGCCATCGGCGCGGGTGGTCTCGGGATGTTTATCTTCAGGGGCGTGTCGATGGTGGACAGCCGCCTGATACTCGCCGGCGCCATTCCTGCTGCCGCGCTCGCGCTCCTTGCAGACTTCGGCCTTGGCACTGTTCAGAAGCGGTTCTCAAAGCTGTTGTGCCTGGTTTGCGCTGTCGGTGTCCTGGCTTCCTGTTCAGGTAGAGAACGAATCGTCGTGGGTTCCAAGAATTTCACCGAGCAGATCATTCTCGGCGAGATGCTCGCTCAGCAGGTCGAACGCAAGACGAACCTCCAGGTCGATCGCCGGCTGAATCTCGGTGGCACGCTCGTCTGTCACGAGGCTCTCATATCCGGCCAGCTCGACATGTATGTGGAATACACGGGGACCGGGTTGACGGCGATTCTCAAGGAGCCGCCTGTAAACGATCCGTCCCGCGTATACGACACCGTCAAAGCCGCGTATGACTCCCGCTTTGGTATTGAGTGGACCGAGCCGCTCGGTTTCAACAACACCTTCGCGATCATTGTGAGGAAATCCGACGCGGACAGCATGAACGTCAAGACTATCTCGGATGCAGCCCCGCATACGCGTAAGTGGGTCGCAGGGTTCGGTTACGAGTTCATTGAGCGTGAAGATGGTTATCCGGGGCTGGCGAAAACTTACAGTCTTCAGTTTCCGAGTCCTCCCCGAGTGATGGATCTGGCGCTCTCGTATAAGGCAGTCGCGGACCGCCAGGTCGACTTCATCGCAGGCAATTCGACAGATGGTTTGATCAGCGCGCTCGGTCTTGTTGTCCTCGTCGACGACAAGCACTACTTTCCTCCCTACGATGCTGCACCGCTCGTCCGGCGCGCCACCGTCGAAAAGCATCCCGAGGTTCGAGAGGCGCTGAGAGCATTGGGCGGAAAAATATCTGAAGAACAGATGCGCCGGATGAACTACGCGGTAGATGTCGATCATCGGGATGCGAAACAGGTGGTACGGGAGTTTCTCGCGCAAGTAAAGGAGTAAATTTTGGGAACAGCGTATTCCCCTCCTTGGAAAGGAGGGGTGGACGCGCCATCAAATAAATGCTGCGAAGCCTCCATTGAATGGCGCGGCCGGGGTGGTCAGTTCGGCGAAACGTTCCGTGTGAGCGACCACCCCGTCTGCGCCGCTTCGGAACGGGGGCTTTTTCTTGATGGCGCAGCCACCCCTCCTGTTTCAGGAGGGGAATTCGCTGTGTCTGCTTCATCCGTATGAGCAGCACGGCAGACGTTGTCATCATTGGCGGTGGGATTGTCGGTTCCAGCATCGCCTTCAATCTGCTTCAGGACGGATTCAACGGACGCGTTCTTGTGGTCGAGCGCGATCCGAGTTACCAGTTTGCATCGAGCGCGCTCGCCATGGGTGGCGTGAGGCAGCAGTTCATGTCGAGCGTCAACATCCGGATGGTCCAGTACAGCGTCAGCGTGTTCGAACAGTTCCCGGACTGCCAGTTTCGGCAGCGGGGATATCTGTTTCTGGCCAACGAGGCCAACTGGAAGAAACTTCAGCGGCGATTCGAAATTCAAAAATCACTTGGCGCTGAATGCACACAGTTGACTGTGGCGGATATCCGAAAACTGGTGCCGGAACTTCGCTGCGACGATCTTGTGGGCGGATTGTTAGGGCCGAAGGACGGCTACGTTGACCCCCGCGCCGCTCTTCGACTCTTTCGCAAGAAGGCCGAAGAACTCGGGGCGACCTATATCTCAGACGAAGTCGAGAAGATCGAGAAGGGAGCAATTCATGGGACCAAATCCGGACGGATCGCCACAGATCGCGTGGTCATCGCGTCCGGGGCGTTTTCCGCGACGGTCGCGGAACTGGCTGGTGTTCAATTGCCAATCACACCCGTGCGCCAGCAGCTATTCCGATGTACCTTGCCGAGGCTATGGGCCTATGAATTTCCTGTGGTGATCGATCCGGGTGGCGTTCACTGGCGCAGCGACTGGAATAATGAGATCGTCATCGCCAAAACGAAACCGGATGAGCTGCCGGGCGTGCGGTTCGGCTGCGATATCGAAAGGTTCTATGAGGATTTTCTTCCGGACCTTGTGCGGCGGCTTCCGGAGTTTCGCGATCTGAAGCTCGTCTTCGGCTGGGGTGGCCTGTATGAAATGACACCCGACCACAATGGAATCATCGACAGGCATCCCGAGATGGATTGGCTTTACTTCGCCGCCGGCTTCAGCGGTCACGGCCTGATGATGTCTCCCGCGACGGGCAAGCTCATGTCCGAATTGATCCGCACCGGCCGCTTTCAGACCGTGGATGCCTCGCCATTGTCCTTTTCGCGCTTCCGGCGCAACGAGTTATTTTGGGACGAGGCAATGATTTGAAGAACGCGGGCTAAAGCCCGCGTTCCGAAGATCCAGCTCCAGAAAAAGCGTTTCAGGTACGGGACTCTTGTAATACGGCGGGATTTCCTCGAAGCCGAGCGAACGATACAACCCGATCGCGGCGTCCATCGTTCCCCGAACCGTGTCCAGCCGCATGGCCGTGTATCCGGTGCGGCGCGCTTCTTCGATCAGATGGAGCGCAAGTTTGCGCCCGAGCTGGTGACCGCGAAATTCCGGACGCACGTAAAGCCTCTTCATCTCGCACACCTGCGGTTCCAGCCGTTTCAGCGCGACACATCCTGCGGCCTTACCATCGAACCGGCACAAGATCAAACGGCCGTGGGGTAAGCTATACTCACCCGGCAAGCCCTGCAGCTCCTGGTCGAAATCCTGGAAGCATAAACTGAAATTCAACGACTGCGCATACTCCAGGAACAGCGCGCGAATCTCGTCAATTTCAGCACCGGACTCGATGTGCAGAAATTCCATTTCTACTACTCACGGAACATGAAAAACACGGCACCTACGATCAGGCCGAAGGCGACGAGGTAATTCCATCGAAACTGTTCACGCAGGTATGTCATCGAAAACACCGAAAACACGACGAGAGTGATCACTTCCTGGATCGTTTTCAATTGCGCCGTCGAAAACTGGTATGAACCGATACGATTGGCTGGAACCTGGAAGCAGTACTCCACAAACGCGATGAGCCAGCTTATGACAATCGCGATCCACAACGGTGACTCGCGGAATTTAAGGTGTCCATACCAGGCAAAGGTCATAAAGATGTTGGATACGGTCAGCAGTAATATGGTTCTCACAGGGAGAATATAACTTACCGAGACCGTCAGAAGACGGTATTGTAGCTGGACTTACGCCGGGGCGATTTGCGTTATGCTAACCCCTATGAAGTTTCTGACCGAAGTTTCGGGACCGCCCTTAGCCGAGACCCCGTCTTCCAACTGGATCTTCGATCGTATCGAAGAATGGGCGAAGCGGTATCCGGACAGATTTGCCTTCGCTGTCGATCATCAAGACGACGTCACGGAGTTTGGCTATGCGGATGTGCTCGCTGAGGCTGCCGGCATTGCCGCAGAACTGGTGGCTAAAGGCGTCAAGCGCGGTGACCGGGTTGGAATCCTTATGGAGAACATCCCGCAGTGGGTATTCGTTCTCCTCGGAGCAATGCGCGTCGGCGCGGTGACTGTTCCCCTCGCCACGACCCTTCCCGAATCCACTGTCCATCGGTTCGCCGAACACGCCGGCTGCCGAATCCTCTTTGCGGATGAGCCGAATTTGGAAAAGGCTACGGCAGTTGCCCGGGCGCTCGGATGTGAGATTTCGTGCTGCACCCAGAGCCGGAATGCGAAATCCACCGGGAGCGCGACGACAAACAAGACCGGAAATTTCCCGGTTCCCTCACCCCAGGACACCGTCCTGATCATCTACACGTCCGGGACCACGGGCGATCCGAAGGGCGTGGAACTCACGTTGAGCAATCTCGTCTACGAAATCCAGGGCGCCATCGAAGCTATCGAAATGTCGCCGGACCACCGCATTCTCTCGGTTCTTCCCTTCTCTCACATTCTTCCACTTGTCGCCGCAGCTCTCGGTCCGTTGTGCGTGGGCGCCGGCGTCGTATTCCTTTCCTCGATATCGCCGCAGCGTATCGTCGAGGCCTTTCATCGTTATCGAATTACGTTCTTCATATGCGTCCCGCAGTTCTTCTATATGCTGCACAAACGGATCTTCTCCCAGGCGGGCGCGCAGCCGTTTCCGATGCGTCTGGTGTTCCGATGGATGATGGCCATCTCACGCCGTCTCGATAATCCGGTACTCCGTCGAAAGCTCTTCGCAAAAATCCACAACACGATCGGGCCCGATCTCAAACTTCTGGCCAGTGGCGGTTCCCGCTTCGATCCGCGCGTTGCGCAGGATTTGAACGATCTTGGCTACACCATGCTTCAAGCCTATGGCCTTACGGAAACCGCGGCGGCAGCGACGGCAACACCGGCGAGCGCCAATCGCATTGGTACAGTCGGGAAGCCGCTTCGGGGCGTGACCGTCCGCATCGATTCACCGGATGCAGAAGGAGTCGGCGAGGTCTGGATTCGTGGTCCGGTTTTGATGAAAGGGTATTACCGCGACGGGGTGCAAACTGCCGAGGCGATTCAGGACGGATGGTTGCACACCGGCGACCTGGGGTTCATCCACGCCGACGGGAACCTGACGATTACCGGCCGAAGCAAAGACGTAATCGTGCTCGCGAATGGGAAGAACATCTATCCGGAAGAGATCGAGACGCACTACTCTCAATCCCCTTATATCAAGGAAATGTGCGTTTTAGGGCTGACACAAGACGGCAGCGGGCCTTCCGGCGAGTCGCTGCATGCCGTCATTGTGCCGGACATGGACGAGTTTCGCAGGCGCGGCCAGACCTCCATCATGGAAATGATCCGATTCGAGATCGAGAACCTTTCGAAGCAGGTTCCGTCTTACTACCGCATCCATTCACTGTCAGTCCGTAATGAAGCCTTGCCCCGCACCGTCACACGGAAGCTGAGGCGATTCGAAATCCAGCAGGACGAGGCGGCGCGCCGCGAGACACAGCAGGAGCCGGCAAAGGGTGACGATCATCCACGATTTCGAGAGAAGATCGGTTCCGTCATTGCAGAACTCGTGCGGGAAAATAAACCGGAGGCCGGGGCGCTGGATCCTTTGATGAATCTCGAGCTCGACCTTGGATTCGATTCGCTTACTCGTGTCGAACTTCTCGGCCTGGCCGAGGCCCGGCTCGGAGTACATATCGAAGAGCAACAGGCAACTCGGATTTTTACTCTAGGCGAACTGATCGACGCATTCGAAACTTCGACCGCTTCCGACGCGTCTGCCGGCCGCAGCTGGAAAGAGATCCTTGATGTCGGATATGGCGACGAGCTCTATCGTCATTACATCCTGGGTGCGAGAACGCTCGTGAATCCGATGGGTCTGCTTGCAATGCGTTTTCTCAGGTTGTCGGCTCGCCTGCTTTTCCGAATGCGATATTACGGACTGGAGAAGATTCCTCAAACGCTTCCTTTCATTCTTTGTCCAAATCACGAATCATTTCTCGATGGACCGCTGCTGATTTCCACTCTGCCGCGCCGGGTCATCTATAAAATCTTCATTCTCGGCTACAGCGATTACTGGCAGAGCGCGATTTCCAGACGCATCGCTCAGCTTTGCAATATCGTCGCAATCGACCCGAATGTGAACCTCATCCGAGCCATGCAGGTTGGGGCCATCGGCCTCAAGCACGGCCGCGTGCTCCTGGTGTTTCCTGAGGGCACACGCTCGATCGACGGCCGCGTGACCGAATTCAAGAAAGGTGCCGCGATCCTGGGTTATGAGCTGGGAGTGCCGATTGTCCCCGTCGGAATTCGGGGTAGTTTTGAGTCCTGGCCGCGGGGCGGAAGTTTCCGATTTCGTCCTGTGGAGATCCACTTCGGGGATCCTATCAATCCACTGGCCTTCAGCCGGGCCGCCGACCCCTATGCTGCAGTCACGGAAGTACTTCAAGACCGGGTAAAGATGCTTTCGGATGACGGAGCGTGACGAAATTCGGGGACAGAGAATTTAGCCGCGGATTACGCGGATGGGCGCGCCGTTACGGTAGATTTCCCTGTCGTGTAAGGATCTTGCGCGCCCATCCGCGTAATTCGCGTAATCCGCGGCTAATTCCCTTGTAACCTTTTTAGGCGTCAAGTCGTAAATAGCTTAGAATAGAGGCTTAGGGAAGACCAATCCCACCTGAAAATATGGACAGAAAATACGGCCAGCGCGGCTATCAGGATAACGACCGTGATCGTGAGCGACGCGACCCGGAAAAACCACGCCAACAGCCCAAAGGGGGTCCGCGGGGTTCCAAGGCCAAAGAAGGCCCGCGCCTGATGAAGATGCCGGGTTTCCAGGAAGTCCTGCGTTGCGCCTTGTGCGGGGCCATCGTTCCACCGCCCGTCGAAATCAAGTACGAGAGCCAGTGTCCCAAATGTAAGGCCGACCTCCGATCCTGCAAGAACTGCCGTCACTTCGACACGGCCGCCCAGTTCGAGTGCACGCAGCCCATTCCCGAACGTATCACCAAGAAAGATTTGCGCAATAATTGTGAGTTCTTCATGGCCCGCGCATCGATTGAGCGGGAAACCCGGGACTCCGGCGGAAACAACAGCAGCGGTGTCACCACGAAGCCGTCGGATGCCCGCAGCGCTTTCGATAACCTGTTCAAAAAATAGGTTCGTCAGGAGGCTTTCGCATGTCGCGTATGGCTATTGCGTCGCTATCCCTGTTGCTGCTTCTTGTTTCCGTTGGAATCTTGTGCGCAGCCGACATCAACGTCACCATCAAAGAATGGGACACGCCCGGCCAGAACGCCGGTCCCCACGACACTGAAGTTGCTCCGGACGGGTCGCTCTGGTACACCGGCCAGGGCAACAACACTCTGGGACGGCTCGATCCGAAGACCGGAAAAATCCAGGTGTTCAACCTGAAAACCCCGGGATCCGGTCCGCATGGTTTGGTAACCGATAACGATGGGAATGTGTGGTTTACTGCCAATGCGAAGGGATATATCGGCAAGCTGGATCCGAAGACAGGTCAGGTTACCGAATATCCGATGCCGGATCCGGCAGCACACGATCCACATACACCGTTGTTCGATAAAGAGGGAATCCTCTGGTTCACCGTGCAGGGTGGGAACCTCCTGGGCAAGCTGGATCCGAAAACCGGGAAGGTCACGTTGAAACAGTCTCCGACACCGAGATCCGCTCCCTACGGCCTTCGACTCGATTCGAAAGGTGACCCCTGGTACTGCGAATTCAACAGCAACAAGCTCGCGCACATCGATCGCGCTACATTCGAGATCAAGGAATATCTGCTACCCGAAGGCGCTCGCCCGCGGCGCCTGGCCGTCGCTCCGGACGACCGCGTGTATTACTCCGATCATATCCGCGGCTACCTGGGCCGGCTGGATCCGAAGACCGGCAAGGTTGAAGAATGGCCTTCGCCCGGCGGTCCGAATTCGCGTCCGTACGCGATTCTCACGATGTCCGACGGAATCGTTTGGTACAGTGAGTCGAACGTAACGCCGAACACACTGGTCCGCTTCGATCCGAAGGACAACAGCTTCATGAAATGGCCGATCCCGTCCGGTGGTGGCGTCCTGCGTCACTTTGTTGCAACGAAGGACGGTAAACAAATCTACATCGCCGGCAGCGGGGTAAATAAAGTCGGTATTGTGGATATCTCCCGGAAATAGCTTTAGCGTAATTCGCGTAATTCGCGGCTCCTTTTTTGCTATCCTCAGTAATATGGTAGAGGATCGCTTAAAGATTGCTGTGTTCATCGACTTCGACAACATCGAAATCGGCGTCAAGAGCACGCTGAACCGGCATTTCGACATTGGCGCAGTTCTGGAGGCTATCAAGGAGCGCGGCGAAGTCGTCACCAAAATCGCGTATGGCGATTGGAAGCGGGCCGGTGAACACAGCCGGAGCATGACGCAGCATGCCATCCAGATGGTGCAGCGAAACCTGACTCCGGGTGGTGACAAGAATGGCGCCGACATCAACCTGGCGCTCGATGCGCTGGAGATGGCATTCACCCGCAACCACATCAATGCCTTTGTCATCGTCGGCGGAGACAGTGACTTCATCGCGCTTGTCGAGAAACTGAAACAGTACGACAAGAAAGTGCTGGTTGTCGGAGGCCGCGCGTTCACCAGCATCATTCTTCAGAAGAACTGCCATGAATTCATTTCGTACGAAAACCTGATTACGCCCCAGGGCGGACAACAGAGCGGACAGCGGAGGCAGGCGGAGAAGACACGCACCGTCAGTGAGGGAAACCTCGAAAGAGCATTTCCACTTGTGCGTCGTGCTCTCAAAGTGCTGGCCGATCGCGAAGTCTCACCGCAGTTAGGCCTGCTGAAAAGCACATTGCTGCAACTGGACTCGACGTTCTCCGAGCGCGATTACGGCGCCAGCACTTTCCGCGATTTCATCGAAAAGATGGCAGCTGCCGGCTTCGTGAAATTAAAGCAAGTCGATCGCAGCCTCCTGGTGGAGTTGAAGGATCAAAAGGATCAGGAAGAAGGGGAACGGGAAGCCGCTCCCACTAATGGGCACGCACAGGAACCGGCACAGGTTCAGCCTTCTGCTGCTGCCAGCCCGACCGTCACAACCGGCCCGGTTGGCCCGACTCCCACACAAATGGAAGAAGGTGTTCGTGCGATGCAGGAAGTGTTTCAAAACGCCCGGATCACGCCACACTGGCCGATGTATCTGCGAAACGTCAAGCAGTTCATCAAGAACGCTTCACCGTCCTTCGATGAACGGCGTTACGGTTTCCACAGTTTTCTGGATGCTGTTCGATCCGGACAACGCGCCGGGTTATTTCGTCTCGAGCGTAATCGCCAGGGTATACTGCGGGTCTTTCCAGGAAGTCAGATCAATCAGGCTCAGCGCGCAGCTGGAACACCCGTTGAAGATGCTCCGGTGATGGAGATGGAGCAGCCCGAGCCGCCCATGACAATCGAAGAACAGGCGTCCGTCGAAGAAGTGCAGCCGGCGTCCATGACGGAGGCGACGGCTGAGGAGATTGCGGAACCGACCTTGCAGCCTGCGGACTCTGCGGTTATCTCCACAGAGACTGCACACGAAGAGAAACCGGCTCGCAAGCGCCGGGCTTCAAGTGGTATCAAACGCAAGATGGTCGCGCCGCGGATCAAGCCCGCCGCCGCGACCATCAAACGGACGAGGAAGAAGCCCTCGCCACCACCTGAAGAAGGGAGCGCGGGCTAAACCCCTGAACCCGCGCTTTCGAGATTTCTACGGCTCATCCCAGACGATCGAGAGACCTGCGCACTCGTCCCAGACGATCGTCAGCCCTACGATATCGGCGGAATTGCTCAGCGCCTCATCCCACACGATGGTTAGAGCCTCATCCCAAACGATGGTTGAACCCCAGACCATGCTTCCACTCCACGTTGCGGCGTTGTAGAGCATTTCCGTACCGGAGTACAGCGCATTATTCCAGACAATCGTCTGTCCCCAGGTCACAGGCGATCCGCCGATGATGTTGTGATAGTTCAGTCCGAGTCCGTTATTGACCATCCAATACATGCCCGCAGGAACATTCGTGTTGATGTTGGCGGCCATGTTCACCGCGCCGGCGACATTGACGTAGCCGGCACCGAAGGCCAAAGGTGATCCCGTGCGGTGTTCAGCCGTAAACATCAGAGCAGCCTTGACGGCGTTTGGAGTCATTGATGGGTTCTTCTGGAGCATCAGTGCGACCGCCCCGGCAACTACCGGAGTAGCCATGCTGGTGCCGCTCATCCTGATATACGAAGAACCCATCCGCAATTGTGGAAAGTTGTTCGCCAGAGTTGAACCTGAACTCATGGCTGCCACGACCTGCGATCCAGGAGCAGTGATATCCGGCTTGATTAGATGTTCTACAGCCGTTGGCCCGCGAGAACTGTATGTGGCGACAGTGTCGTCGGAACGATCGTCAGTGCCCCAGGTCGTCATGGCGCCAACCGTAATTACAGCGGGCTCGTTACCCGGGCTCGTGATGCCGCCATAGATCGTCTGACCGGTGGCATCTTTACCGTAGTTACCGGCCGCTGCCACAACGACGATACCGTTCTGCACAGCAAAACGGGCCGCGGATGCAAGCGGATCGGTTGCTGTCGACTCGTAGGGCCGATGTCCCAGCGAGAGGTTGATCACGCGAATGTTCATGCTCCGGCCATCATTACCCGTCGCGTTCTTGTTCTGGACTGCCCATTCGATAGCCGCGATCACGTCGCTGGTGTAACCTCCACCGTTAGCATCCAGGACTCGCAGATCGATCAGCTTCGCTCCAGTGGCTACACCCTTAAACCAACCAAAGGAAGCACTGCCCGATCCTGCAACAATACTGGCCACGTGTGTTCCATGACCGTAAGTATCGACGCCGCCTGTTTTGCTCGAATCGACGAAGTCCACCGCCTTTACCACGTTCTGCAGGTCGGGATGCGACGCGATACCACTATCGATCACTGCGACGCCGATGCCGGCTCCTGTAACTCCGTAGGTCTGCGTGGCCAGCGCAGCACCGGACGCCACTCTGGGTTCGCCGGAAAAGCCCTGGATTGGCTCGTCGAGAGAAACGTATTTGACGTTCTTGTTGTCGGCCAGCTTCTCCATCTGATCCGCGGGCACTTCAACTACACTGATCTTCAGTTTGCCGTATTGATGTGTAGTTTTTCCGCCTTTTTTGGCTATGTCAGCCTCATCGTAGGCGGTCGATGGCGTGACGCGCTGAATGATGACGCGGATCTTTTCTTTCTTGTCGCCATACGTTTGATCCCAATGGACCCAGTTATAAAGATGGTTGTCCAGTTTTGGATGGTCTCGCTTCCCGGACCGGTCCCACTCATTGTAGTTTTGGTCACGGTTTGGGTTCTGACCCCGACCGTTATCCTTGCCCTCGTTCTGCCCAAAAACAGAGCCGGCGAATAGCAGGCAGAAGATAGTAAAGAAAAGCCTACGTTTCATGATCTTCCCCTTCAGGTGATCCCGCCCATCTGCCATCCAGGCACGATGGTTCCCCCGGAATCAAAGGTCTTATCGGCCGCCCACAGGGGACCTTTAACTATTTATGGTATTTTCTGGGGGGCCTCTAACTCCCGGGTTGATCTAAAGGGCTAAGCACCCGTGACCAATTTGCCGATAAGGGAGAGGATGAGGTTCGATTTTGAGTAACAGGGGACATTTTAAAGGACTTCCGCGCTCGGCCCAGATCGCCGTGATCCTGTTCGGGATCGTGGGATTCTGTTCGCTGATGAGATCGGCGCTGGACCTCGGCCCCATCGAGTATTACTGGTTCGGGCTGATGGTTTTCGTCGCGGTCGTGACGGCTCACACCAAGGTGAAGCTGATCGGCGGATCCTCGCTTTCCCTGCTAACTACGGTTGCCCTCAGCTCCGTCATGGTGCTGGGGACGAAACCGGCTGTCATCGTTGCTATTTGCGGAGTGTTTGTCCAGTTTACGTTTCCCCGGAAACGACTCGTTCTGCATTTCTTGATTTTCAACCTTGGAATGATCGGGTTGACGGTAACCATGGCGGGAACGGCCTACCATTGGATCGTGCAGGATTCAACATCTGTATCAGACCGGCTTGTCGGATCGATGATCGCCTCGCTTCTCTATTATTTCGGTAATTCGCTCTGTGTGTCGCTCATGATCGGCCTGTCGCACGGCAAATCCATCTTCCGGGTGTGGCATGACAACTTTCTTTACACTGCACCAACATTTTTTCTAGCGGGCATCCTGGCATTCGCAGTTTTGGAGCTTATGCAATCTTTTCCGGCCCCGGTGCTTTTAGTGGTCATACCTATCCTTTATTTGAGTTATTACTCCTATCGGGTCTACCTGCAGAGCCTTGAAAACGAAAAGAAGCACGCGGAAGAAATGGCCGAGCTCTTCAATTCGACATTGTCGACGCTGGTGCTGGCTATCGACGCGAAGGACAAAAACACGCACGGCCACGTTCAGCGTGTGCAGAAATACTCGCGGGCCATTGCCGTAGCTATGCGTCTGGACCAGCAACAGATCGATGCGATTGCGGCGGCTGCTTTGCTGCACGACATTGGCAAGCTGGCCGTGCCCGAATACATCCTGAGCAAACAAGGACCTCTGACCCCCGAAGAGATGCGGAAAATGCGTCTGCACCCGCAGCTCGGCGCCGAGATCATTTCGAACATCAAGTTTCCGTATCCGGTTGCGGATTCGATTCTCGCCCATCACGAAAGGTTTGATGGGTTGGGATATCCCAATGGCCTCAAGGGGGAAGATATCCCGCTTGGCGCACGCGTACTGACTGTAGCAGATGTCTTCGACGCGTACGTTTCTGAACACGTCGAGTGCGCACGGACGATCGCCGACGCAATCAAGGTCCTGAAAGAGGGCGCCGGTACGTTCTTTGATCCGGAGGTCGTTGATGTCTGGGAATCCATATATGAAGGTGTTGTGAGCTTCCCGCAAGCGGCATCGTCGACCGGCTATTCGGGCATTCAGCGGGCGACGTCGGAGATCAAGATCCTCGAGTCTCTGGCCGAATCCATCACAGGGCTTAGCACGGTGAAGGAGATCATCGGGGCTGCGTGCACCATGCTGACGAATTCCGTTCCGGAGTCCACCGTCGCCGTTCAGGTTGGTGAGCATCAGGACGGAATTCCCGTGATGTTTGGAGGCGCTGTCATAGCCACGATTTTTGTCCATCGTCCCGGCAAACCGCTTACAGACGATGAGCTGTGGCTGATTTCGGCCGTAGCTGAAAAGATTTCCGCCAGTCTGGCCAATGCCATGGCTCTCGAGTCAGCGATACGTGATGCCACAGTGGACCAGCTCACTGGCCTTGCAAACCGCCGCGCTTTCGAGACCGCCTGCGAATCGCTCGCCGGCCTGGATTTCTCGATAGTCCTCGTTGACATCAACTCGTTCAAGGGAGTAAACGACAACTACGGGCACAAAGCCGGTGATGCGGCTCTCATCCGCATTGGAGCGCACCTTCGCGCAGCCTTCAATCATGCCCAGTTGATCTGCCGCCTCGGCGGCGACGAATTCGTGGTATTGACCTTCGCCCAGAGACACGACCTTCGCGCGCAAATCCGAAAATTCCGCCACATGGTGGTTTGGGATCCCGCGCACGAGCCATACAGGAGAATGCATTTCGGCGTGAGCTGTGGATTGGCCAGTGTTCCGACCGATGCCGCAAGCGTAAGAGACGCCATGCAGTTCGCCGACGAGCGAATGTATGCCGTCAAAGCTCGATTCAAGCAGTGGGCCAGCCGCGCGGTGGCGGTCTAACCACAGAATTGAACGCGGGCTAAAGCCCGCGACTACATTGGGGACCAACGTGGTTTCTAAGATGATCTCGGGTGCACTGTGTTGCAGGTCGTGATACGAAAGCGCTGCCCCTCGTTTATGAACTGGAATGTGAACCCGTTGTGACTGCCGTTGCCGCTGAAAAGCATCGAGAAGGCGTTGGAACGTCGTTTCGGCCAGGAAACCGGGTACCGCCACAATCTTTTCGCCGAACATCAGGCCGCTTCTGACATACCCGACGATACTTTCTCAGCCGGCCGGGCAACCAGATCAAACAGAAGGGAACGATTGAATCTGTCGTCCAGGATGAAGTGCAGTAGCGCCCCGGCTAGCGAAAACACTGTCAAAGGAAGTCCAAGAGTGGCAACTAGAACCAGAGCCTGGCGGCGCCATTCGAGCGGCGACTTTGCGAGATCCATGAGGCCTTGCCGGTAGAAACAGCCCATGATTCTGAGAATGTCCGACGCAAGCGTGAAACAGTGTCCCTGCTTTCCTTCAACACGGATCCGGCCATTTCGCAGGGCATTCATGAATTCCGACTTGTTGGACGCATGATCAGCCACCATGTAGGTTTTGCCCAGGCCTCGGAAAGTATGCGAATCGCTTCCCGCGACGCCGACCTTGCCGTATGCCTCCGCGAGGGCTGCAGCAGTGCGGTTCTGGCTGGGCAGACGCGTCCCGTTCAGGACTTCAAGGCCATCCACCCAGGGTATGAGAGCTGCGATGTGCGCGGCGGTTAACCGCCCGGCAGTCTGCGACGCGAGATGATTCAGTGTCGTGAAGATGCCCTGAGATTTCAGGTAGGGCATAAGCTCGCGGATATTGCGCCGCAGTCTTTGAATCTCCCGATGTTGTTGTTCGTTGATGTCCAGAACTCCTAGATGTACTGTCACATTGTCTTCGGGAAAAATGGCGGTTATTTCCTCTCCGATGATCAGATCGGGGCGATCGGCGAGGGTCAGCGCGCCATCAATCGTGTCGTGATCCGTGATTGCAACCAGATCCATTCCGCGGGCCTTGGCCCGGCTGTAAACGAGTTCGGGAGGGTTGTAGGATTCGTTGAGAATCTTGTGGACGGGATAAATCGTGGTTTTGCCTGAGAACAAAGTATGGACATGTGCATCAAGCTTCACTCTACCTCCAGTTATGCTGCCGCATTCATCATTGAGAACGCGGGACGCACGCCAATGAACAGGTAGAAGGACCACAAACCTGCCCAGGCGTCGCACCGCATGTACGTACATTTTCTGAAAAACTGGCGCAGTCTTTCCTCGTACGGCCGATCCACGTTGACATGGTTGACCGCAAGCCATTCTTCAAACCATTTGGAGCCGTTCGCCGATTTGTAGAAATCCACAACGCCGATCCTGCCGCCCGGCCACAGTTCCGATTGGGCACACGCGAGGGAAAGCTCCCATTCCGGAATCATGGAAAGCGAGTAAGAAAAGACGATGACATCCGCTTTGCCGCGTGTAATGGGTTCCTTGCCGTACTCCATGTCGACCAAACGAACATTCTTCCAACCCTTTTCCCGAACGCGCTCCGCGGCCCTCTGAAGCATGGGCCGGGAGCAATCCACACCGATGATTTCGCCCGTACCTTGCAGTCTTTGCTGGATCGCATCGAAGTTCTTTCCAGTGCCGCATCCGACCTCGAGCACACGCTCGCCGGGGCGGATGTCCAATTGTTGGATCAGCCGCTCTCGTCCATACAGAAAGATCCAGCGAGTGGCATCGTAAAAGCCGGCCTGGGTGTTGTAGTAGTTGCTCATCGTCTCGCGATGATCGGGTTGTTTGCGAAGGTATCGTGGTTTCATGTTGTCACCCTTGCGAAATGAAAAGATCCATAGGTCCCGACGCGGTCGCGATTGTTCAACTCGGCAGTCTGGTCCGGTTGGAATTCAAGGCGGCGCGCGGCAAACTCGGGGATGTAGCCGCAATTGACGTTGCCGGACCGGTAAATGATCCTTGCGCGCGGGAGAGCGCAGTCCATGATCAAACGCCACTCCTCTTCCAGTATCTGCGGCGTCGCCGAGAGCCAGTCCATGTGATCGAGCAGCACAAAAACGCTGTAACGCTTCGACGCTGAACTCAGGAAATGTGCCAGAGTCGATGTTTGGATCTGGATCCGCGGGATCCGCGCGCGAAGCACGTCAAAGTATTCACGCTTGAGATAGTTCGGGCAGCATCCCGCCGGGTAGTAGCCGTTCATGTAGACGCGCCAGAAATAGTTTTCGGCGATCGGGATTCGGGTCAGCGTCCTCTCCACTTTCTCTTCCACGAACGAGCTGATTCCATCGTCCGAGGCCTGCTTGATCTGCTGGATTTGTTCTGCAGGCACTCCAAGTATCGAGAGAACCGCCGTCCGGTTGATTAAAAAGCGGATCAGTGCCGACCATAGCCTGGGCGCGATTTGCTGACGATAGAACTCGGCCTGCTCCCGCTGGTTGTGGATCTGCTGGAATTCTTTAAGGGCCTCGCCGAGTCCACGGCAGTTTCGCAAATACCAGCGTGTACTACGGGCGAAGGAGCCTACCGTGCCGTGGAAGTAAAGTCCCGGTCCATCCGGATCGAAATAATAGATCCGCCGATCCCATATTTCTCTGGAGCGTTCGGTCAGCCGGTCTCGAAGCAATTCCTTGTAGACCCCGACATGGTTCCTTATGCGGCCTCTGCCGAACATCTGAAGGAACCGTTCGTATGGAAGTCTTTCCAATGCCGCGAGCTTCAGCTCCAGTAAGGCGTTCTGATGCGGATTGACGTCTACACACGTGATCTCCGCCGGATTGTGGAGCAAGTAATCGAGGGCGTTGCAGCCCGCGCTGGTGATCATCACGATACGGTCCGAGGCGCCGATGTTGAGAACTTCGTGGTCGAGCGCAGGATCTTCCCAGCATTGGTTGTAGATGAGATTTCGTGAATGGATCTGATCGAAGAGCCAGCGTGAAAACGCCAGTTTCATACTTTTATCGTCGCCTGCAAAGATTGCGCCGATGTTAATAAGGCGTTAAATCTTCGGGACTTTTAAGGCCGGAATGCGCGTTATTAGAGGAGGAATAGCCCTGCTATCCGACGCAAGAGTTTCGTTCGAAACGAAGGGGGTCAGGCTACGCGATGAGTGTCCGCGAAGAGTCGCAGCCGCCGCATGATTTCGTTGCGGACTGTTTGAAATGCCTTTAACTGACGTTCTTCATTGACCTCTGCTGGGTCATCAAAAGCCCAATGGATCGGGACATTCGTTGCCTGCCAGATGGCGAAGGATGCCCTCAGCCATTTGACTTCGCGCGGAGTTTCCGGTGCAGAGAAACAGAACTCGTTTCTTTCGCATTATCTTGAAATCAAACCCGTCCAAGATCTCAAGTTTGTGACAAAAGATTGAAGTTCTTGTTATGATGTTGCCCTTCATGACGCCAACAAATACTCTCTTATCCTCCGTCGATAAGTCGTGGAAGCAATTTTCTTCGGCATGGAAAAAGGCGCGCGCCAAAGGGTCGGAAAAGGCAGTTCACGATCTGCGCGTCGGCACGCGGCGATTGATTGCGACTCTGGAACTGGCCGGCGCCATTTCCGGGGATAAGGAAATTGCACGATTGGAAAAGCAATTCAAGAAGGTTCTCAAGCGAATGGGGCCTTTGCGGGATGTTCAGGTACAGTTGGAGAATCTTTCGCAGATCCGCGCTATCGATCCGGTCAAAGATTTCAAGCGGAGTCTCGAGCGCAGTGAGCGCAGGGAAATTGCCCGCGTAACGAAGGATTTGAAACGGCGGCGGCGACGGCGGCTATCGGACGGGTTTCACCACGTTCGCGGAGGTTTTGAGAGCCCGCGAAAACCTGTCGACGATGGTACCATGCGCCACGCGATTGACAGCCTTGTCGCCATACGTCACCGGGCGTTTTGGAGGACGCGCAGCCGCTTCAAACCGGAAAATCCGCAAACGCTGCACAACATGCGGATCGCATTAAAAAAACTTCGATATGTCCTTGAAGCCGCCCAACCGGTCCTTGGAGGTTGGGTGCGGAAACGTTCGCGTGAAATGCATACCTGCCAGCAGCTCATGGGGGACGCGCGCGATCTTGAAATTTTGAAGTCCCGTCTCGAAAAATGGGCGGATACGAAGGGAAAGAAAATCGCTGATACAGTGGCTCCCGAATTGGCTCAGCTCGGGCGACAGCGCCAACGCCTTGTGGCCAGGATCAAAAAATCATCCGCCCACTTTGAGGAGCTTGTCCCCGTTCGCAAGCCACGGCCAAAACCAAAACCGGATCAGGAAGCAACCCAGGCCGTTCCATTGCAGGAAGTGACCTCGCCCGTCTGGGTGAGAACCATCCACTAGAAAGGCTTCATTCGAAGGCTGGGGCTTCAGGACACCTGATGCCCGTGCCGGATATCTTCGCCGCGCACAAGGAAGACAACCATTTCGGCGATATTGGCGGCATGGTCGCCGACACGCTCGAGATTTCTGGCAACGAACATCAGCCGCAGAGCGCGCGAGACCGTGGATGGATCCTCCAACATATACGTCAATAACTCGCGAAACATCTGCTCGGAGACGTCATTGATATAGCTGTCGCTTTCAATCGCGCGTTCTGCCAGCTCGACGTCTTCGTTGACAAAAGCGTCCAGGCTCTCCTTCAGGATGCGCTGGGCGGCGCGAGCCATGACCGGCACGTCGATGATCGGATCAAGTTCAGGCTCGGTCATTATCTCGAGCGCGCGGCGGGCGATATTGACCCCGTTGTCTCCGATGCGCTCGATATCGCCAACAATTTTGATTGCCGTCGCGATGAATCGAAGATCGGATGCCACAGGCTGTTCGCGGGCGAGAATCTCAAAGCACATGTCGTCAACTTCGAGTTCCAGGCGGTCCAACTCGTCGTCGTCATCGATCACGTGTTCGGCAAGTGACGGGCGGCGCTCGACCAGCGCTCGCGTAGCATCCGCGATTGCCATCTCCGCCCTGTGACTCATGAGGAGAAGTTTCTCCTTAACAGTCCGCAGTTGCTGTTCGTACTGTTTGCTGGTGTGTTCGCGTTCCGGCATGGACATAGGCGCAAACATTAATCAAAACAAAGACATATTTCAAAATTGTTACTGTCCGGTGAAAGTTTCAGTGTCCCACGACGCCGAAGAAGGGAAGAACGATCGAGATGGTAATCAGGACGATGATGATCCACTCCAGCACCTCCATCCGCCAGCTCACGATCTGATCGGAGATCTTCTGATAGATGCTTTGGAGTGTTTCAAGTTTGCGGAAAATACTCGCGTCCCAGTCCGTCAGATGAAAGCGCTCGGCGGCAAGACGGTAAAGACGCGCGAGATACTGGTCGCCCAGCAGTTTCAGGACATTGTTCACACCTTCAAACAGGACGGCGCTGTCCACCTGCCATTGGGAAATATCGCGAAGATCCGATGGATCCGATCTGAAGGGAAACCACTTCCGTGAGCGCTTGGACTGGCGTTCATAGGCCTGTGTCAACGCCTCGTCGAGCCGATGATCCAGGAAGCGCATCTCGAGCAACTCGACATTGGCGAATTCCAAAACAGTCAGAACATCCTCGGCTTCCCTGTCGATGACAAGCGCGGCGTTCCAATCCACGATCGCCAGATCGTCTTTTCCATATGAAATCCTATGCGACATTGCATCCTTAACTTCATCAGCCGATAACTCCACGACCTCGGACCTCAGGATTTGAGCAACGTGCTGCGCATGTTCCGCTGTGATGTGCTGTAGCGTGACCGGTTCGGCGAAGGCTTCAATCTGGAAGATGAGATAATCCTCAACGAAGCTCGAAATATTTGGCTTGGAAACAGCGGACTCGATCAGTTTGAGCAATTCTTCCACCCTCTGACGCGAGTCCTTCAATAGATGCGCGTTTTCATAGAGGGCCTCACTCAGGGCGAGGAGATTCGGGGCTTCGCCGCTGAGAGGTATTCGATAAATGACGCTTACAGCCCCGAAATCATAGACCACGATCTCGACTTGCGGTTTGGCGGCAAATTCTTCACTGATGGGGATCGTTACAGGATCCTGGCTTATACGAAGAGGGGCAGGCTGGTAGGCGAAGTAACGAGGCGCGCGCCGCTTGTGCTTGATCGTCTCCCGCTGCTTAAAAGACGTTATCCGGCGTTCGGTTTCATTCAGGTCGATTGAGAACGCGATGTCGTAGACGAAAATGCTGTGGCAGGTGCCGCGGGCAACAGAGAGCATAAATAAAAATAGCCGCGAATTGACACGAATGCAGCTAAATACCCAGGGTCACTCGTCGCCGTTGACAGCAAAACGGTAGCCGACTCCATGGACGGTTTGAACGTAGATGGGCTGCTGGGGTTGGTTCTCGATTTTTTCCCGCACACGGCGGATGTAGACGTCGACGCTGCGAGGCGTGACGGTGCGGTCGTTGCCCCAGACGCTGTCGAGCAGTTGATCGCGTGAAAAGACCATGCCGGGGTGCGAAGCCAGGTAGTGCAGAAGACGAAATTCGAGCGCACTCAGTTCAACTGTCTTCCCGGACACCATCACGCTGTGAGCCATCGGATCGATCATGATATCGCCGCGCTGCAGTTTCGACTTCTGTGGTCCGGCCTGCTCGTTGCGCCGGAGAAGAGCACGAACCCGGGCAACGACTTCGCGCATGCTGAAAGGTTTCGTAACGTAGTCGTCGGCGCCGAGCTCGAGTCCGACGATACGATCGGCTTCCTCGCTTCTTGCAGAAAGCATGAGTACTGGAATTCGCGCGAATTTGTCGCTGCGGCGCAGTTGCCGGCAGACTTCCAGTCCGTCGAGTCCTGGAAGCATCAAGTCTAAAATGACGAGGTCGGGAGGATCGCGCCGAACTTCTGCCAAAGCGATGCTGCCGTCCGTAGCATAACTGACTCTGAATCCTTCTTTCTCGAGGTTGTATTTCAAAAGCTTGATCAGATCGCTCTCGTCCTCGACGATCAAAATCTTTTTCACCATGGCTATAACCAATGCCACAAGTGAAGCAAACGAGTCGGTAACATCTCCGTGAATTTTCTGTCTCAGATAAGTTTCAAAATGTTTACGATCTGAAGCGGAGCTAAGGGGGTTCTAAGCGTTTTTAAGCATGATGGATTCGATCGAATTCATCAGGTCCTCACATTTGTCGATCGCGTGTTCCATCTCGTTGTAAAGCGAATTGTATTTGAGGAGGTGAATCGCGTCGGTCTGTTCTGCGAAGAGTTTCCCCATGAAAAGCCGATAAAGCCGATCGCCTTCGTTTTCCATTTCGTGAACACGTACAATATGTTCGCGGAGAGATTCGTAATTCATCTCGCGAAGTAGCGAGATACTCTTGTGGATTTCATTGATGGCTCGACTTGCCACTTTCAGCAATAATGAAACTTCATCGTCGAGTTTGTCGATCTGATAGAGGAGCAACAGGTCCGCAACGTGATCGATAAGGTCGAGCACGTCGTCCATGCTTTTCGTAAGCGTGTAAATATCTTCTCGATCGAAGGGTGTGATGAACGAGAGATTCAGCTCTTCGAAGATCTTATGCGTGATTTCGTCGCCGATATGTTCGAGGCGTTTGATCTCCTCCCGCAGGGCGACCATCTCGGCACGCGAGTTCACCCTGGTCAGATCGGCATATAGGCTTCCCGCTTTCTTCAGGTTGTCGGCAGCCTGCTCAAAGTAATTCAGGAACTTGTCATCTCTGGGTAAGAGAAATCGAACAATTGAACTGAGGCTCATGCTCATCTCCTGAGCTGTAATAATTTAGTAACAATTCAGTAAGACATTATTAACAATGAGGATCACAACTCTAGCATGGATTACACTTCGCCCACATTCTTAGTCGTTGTCGGCATTATATTTACGGCGTTGGTGTTCGATTTTCTGAACGGATTTCACGACGCGGCAAATTCCATTGCAACGGTCGTGTCGACGCGAGTGCTTTCTCCCGGACAGGCTGTTCTTTGGGCGGCCTTTTTCAACTTCGTCGCAGCATTCGGATTTGGAGTTGGAGTGGCCAAGACGATTGGATCCGGCATGATCGATCCCAATGCCGTCGACCAGAAAGTCATATTTGCGGGTCTGGTTGGCGCTATTGCCTGGAACATCATTACCTGGTACTTCGGTTTACCGACGAGTTCGTCGCATGCTCTCATCGGAGGATACGCGGGGAGTGCTGTAACGAAGGGGGGGTTTGAGGTAATTATCGCCTCCGGTTGGACCAAAACCCTGATGTTTATCGTTCTTTCACCGGTGATCGGAATGATCCTAGGGCTTATCTTCATGATTTCCCTGCAGTGGTTATTTCGAGGAACTGCACCCTCGCGCGTGGACAAGTATTTCCGGCGCTTACAACTGCTTTCGGCTGCGTTATTCAGTCTGGGTCACGGTACCAACGATGCCCAAAAAACCATGGGCGTAATCGCCGTCGTCTTGTTCACCGCGGGATACTTGAAGACGCTGGACATTCCGTTCTGGGTTGTCCTGATGGCTCACGCTGCCATTGGATTGGGAACGCTTTCGGGTGGCTGGCGCATTGTGCGCACAATGGGCCAGAAAATCACCGCACTCCGGCCACCCGGCGGATTTTGCGCCGAGGCTGCCGGGGCAATCAGCATCATCGGCGCGGCACTCGGTGGTATTCCGGTCAGCACCACGCACACGATTACAGGGGCTATCGTCGGTGTTGGCGCAACGCGCCGGGTGACAGCCGTCAAATGGGGAGTGACACGGCGCATTATCTGGGCCTGGATTATCACGATTCCAGCCGCCGCGGCGATCGCGGCATTTGCCTACCGGGTAATTAAGTAGTTTTCCGTCGAGAAACGTTTCGAATTGTTTACGGATAGTTAACCGCTCCGTAACATTTCGTAAGCTATGCTGGATCTATGAAAACAACACACTTACGCGTGATAGCTGTCGCAGCTTTGGCCTTTCTTTTTGTGTCATGCAGCGCTCCTTCTGAAGCAATCACGGTGAAGGGGTCCGATACGATGGTTCCGCTCGGTCAGCGTTGGGCGGAGATTTATATGAAGGAGCACCCGCAAACAACGATCCAGGTCACTGGCGGCGGCAGCGGAACAGGCATTGCCGCGTTGATTAATGGAACGACTCAGATTTGCGAGGCATCGCGTCCGATGAAGCCTGAAGAGAAGAATTCA
>Ga0137409_10001599_pt1 | contig 24527 bp, 25 predicted proteins | sample CZODoug1_16funga_FD_122059 | JGI IMG/M metagenome (GOLD analysis project Ga0137409, IMG submission 122059) | Vadose zone soil fungal communities from Angelo Coast Range Reserve, California, USA - CZODoug1_16fungal (Hybrid Assembly) | ecosystem: Environmental > Terrestrial > Soil > Vadose zone...
CTTCGTTGGACAGAATCTTGTCGATGCGCGCCTTCTGCACGTTCAGGATCTTGCCGCGCAGCGGCAGGATCGCCTGGTAGCTGCGGTCGCGCCCCATCTTCGCCGAGCCGCCCGCGGAGTCGCCCTCGACGAGATAGATCTCGCACAGCTTGGGGTCGGTGAGCGAGCAGTCGGCGAGCTTGCCGGGCAGGAGGCCGGCGTCGAGGCCGCTCTTTTTGCGCACCAGCTCGCGCGCCTTGCGGGCCGCCTCGCGGGCCCGGGCCGCGCTCACCGCCTTCGCGATGATCGAGCGTGCCACGCTCGGGTTCTTGTCGAAGAACGCGCCGAGGGCGTCGTTGACGACCGTCTTGACGATGCCTTCGACTTCCGAGTTGCCCAGCTTGGTCTTGGTCTGCCCTTCGAACTGCGGGTTTTTGACTTTGACGCTGAGCACGCAGTTGAGCCCTTCGCGGACGTCGTCGCCGGAGAGCGTGAAGTCTTCCTTCTTCAGGGCGCCGTCCTGCTTCGCCCACTCGTTGATCGTGCGGGTCAGCGCCGACTTGAAGCCGGTGAGATGCGTGCCGCCTTCGTGCGTATTGATGTTGTTCACGAAGGTGAACGTGTTCTCGCTGTACTGATCGTCGTACTGGACCGCGCCCTCCACCTCGACGTCTTCGCGACTCGCCTCGAACGTGATCGGCTTGGGATGCAGGGGACGGCGGTTGCCGACGATCCATTTCACGAATTCCGACAGGCCGCCCTTATAGTAGAAGGTCTCTTCCTTCGTGCTGCCCTTGCGCTCGTCTTTGAGCACGATCGTGAGCGCCTTGTTCAGGAAGGCGAGCTCGCGCAGCCGGTTGGCGATGGTGGCGTAGTCGAAGCGCGTCTCGGTGAAGATCTCCGTGTCGGGCTTGAACCACACCGTCGTGCCCGTCCCTTTGGCCTTGCCGACGACCTCGAGCTTTTTCTTGGTGTCGCCGCGCTCGAACGACATGTGATGCCGTTTTCCGTCGCGGTCGACCCAGACCTCGAGCTTCTCGGAGAGGGCGTTCACCACCGACACGCCGACGCCGTGCAAGCCGCCCGACACCTTGTAGCTGCTCTTGTCGAATTTGCCGCCGGCGTGCAGCACCGTGAGCGCGACTTCGACGCCGGGCTTCTTCTCGGTCTTGTGAATGTCAACCGGAATGCCGCGCCCGTTGTCCACGACCGTGATGGCGTTGTCGGCGTGAATCGTGACCGAGATGTCGGTCGCGAAGCCCGCCAGCGCCTCGTCCACCGAGTTGTCGACCACTTCGTAGACGAGATGGTGCAGACCGCGCGACGACACCGACCCGATGTACATCGCGGGCCGGCGCCGCACCGCTTCCAGACCCTTCAAGACCTGGATGGAATCGGCCTGATAGCCGCCGTTGCCTTTTTCCTTCTTCGGTGCGGCGGGTTTCTTCTTCGGCATCAAATTCCTAACGTGAAAGAAGCCAGCGTATGGTGGTGATGCGGCCGACACCACGCCCCGCGTTGATGCGGGCCATGATGTCGGGCGTCATCAACTGCAGCTCATTCATCCACGAGCTCGTCGCGACGCGCACGAACAACACGCCATCGGGTGTGATGCTCTCAGGAATCGCGACGGCGGCGATTTGCGGACCAACGAGGCGCGGCCAGTCCGGAATCATCTGCGCCTGCCCGACTCGACGCGCCAAACCGGTGCGCTTCAGGTAGCCCTCGAGCGCCTCGGCGACTGCAACGGGACGGCCTTTTTTAGGGCGGTTTGAGGGATCGATCACAGCCCTAAAAGTAGCCGGAAGTCATTGTCCTGTCAACAGTTAAAGGCTGTCGCGGAAGTTACGGACTGACTACGACGTAGCTGTCGCGCTGGACCTGAAAACCGGCAATATCACGTGCCCGGAACTGGATGATGAGGCGGATCCCCGGCTGCTGGCCGGGGGGCAGGAGAAAGCGGTAGCGGGCGCTGAAGACGCGGTTGAAGCCTCCGCTCTCGCCGCGTAATTCCGCGTCGACGCTCACCCACACGGAATCGATGCCGTCCGGATCTTCCGCGCGAATCGTCCCGGAAACCGTGTCGACCTTGCTCGCGCTCACGCTGTCCTGGTCGATGGTGAACGACAATTGCGGGGGGCCGGGCCGATCGCGTGTCCCGAGACACGCCGCACCGAAGAGGAGCGCTACCGCCCCTGGAATTTTGCCGAGCGTTTTTCGAGAAATGCGGTCAGCCCTTCTTTCATGTCCTGCGTTGCGGCGAGGAGACCGAAGTGATTGGCCTCGAGGAGCAGGCCTTCGTCGAGACTCATCTCCAGGCCGTGGTCGATCGCTTCCATCGCGAGCCGCACGGCCAGTGGGCCCATCGCGAGGATACCCCGCATCATCTTCTCCGATTCCGCGAGCAGGTCGGCGGCGGGCACGACCTTGTTGACGAGCCCGATGCGGTACGCCTCCTGCGCATCGATCATCTCGCCGGTCAAAATGAGCTGCATCGCAATCCCTTTCCCCACGAGGCGCGGCAGCCGCTGCGTTCCCCCGTATCCCGGCGCGATCCCCAGTTTCACCTCGGGCTGTCCGAACTTCGCATTCTCGCTCGCGATGCGGATGTGACAGGCCATGGCCAGCTCGCAGCCGCCACCCAGCGCGAATCCGTTGACCGCCGCGATCACCGGCTTGCCGCACGTCTCGATACGCCGCAGCACGCTCTGGCCGCGCTGCGCCCGTGCCTTGCCGTCGAACGGCCCCTGCCGAGACAGATCGCCGATGTCGGCGCCGGCCACGAACGCCTTTGGCCCGGCGCCCGTGAGAATGGCGCCCTTGATGTCGGGTTCGGTCGCGATGCTCTCGGCGACTTTACCCAGCTCCAGCATCACCTGATCGTTCAGCGCATTGAGCTTGTCGGGACGGTTCACGGTTACGAATGCGATACCATCCCGGATTTCGACAAGGAGAGTTTGGTAGCTCATGGGGAGAATCCTAACGCTAGAATGCGAAATGGGGAATTCGAAATGCGAAATCTCTTGGCAAACTTCGCATTTCGCATTTCATATTTCGCATTAGGTTCACCACCGTGCCTATTCAAGCAATCTCATGGTCCCCATCGGGTGCGGTTCGCATCCTCGATCAACGAGCGCTACCGGAAGCGGAGATCACGCGCGATCTCGAGAGCGCCGAGTCGGTTGCCGAGGCGATCAAGCAGCTTCAGGTGCGCGGCGCGCCGCTGATCGGGATCGCCGCGGCCATGGGCCTCGTTGCCGGCACGCGCGATCTGCGAGCCGCGCCGCGGCCGTCGTTTCTCGCCGGTATGGCGCAACTATCCGACCTGCTCGCCAACGCCCGTCCGACGGCGGTCAACCTCCGCTGGGCGCTGCATCGCATGGCGAATGTGGCGCAGGCGACGCCGGGCGATAGTGCCGCGATATGGGAGCGACTGCATGCTGAAGCGACGGCCATCTGGGAGGAGGATCGCGCGATGTGTCGCCGCATCGGCGAGCATGGGCTGACGATCCTCGCCGATGGCGCCAACGTGCTGACGCACTGCAATACGGGCGCGCTCGCGACCGGCGGCATCGGGACCGCGCTGGCGCCGATCTATCTGGCGCACGAGCAGGGCCGTCGCGTGCATGTCTATGTGGACGAGACCCGGCCGTTGTTGCAGGGCTCCCGCCTCACCGCGTGGGAATTGCAGCATGCCGGGATCCCCTGCACGCTGATCACGGACGGCGCGGCGGCGGCGTTGATGCGACAAGCGAAGGTCGACCTGATCCTCGTCGGCGCGGACCGCATCTGCGCCAACGGTGATTTCGCAAACAAGATCGGCACCTATGGGCTGGCGGTGCTCGCGCGCCATCACGGCGTCCCGTTCTACTGCGCCGCGCCCGGGACCACGCTCGATGCATCGTTGGTCGACGGCGATCTGATTCCGATCGAGCAGCGGGCCGCGACCGAAGTCACGGTCCTGGCCGGTCGCCCCATCGCGCCGGATGGCGTGGCGGTGCTCAACCCGGCGTTCGACGTCACACCCGCGCGCTACGTCACCGGTTTCATCATGGACCGTGGCATCGTGCAACCACCGTTCTCGACCTGATGCCAGGCGGGACCAAACGGCGGCATGACGGTCGGCATCCTAGGTTCGAGCGAGGTGGTATACTACGAGCATGAAGGCAGGCACGAAGTTCGCCATGGGTGCGGTCCTGATCGTTGGCGCCGTGGGCTATCTGATGGCCTCCGGCATCAAGCAGACGGGACAGTATTTCCTCACGCCCAGTGAGCTGGCGCAGCGCGTCTCGGCCGATCCCTCGTTCTACGATCTCGGCATGAAGGTTGGGGCCCGCGTCGTGCCCGGTACCGTAGAGAAAGAGATTGCCACACAGACGCTGCGGTTTCATGTCACCGACGGCACGGTCAGCTATCCCGTGGTCTTCAAAGGCCTCCCGCCCGATACGTTTACTGACTCCGTCGAAGTCGTCGTCGAAGGGCGGCTGCAACGCGATGGAGTCATTCACGCGACCAACGTGCTCGCCAAGTGCGGGTCGCGTTACGAAGTCGTCCCCAAGGCCTAAATGACGCTGCTCGGCCCTCTCTCCCTGTGGCTCGCGTTTCTCGTGGGCCTGTGGGGAGCGATTACCGGATTCGTCGGCGGCGCACAGCGCCGGCTCGATCTGCAACAGAGCGCGCGCCACGCGACGTTCGCGTTGTTCGGCGCGCTGCTCGTCGCGGTCATCTCGCTCGAGATCGGCATCTTCCGCCACGATTTCAGCCTCGAGTACGTGGCCGCCTACACCAGCCGCAATCTCCCCACGTTCTATCTCTGGTCGGCGTTGTACGCGGGGCAAAAAGGCAGCCTGCTGTTTTGGGCGACGGTCCTGAGTCTCTTCGCCATGCTGTCGCAGCTGTTCACGAGCCGGCGCCATCGCCTCTACCTGCCGTATGTCGCGGCCGTGACCTGCCTGGTGGCGACGTTTTTCATCAGCGTCATGCTCTTCGCCGCGAACCCGTTCGAGCGGCTCGGCTTCACGCCGCTCGACGGCCGGGGGATGAACCCGCAGCTGCAAAACCCCGGCATGGTCTTCCATCCCCCCATGCTGTACCTCGGCTACATCTCGATCACGATCCCGTTCGCGTTCGCGATCGCCGCGCTCCTCACCCGAAAACTCGACGCGGAGTGGCTCGTTGCGGTCCGGAAATGGACGCTCGTGTCGTGGCTTTTCCTGAGCATCGGCCTGCTGCTCGGCATGTGGTGGGCGTATGTGGAGCTCGGCTGGGGCGGCTATTGGGCATGGGATCCCGTCGAGAACGCCGCGCTGCTGCCGTGGCTCGTCATGACGGCCTTTCTCCATTCGGTCATGATTCAAGAGAAGCGCGGCATGCTCAAGAAGTGGAACCTGGCGCTGATTCTCGGCGCCTGGCTGTTGTCGATCTTCGGCACCTTCATCACGCGCTCGGGCGTGATCGCCAGCGTGCATTCGTTCACGCAATCGAGCGTCGGCTACTTCTTCCTGGGGTTTCTGGTCCTCGCGGCGATCGGGAGTTTCGCGCTGTACTGGACGCGCTTGCCGCTGCTCCAGGCGGAGGCGACGCTCGAATCGATGGTGAGCCGCGAGGCGAGCTTCCTGTTCAACAACTTGCTGCTGATCGGGATCGCGTTCTCCGTCCTGTGGGGGACGCTGTTTCCAATTCTGTCCGAGGCGGTGAAAGGCACGAAGATCACTGTCGGCCCGCCGTTCTTCAATCAGGTGAACGTGCCCCTCGGTCTCGCGCTGTTGGCGATGACGGGAGTGGGGCCGCTGATCGCCTGGCGGCGCGCCTCGGTGCCGAACCTGCGGCGTCAGTTCGTCGTGCCGCTCACCAGCGGCGTGTTCGTGCTGCTCGTCCTGCTCGTGGCGGGCATGCGCGACGTGGGCGCGCTCATGGCGGTCAGCCTCGGCGGGTTCGTCTTCGCGACGGTCACACAAGAATTCGCGCGTGGCGCACGCGCCCGCCATCGCCAGTACGGCGAGCCGACCGCATTGGCCGTGGTGCAGCTCCTCGCCCGCAACCGCCGGCGCTATGGTGGATACATCGTCCACGTGGGGATCGTGCTGTTGTTCGTCGCCTTCGCGGGGATGGCCTTCAAGACCGAGACCCAGGCGACGCTGCGCCCCGGCGAATCGGCGACGCTCAAGAGCCCTTACGGCCAGGTGTACACCTTCACGCACCTCGGGATCTCGCAGTACAACGCCCTCAACCGCGAAGTGACGGCCGCGCTGGTCGAGGTCCGGCGCGACGGCAAACCGATCGGCCGGTTGCGGACGGAGAAGCGCCAGCATGTGGATGCGCTGGGCCGTCCGACCTTCGAGCCCTCGACGGAAGTCGGCATCAGGAGCGGGCTGCGCGAGGATCTGTACGTCGTGCTGGGCGGCCTCGTGAACGGCACCGAGCAAGCCGTGTATCGCTTCACCATCAATCCGCTCGTCTGGTGGGTGTGGTTCGGCGGATTCGTGCTGGTGATCGGCGGATTGATCGTGCTGTGGCCGGGCGGCGGGCCGGTGGCGGTCAAGGGATCAGGCGCCTCGCGCGTGCAGGCGGGGTACGCCGTGAAACTCGAGCCGGCAGACCAATGAACGATCCCGTCAGCCGGCGCGGGTTCTTCGCGCTCGCGGCAGCCGCGGCCGGCGCCGTCGTTCAGGACACGACGAGTGCCGGCCGCGTCTACGATCCGGGTCGCGCCGGCCGCGCGCTCCCGCCCATCACCGCCGCGGACAACGATGCCGGCATTCAGGCGATCGAGAAGCGGCTGCGCTGCAGCTGCGGCTGCGGGCTCGACATCTACACCTGCCGCACGACCGACTTCAGCTGCACCTACAGCCCGGCGTTGCACAAGGACGTGCTGCGGCTCGCGGGGCAGGGGAAAACGGCGCAGCAGATCATTGACGAGTTCGTGGCGCAATACGGCGAAGCGGCGCTCATGGCGCCGCCCAAGCGTGGCTTCAATCTCGCGGGGTACTTCGTTCCCTCCATAGCGATCGTCATCGCCGCGGTGCTGCTCGCGCGCGTGTTGCGCCGCTGGACGCGCGAAGCGTCCCCTCCGGCGATCGCGCCGTCGAGCACGCCTGCGGCCTCGCCCACCGAGCTGGAACAGCTGCGCCGCGAGCTAGACCGCTTTAATGCTTGAGCTGATCGTCGGCGTCCTGCTCGCGGCGGGCGCGACGTACTACGTACTGCTCCCGATTCTTCGGCCGCCGCGGGAGCCGTCCGCCGATACGGGTGTCGGCGACGAGGGCGATGATCCGGACGACGACATGAGTCCCCGCGCGGTGGCGTTCCGGGCGCTCAAGGAAATCGAATTCGATCGCGCGACGGGCAAACTCTCCGACACTGACTACGAGTCGCTGAAGGCGAAGTACACCGAGGAGGCGCTGGTCGCGATGCGAGGGGAGCAGGGAGCGGGGAGCAGGGAGCAGAAGCTCAAGCCGGCTCCCCGCACCCCGCTCCCCGCTCCCGCGTGCTCCGAACATGGTACGCCGTCGGAAGTGGATGCCGTGTTTTGCCCGCAATGCGGAAAGCGTTTGGGCAGAGCGGCCGGCTACTGCGCGCGCTGCGGCACGGGGCTCGAAACCGACGCCCGCTACTGCAACTCCTGCGGAGCCCGTGTGGCCGCCTGACTTGCATTTTTCAGTCCCATTTCCTATCAGTCTGCATCCCTGACCTCTGGAGTGCGTCGTGAACCGATGGGCCTCGCGGGTGTCGGTCGTGCTCTTGCTGCTCGCGTTGACGGCTTCCCCCGCGGATGCGCAACGGCGGGTCCGGCGCCGCTCCATCGTCAATAACGGTCCGCGCTACGGCCCGCACATCGGCTACAACTTCGATGCCAAGGCGGTGCTGCTCGGCGCGCAGCTCTCCTGGCCGATCGTGCCGTCAGTCGATCTCTATCCGACCTTCGACTACTACTTCGTCAGCGGGGGGTCGGCCTGGGCACTGAACTTCGACGTGAAATACCGGCCTCCGACGCGCTACGACGCATGGTATCTGGGTGGTGGACTGAACTATCTGCATGGCAGTAGTGCTGGAGGCAGCGGGCATAGCACGAATCTCAATCTGCTGACGGGGCTCGAAGGACGGCGTGGCCGCGCCCGGCCCTACGTCGAAGGAAAATTCATGATCGGCAACGGCAGCGCCTTCCAGCTGCTGGGGGGGATCAGCTGGCGCTAGGTTAGAACTCGAAGCTCTCCATCTTTCGCAGCGCCATCCGCAGCGGGACGATCGTGGCCGCCGTGCACAACGCGGCGGCCATGACAAACCAACCAACCATTTCCGGCGTGATCCCGATCGCTTGCCCTTCCCAGGCGGAGTGCACGTAGGTGTACACGGCGCGCGAGAGCGTGCCGAGCACCGCCGCGAGCAGGGCGATCGTGGTCATCATGAAGACGAGACCACCGAATGACGTTGGAATCTGCGCGGCGTTCTCCGTCTCGAACTGCGGATAGAGCGTCCCGAACGTCAACGCCAGCGCGGAGATCGCCAGCGTCAGTCCCGCCATCGTGGCGAGACTGAGGATCATCATGAACGGAGTGACTTCGAGCAGCGCGTTGGTCACACCGGTGAGAATGAGTCCGAGAATCAGCAGCGGCAGCGTCCCCACCCAGTACTTGGACCAGAGCAGCGCGCGCAGGTCGAGCGGGGAGGATCGCAGCAGCCACATCTGCCGGCCCTCGAGCGACACGGCCGGAAAGATGAAACGCGCCGCGATCGAGGCGAGCACGAAACCCGCGAGGCCGAGATTCAGGAACGACACCAGGTTGACGTAAAAGAACCCCACCGGCTCCCCGCGGTGCAGCGGCAGCGCCTGAATATTGAAGAGATAGACGACCACCAGCACCGCGAGCAGGATCAACTGGCTCCACTGCGTCGTGTCGCGAAAGAAAAGCTTGATGTCCTTGAGGACGAATTCCCGTTTCGCGACCGGCAGCCACCCCAGCAACGAACCGACGGTCCAGCGCCACAGGCCACCGCGAATGAATCGCTCCGCCCCCTCCTGTGCCTTGGTGAACCCTTGCGCGTACAGTGCGCGATGCAGCAGCGCGCCCAGCGTGACGAACGCCGCGGCGGTGCTCCACAGCAGCGCGAGCGGCAGCGGATCGATCTCGTTCCGCAGGTAGCCCATGATTGCCTGCGCCGCCCATTCGCTGGGCAGGAACGGCGACGTCGGGCCACGCAGCAGGATGACGAAGTCGAGCAGGTTGCGGAACCCTTCCGGCCGGGCGAGCTGCTCCGGGCGAATCACGCGAAACAGCAGAATGACGCCACCCGCGGCACCGAGGGCGATGATGGACAGCAGGTCGCGCGTGCGTCGCGCAGGAAAGATGTTCACCAGCACGAGCGTGACGGCGCAGCCGACCACCGCGGGGAGAATCAGCATCGGGACGATGGCGAGCACCGCGTACAGCGCGAACAGCACACCGCCCTTGTAGACGACGCCGTAGGCCGTGAGGATCGGCACCGCCATCAGCGCCACCATCCACGACGAATGCAGCAGCGTCTCGCCCAGCTTGGCGAGATAGAGGCGCAGCCAGTCCACGGGCGCAGAGACGAGCAGATCGAGATCCTTGGCGAGGAAAAAGCTCGACAGCGCGGTGATGACGTTCGACAGCACCAGAATCGAAATGAAGGACAGGAGGATGAGCCCGAGCATTTTTCCGGGGATCAGGGGACCCAGCTCCTCGACGCTCCGCAGGGCCTTGAGAATACGGTACAGCACGCCGAACACCCCCGCCCAAAATGCGCCGCCGACCAGCACCAGAATGACGAGCTTCCCCGTGCCGCCCTTGGCGCGCTCTTCGCGCAGCCGTTGCAGCGCGGTGCGCCACTTCGGCTGGAGTACGTGCGCGAGCGACGGTTGCTTCATGGTCCCCGCCCCAGCACCTCGGCGAGCTCACGGATCTGCGCGCCGCCGGTCAGCCTCAGGAACAGCTCCTCGAGGCTCGCGTCGCCCGCCTGGTGCTGGCGCCGCACGTCGCTCACGGTTCCGGCGGCGACGATCTTGCCGTGCTGGATGATGGCAATGTGATCGCACATCGCTTCCGCCACCTCGAGTGAGTGCGTGCTCATGAACACGGTCCCGCCACGGCCCACGAACTGCCGGAAGATGTCCTTCAGCAGTCGCGCGGCTTTGGGGTCGAGCCCGACCATCGGCTCGTCGACGACGATGCACTCGGGGCGATGGATCAACGCGCTCGAGATGATCAGCTTCTGGCGCATGCCGTGGCTGTATGCCTCGACCAGCTCGTCTTTCCAGCTCGTCAGCTCGAATACTTCCAGCAGCTCCGCGATGCGCCGCTCGACGGCGTCGCCTTCCTGCCCGTACAATCCTGCCACGAACCGCAGGAATTCCGCGCCGGTGAGCTTGTCATAGACGAAGGGCCGGTCGGGAATGAAGCCGAGCCGCATCTTGGCGGACAGCGGATTGATATGCACGTCGTCGCCGCCGAGCAGCACGCGTCCCTGCGTGGGACGGAGGATGCCGGCGATCATCCGTAGCGTCGTGGTCTTGCCGGCGCCGTTGGGCCCGAGGCAGCCGTACAGGACGCCGCGGGGGACGTGCAGGCTGATGTCGTCGACGGCGACGAAGCTGCCGTAGAGTTTGGTGAGGTTTTCCAGGCGGATCATAGCACCTCGAGCTTGAGCCGGCCGACGAGCGGGACGAGCTCGACTTGCCGTGCCAGTCCGCCCGCGGCAATCCGGAGATGCGCCGCGTCAGCGGGGAATTGGTCGAACGTGGGGTCCACCGCGATCCAGTCGTTCAGGTAGACCTCTGCCCACGCATGGTAGTAAAAGCGGCCGTTGAGATAGAGCAGGCCCGACACCGTCCGCGCCGGCAACCCGGTCGAGCGCGCCAGCGCCACGTACAACGTCGTCGCTTCGTTGCAATCGCCCTGGCGTTTCTCGAGCACTTTGACGGCGCTCGGCGCGCTGCCGGCGATGGGGATGGACCGGCGCAGCGAGCGGTGCACCCACTGCGCCAGCAGCTCGGCGACGGCCGCGGGGCTGCGTTCGCGTCCGATGATCTGCCGCGCCTGCGCGGCGATCCTCGGATCATGGCTCTGGATGAGTGGCTCGGGCGCCAGCCAGCGTGCCAGCGCGGTGTCACGCGAGGGCAGCCGGTACGGCGCCGCATGCGCCGCGAGTGCGCCCGCCTGAACGATCTCGAGCGTGTCGCGGCCGTTTCTGCGCAGCGACATGCGCGGGCGCGGAGTGGGGTTGCCCGTCACACCGGCAGCCAGTGCCGTCAGGGGAACGATCTCCCCCGGCCCGGGAGCGGCGCTGCTGCGCGCCACCCGCGCGGTGTCGCGATGCTTGAAGTTCTCGTAGACGATCTCGAATGCCGCGCGCTCCATCGCGAATCCCTGATCGTCTGCGCCGTCCGTGGAGGCAAGCACCACGCGTCCCTGCGCATCGATCCAGCTGCTCGTCGGCACGCCCCCCCCGTTGGCGTCTTGATCGATGCGGAATGCGCGCACGGTGTCGAAGTGCTCCGGTACCCACGTCATCGTCGTCGAATCGAGGTCGGCGCTGTCAGATACGACGAGCGTCGATTCTGCCGCTACCCGGGCGATGACATCCCGGCCGGTCAGCAGCAGCGGGTCGAACAACCGCGCGGAATATGAGCGGCCCGAGCGGAGCTCACCGCCGAACGCGAGCCGCAAGGGCAACAACGTCGGCAGCGTAATCGGGCCGCGCAGCGGAATGCGCGTCGTCTGGGAGTCGCCCTGGGAGATGATCGCGATAGACAGCACCGTATCGCCGAGCACGATGCCGTGGGACGTGAATTGCCCGAGATCGCCGTCGAAGGTCGCTTCGACGCTTTGCAGGCGCAGCGCGCGCGACAAGGTCGTGATGCTGCGCGCGGTGGTGCGATGCAGCGCGCCCAGCGCCGCCACGTCGAGCACGAAGACATTCTCGACCCGGATGGCGTCCGGCATGGTGTCGATGGTCGTCGAGGAATAGCCGACCTGTTGGCCGCCGACCGCGAGCCGATAGAACATCCCACCCGGCGCCACCGCCATCGCCGCCGCCGCGAGCCGCGCGCCGGTGGGACGGAACACCTCGCGCTTCACGAGCCAGCCCAGCGACAACGCCCAGGCCGTGAGGATCGCGATGACCCAGCGACGCCGGTTCACGCGACCGCCCGGTGCAGCGCCGCCTCGAACACCTGCTGGTCCTCGGAGCGCTCCACGACGAACGACACGTCCGCCGGGAATTCGGCGCCGCCTTTGTGAGCGTGCAGCACGGTCGCCATGATCTCGGCGGAGTCCTCGAGCGTCAGGTTGCCCGCGCCGGTGCCGAGGGGCGGCGCGCTGAGGTGCGCGAACTGCCACTCCTGCGCCTGATGCAACGTCGACAGCCAGGCGCGGGCGACGTTGCCGCGCGTCACCGGCTCCGTCTCGCTCCGGATGACGGCATGGATCACGAACTGCGCCGGCAAATCGCCGCCGCCGGCCGTGACGACGGCGGCGCCCACCGCCAGCTCGCGGCTGAGACGAATGCGGTTCTGGAATTCCTGGCCGCCGAGGATTTCCAGACGGCGGAGCGCGGCAGCGGTGGGGTCGAGGCGAGTGGTGGCGGGCCGGACGACTGCATCAGCGGCGAACGATGCGAGATCGTCCACGACTACGCGAATCACCTCCCGGTCATTTCCCGGGAGCGGCGGTACATCGCCGTAGCCTCGTCGGGGCGATTCAGGCGGTCGAGCACCTTGCCGATCCCGTACAGCGCCTTGGGATTCGCCGGCTGCAGCTCGACGGCTCTCTCGTACGCCGCCAGGGCGCCCGTGAGATCGTCTATGTGATTGAGCGCTTCGCCCAGGTAGTACCATGCTGCCGCGCGGCCGGGCTCGACCTCGGCGGCGCGTTTCAGCTGGTCGATGCCTTCGCGCCACATGCCGCGCCGCGTCAGCACGATGCCCAGGTTGAACAACGCCTCGACGTTCGCCGGTTCGGCGCGCAGCACGCGCTGCAGGTCGCGCTGGGCGGCGGCATAGCGCACCGTGGCGCCGAGGATGGCGGCGCGGTTGAGCAACAGCACGACGTTGTCGGGCTCGCTTTCGAGGGCGCGATCCAGCTCCGCCAGTGCGCCGTCCCGGTCGCCGCGCGCGTCGAGGATCAACGCCAGGTTGTTGCGCGCTTTCACGTGCTTCGGATCTCGCGCCAGGAGATCGCGGTACGATGCGGCCGCGCGATCGATCTCCCCTCGCTCGCTGGCTTCGCGGCCCGCGACGTACAGCGGGTCGTCGGCGGCCGGAGCAGATGGCTCCGGCGCGCTGGAGGCTGGTGGAGGAGGAGGCGGTAGTGGCGGCGGCGACGCTTCCGACCCCTCGCCATCGTCGAGCTGATCGGTCGGCCCGGAGGACGCCGGAGTCGCTACCGACTGGGCGACCCGCAACGGCGGCGGCTGGTTGTCGCGGTGCACGTCGGTCGGCGTTGCAATCGCGCCCGTCTGCGTGAGCGATTCGGCCTCCTCGATCAGCTCCGCAGCCACGCGCGCACGCTCCTGCGAGGTCTGCCAGCGGCGCTCGCGCCGGGGGCCCTGTGGGCCGGGGGGGCTTCCGCGGTTCATATCAAAACCTGCGCGTCTGGAGTCATGGGGGATGCTAACGTAGGAAATGGGCGTGCCTTAGGCAAGTGAAATCGCCGCCCGCCGCCCCTGGCCGCCCCGAAGTGGAGAGTTGACCGAAATGCGGTACCCCATCTAACCTCCGAGACTATGCCTGGTGACGCCCTGATCGTCCGTGGAGCACGCGAACACAACCTCAAGAACATAGACGTCGAGTTGCCGCGCAACGCCCTCGTGGTCATCACGGGGTTGTCGGGCTCGGGCAAATCGTCGCTGGCGTTCGATACGATCTACGCCGAAGGACAGCGGCGGTACGTCGAATCGCTGTCCGCGTACGCGCGTCAGTTCCTCGGACTCATGGACAAGCCCGACGTCGATGCGATCGAAGGACTGTCTCCCGCGATTTCGATCGAGCAAAAGACGGCCGGCGCCAATCCCCGTTCCACTGTGGGCACGATCACCGAGGTCTACGACTACCTCCGCCTGCTGTGGGCCCGCACCGGTACGCCGCATTGCCCCAACGATGGCAGCCCGGTGGAGCGTCAGTCCGCGTCGCAGATCACCGACCTCGTGCTGGAGTGGCCGGAAGGCACCAAGATCGAAGTCCTCGCGCCGCTGGTGCGCGGCCGCAAGGGCGAATTCCGCGACGTGTTCGAGGCGATGCGCAAGCAGGGCTTTGTGCGCGCCCGAATCAACGGCGAAACGTACGACCTCTCCGACGTCCCCAAGCTCAATCGCCGCCAGAACCATGACATCGCCGTCGTCGTGGACCGGCTCGTGGTGCGGGCCGCCGATCGGGGGCGCCTCGCTGATTCGATCGAGACCGCACTGAAGGCGGCCGATGGCGTCGTCGAGGTCGTACGCCAAACCGGGAGCCCGCGGTCCCGTCTCTTTTCCGAACGGTACGCGTGCCCGAAATGTGGACTGTCGCTCCCGGAGCTCGAGCCGCGGCAGTTCTCGTTCAACTCGCCGTACGGGGCATGCCCCGATTGTTCGGGGCTCGGCACGCGCCGCGAGGTCAACGCCGACCTCGTGCTCGGGGACCATAGTCTGTCGATTCTCGAGGGTGTGGTGCTGCCGTGGGGTGAGCCGAGCGGATATCTAAGGAAGGTGGTGCTACCCGCGCTGGCGAAAACCTACAAGTTCGATCTCAACACCCCGTGGCGCGATCTCTTGCCCGCGGTGCAGAAGACGTTGCTGCGAGGCGCGCCCGGCAAGACGATCACGTATCAGTATGACAGCGAGCGGTGGCACGGGTCGTATGAGTCGGGCTGGAAAGGCGTGCTCGACCACGTCGAGAAGCGGTATCGCGAAACCGCATCGGATGCCGTGCGCGAGCAGCTCGAGCAGTACATGGTCGAGCAGGCATGTCCTACCTGTGGCGGCCGGCGCCTCAAGCCGGAAAGCCTGTCGGTCCTCGTGGCGGGGCGGAGCATCGGCGACATCGTCGCGCTGCCGGTGCGCGAAGCGCTCGATTTCTTCGCGAACATCCCGCTGCGCAGCAATGGCCGCGCGGGAGTCGATCCGGAAATCGCCAAGCCGATCCTCAAGGAGGTCACCGATCGGCTGCGGTTTCTCGTCGATGTGGGGCTCGACTATCTCACGCTCGACCGATCGGCGGTGTCGTTGTCAGGCGGCGAGGCGCAACGCATCCGGCTCGCGACGCAGATCGGCAGCCGCCTGGTCGGTGTGCTCTACATCCTCGACGAGCCGTCGATCGGCTTGCATCAGCGCGACAATGCCCGGTTGCTCGCGACGCTGCGCGAGCTGCGCGATTTGGGAAACACCGTGCTGGTCGTGGAGCACGACGAGGAGACGATTCGCTCGGCGGATTACGTGGTCGATCTGGGGCCGCGCGCCGGTCGCCACGGCGGCGAGGTCGTGGCCGCGGGCCCGCTCGAGGAGGTGTTGCGCCATCGCGACTCACTCACCGCACGCTACCTGCGCGGCGAGCTGCGGATCCCTGTTCCCCAGCGACGGCGCATCGCGAGCGAAGATCGTATGCTGCGCGTCGTCGGCGCGCGCCATCACAACCTGAAGGATCTCACCGTCGAGTTTCCGCTCGGCCTGTTCGTCGCCGTCACCGGGGTGTCCGGGTCGGGCAAGTCGACGCTGGTCACCGACATTCTGTATCAGTCGCTGGCGCGCCATTTCTATCGCGCCAAGGTCGTCCCCGGAGCGCATGAGCGCATCGAGGGGCTCGACCACATCGACAAGGTCATCGACATCGATCAAAGCCCCATCGGCCGGACGCCGCGATCCAATCCGGCGACGTACACGGGCTTGTTCACGCCGATCCGCGAGCTGTTCACCTATCTCCCCGAATCGAAGCTGCGCGGCTACGGCCCCGGCCGCTTCTCATTCAATGTGAAAGGGGGGCGGTGCGAGGCGTGTCAGGGCGACGGCCTGGTGAAGGTCGAAATGCATTTCCTCCCCGACGTCTACGTCCCGTGCGAAGTCTGCAAGGGCCGGCGCTACAACCGCGAGACGCTCGAGGTGCGCTATAAAGGAAAGTCGATCGCCGACGTGCTCGATCTGACCGTCGCCGACGCGCTCGACTTTTTCGAGCATCAACCGCGTATCAGGACGAAACTCGAATTGCTCAACGACGTAGGTCTGGGATACATCCATCTCGGACAGTCGGCGACGACCCTCTCGGGCGGGGAGGCGCAGCGCGTCAAGCTGGCGACGGAGCTCTCCAAGCGCGACACGGGTCGGACCTTGTACATCCTCGATGAGCCGACGACCGGACTGCACTTCGAGGACGTGCGGCTGCTGCTGGAAGTGCTGCATCGGTTGGTGGACAAGGGAAATACGGTCGTCGTCATCGAGCACAACCTCGACGTCGTGAAAACGGCCGACTGGGTCATCGACCTCGGCCCCGAAGGCGGAGAGTTGGGCGGCCGCGTCGTCGCGGCAGGGCCGCCCGAGAAAGTCGCGCAGTCGAAGGGCTCCCATACGGGACAATTCCTCCGCAAGGTGTTGCAGGCCGGGGACTAGGCGGTAGGTTGAACAACGAAGCAGGGGGGAGACGCGGTGAATCCGGATGATCTCATCGGCCTCGTTGTCGTCGTATTCCTGTTCGGAGGCGGGACACTTTTTCTGCTGTCGATTTCGCCCGTCGGCAAGGCAATCGCTGCCCGGATTCTCGGACGCAGGAAAGCCACCGGCGACGACGATGAGACAGCGGAAGAGGTCAAGGAGCTGCGGCGCGAGATCGAAGACATGCGTCATCTCCCCGAGCAGCTGAGTGAATTGGGCGAACGGGTCGATTTCCTGGAGCGGATGGTGGCCAAGCAGCGGGAGGCCGAGCGCCTCCCGCCGGCGAGGTAGCCGATGCAATTTGGCGCGGTCGTTGCGCTCCTCGGGGTTACAGCCGGTACTCTCATCATCCTGTATCCACTCGTCCGTGCGCTCGCCGATCGGATCCGGCCCAGGGCGATCGAGTCAGGCGTCCACGAGGAGCTGCAAATGCTCCGGGAGGACATGCTCGCCGAGATTCAACAGGCGCGGCGCGAGATCGGCGAACTGGGCGAGCGCGTCGACTTTGCCGAACGGCTGCTCGCCAAGAAAACCGAGCGATGAACGGGCCTGAGGCGGTAGCGGCCTTCATGTTTTTTGGCGGGACATTCTGGGTCCTGCGACCGGTCGCCGCCGCCGTCGCCAAGCGCATCGCCGGGGAGCACCGCCGGCCTGGCCTGGAGCCGGCGGAGCACGATGAGATCCTGACGGAGCTCCAGCAGCTGCGCCGGGAGGTGGCGGAACTGGCGGAGCGAGTAGATTTTACCGAACGGATGTTGCCGCGCGAAACGGACCGCAAAGGGAAGGCGTAAGAACACAACGTGTATTTGCAAGGTCCGCTTCCTCCGACCCCGCCGCCGATGCTGCCGTTCGACCCGAATCAGCTCATTCCGCTGATCGGGATGGTCGGCGGGATGGTCCTCGCCGGCGTGGTGCTGTATGCCTTCTTCAAGTCGGATTTGGCGAAGGCGATAGCCGAGCGGCTTCGAGCGGGGATTCATCGGAAGCGGCGGTGGAAGGGGTTTGGCGGGGAGTGGTCCGACACCCCCACCGAGGGTCTCGCGGACGCGGATCACGTCGCCGAGCTGGAGCAGCGCGTGACGGATATGCAGGGTCAAATTGCCGAGATGGCCGAGCGGCTGGATTTTGCGGAGCGGCTGCTTGCGCAGAAGCGCGAGCGCTCATTGCCAGGAGCCTAGATGGGGATCATTGATCGTCTGTCCACGCTGATCCGGTCGAACATCAACGACCTGATTTCGCGCGCCGAGAACCCGCAGAAAGTTCTCGAGCAGCTCATCATCGACATGCGGAACCAGCTGGCGAAGGCCAAGCAGCAGGTGGCCGCCGCCATCGCCGATGAGAAGCGGCTCTCCGCGCAGGCCGAGCAGGAAAAGAAGCTGTCGGAAGACTGGGAGAAGCGGGCGGTGCTCGCGGTGCAGGAAGGGCGCGACGATCTCGCCAAGCAGGCGTTGCTGCGCTACAACGAGCACGTGCAGGGCGCGGTGCAGTTGCAGGAAACGTGGATCAAGCACCGCGAAGAAACCGAGAAGCTCAAAGCGTCGCTGCGTCAGCTCAACGACAAAATCGAGGAAGCCAAGCGCAAGAAGAACATCCTGATCGCGCGGCAGAAGCGCGCCGAGGCGCACAAGCGGATTCAGGAGACCTTGGGCTCGATCTCCGACAAAAGCGCGTTCGAGACGTTCGAGCGGATGGCGGAGCAGATCGAGCACGAGGAGCGCAAGCTCATCGCCGCTGCTGAGGTGAACGAGGATCTGTCGGGTGATTCTCTGGTCAAGCAGTTCCAGGGAATCGAGGTGAAGGCCAACGCGGACGAGCAGCTGCTGGCGCTGAAGCGCAAGATGGGGTTGCTGCCCGGTGGCACGCAGGAGCAGGCCCGGGCGCTGGGGAAGGGTGCGAAGGACGCCGAGCTGCTCGAGGATGACGACGCGGAGCAGAAAAGCTGAACGGTCAGGAGACTTCTCCTTCCAATCGGTTGTCGAGCGCCACGTTTGTGGCGCTCTTTGTTGCGGCCCTCGTCGTCCTGTTCATTCTCAAGGTCATCGATGTCCTGCTGCTGCTATTCCTGGCCATCCTCCTCGCGGTCTACCTCTCGGCGATCACGGACTGGTTGGAGCGCCGGTTTCGAATGCGCCGCTGGATGGGCCTTACGCTCGCCGTACTCGGCACCCTGGCAGGGATGGTGGGCGTAGCGGTGCTGCTCGCACCTCCAGTCGTGGAACAAACGCGCGCACTGATCGGCAGCCTGCCGCAAACGCTGACCAATATTCAGAGCGTGTTGGCGCGCTGGGCCAGCCAGTATCCCGTGCTCGACCAGACCGAGCTCGCGAATCCTTCGTCGGGCTTCGTGTCGGGACTCGTCACCGATGCGGTGGGATTCCTGAGCGGCTCGATCTTCGTTTATGTACGGGGCGGAGGCATGCTGTTCATCGAAGGCGCGAGTGTCCTCGTGATGGCCTTGTATCTGGCGCGCCAGCCCGCGTTGTACAGCAATGGGCTGATCTCGCTATTCGCCCCGCGCTACCGGCCCATCGCGGCGCGCATCTCGGCCGACGTTGGAGCCACGCTGCGGGCCTGGGTTGTCGGTCAACTGATCTCCATGGCCGTGCTGGCATTGCTGACGGCCGTCGGCCTGTGGATTCTCGGTGTGCCGTATTGGTTGGCGTTCGGCATTTTCACGGGCATCGTCGCCATCGTCCCGTTTTTTGGCACGCTCGTCTCCACGTTGCTGCCCGCTGTGTTCGTCGTCGCATCGGGTGACTGGGTGAAGGTTCTGCTCGTCATTCTGCTCGGCGTGCTGGTGCACGTATTCGGCTCGAATGTCGTGGTCCCTCGGATTATGCAACGCAAAGTCGATATCCCGCCCGTCCTCACCATCGCGATTGTGCTGGTGATGGGTGCGCTCCTCGGCGCGATCGGGCTGATCGTGGCGGTGCCGCTGCTGTGTGTGACGATGGTGCTGATTCGGCACATACTCTATCGCGAGATCTACGGCGAGGCCGGGAGCGCCGAGCCGGCCGTGCTGCGTCCGACCGAGCCGTGGACTGGAGTCGAGCGCCGGCAAGTCGCCGGCTCCGCGAAATGACGCCGCCGCAGCATCGTTTTCTCATCATCGCCGACGGCGATTTCGGGCCGCTCACGTCCAAGACCGCCAACTCGTGCATTCGCTATTTCCCGGAGCGCATCGTCGCGATTTTCGATCGCAAGCAAGCGGGGAAGACGGCGCAGGACGTGCTCGGGTTCGGCGGCACGATTCCCGTAGTCGGCGATTTCGAGCGCGGCATCGCGCAGGGCAAAGGCGCGACCGCCGTCCTGATCGGCATCGCGCCGGCCGGCGGGCGCCTTCCCGACGAGTGGAAGGGTTGGCTGCGCACCGCGATCGAGCGCAGGCTCGAAATCTGGAGCGGCCTGCACACGTTCATCGGCGACGACCCCGAGCTGGGGCCGCTCGCCCGCTCGCGCGGGGTTCGCATTCTCGATGCCCGCAAGCCGCCGCCGAACCTTCCCATCGCCGACGGCCGGGCGGCCGAGGTCGATGCGCTGGTCGTGCTCGCGGTCGGGTCCGATTGCAACGTCGGCAAGATGACGGCGCAGCTGCAGCTGCGCGACGAGCTGGTGCGCCGCGGCCACAAAACGAGCTTCGTCGCCACCGGGCAGACGGGAATCTTCATCGAGGGCTGGGGCATCGCGGTGGATGCCGTGGTTGCCGACTTCATCGCCGGAGCGGCCGAGCAGATCACGATTCAAGGCGCGAAAGACAACGACATCGTGCTGGTCGAAGGCCAGGGCAGCCTGATTCACCCCGGCTACTCCGGCGTCACGCTCGGCCTGCTGCACGGGTCCTGCCCCGATGCGCTGATTCTCTGCCATCAGGTGACGCGCGACTACATCGGCGATTATCACGGCCGCGAGCCGTGGGTGAAGATCCCGTCATACACCGAGATGATCGAGATCTACGAGCGCGCCGCGCATCCCGTGCATCCGACGAAGGTCATCGGGATCTGCCTCAACACGTACGACATGGACGAGAGCGCGGCGCGCAAGGCTGTCGCAAAAGCGGCAGAGGAGACGGGGCTACCGGCGACCGATCCGGTGCGGTTCGATTCGGATCTGCTGGTCGACGCCATCATCGGGGCGCGCGCAACGATTTGATCTCTCCGGCGGCGAATCGGTACCACCCGCCGCCCTTTCCTTCTTTATGCTGCCGCAATGCGATTCCTGCGTTGCGTGTACGCCGAATGGTTGCTCCTCCTTCCGCGCTTCACGCGCACGCGCCTCGGCATTTCGCTCCTGGCGCTGGGTGCCACGCTCATCTGGCTCAACAGTCGCGGTCTCGAGCCGCTCACCGTCGCGCTGCAGGCCGGCGCACTGGCGGCCATCATCGGCGCGGCCGGCCTGGCAGGAAGTGAGCGAGACCACGCCGCATTGGCGACGGCGTTGACACATCCGACGACGCCGCTCGCGCTCGCCGCGGGACGCTGGTTGGCAGTCGTCGTCCCGGCGTCAGCACTGACGATCGTCTGTGCTGCCGTGACAGGGTCGCAGCTCGGCGCCGTATTCGCGGGCGTCGCCGCTGCCGCTGCCGTCGGCGCATGCGGACTGACGGCCGTTCTCCTGCTCGGCAACGGCGCCGCTCTGGCGCTCTTCCTCTGTATGGCGGTTGCTGGGGCGGTGGCGCCTGAGCGCCTGGTCGATCTCGCGCGTCCCGGCGTCGTGCGCCTGACGGCGGCGAGCGCGCTCGAGCTGGGGCCGGCACTCTGGCACTATCGCGACATTGCGACGGGCGACTGGGGCGCGATCCTGCACGCCGCTGCCTGGACCGGGCTGGGCATCCTGCTCGCGAGCGCCTGCGTCGCGCGACGGCGATCCGCGCTGCACTGATGGACCGACGACCGATGACAGATTACGCCCTAACGCTCTGCGACGTCCGGGGCCACGGTGTCGCGGGCATCTCCCTGGCGCTGCTGTCTGGAGAGATCGCCGGATTGGTCGGCCCCGCCGGTGCGGGGAAAAGCACGCTGCTGCGGATCGCGGCCGGCTGTCTAAAACCAGTCAGCGGCGAAGTGCGTGTTTGGGGCGCGAAACTGGAGGCGCCCGCAGCCCGTCAGCTCATCGGCTACGCCGGCGAGAATGCCGTGTTTCCGGCCGCGCTGTCGGTGCGCGAAATACTCCTCTATTACGCTCGGCTGCACTGCGCCGTCAACGGCGAGCGTGCGCCGCAGCGGTTGGTCCGCGAAGCGCTGGAGCTGTCCGGTCTCACGGGGGACGCCGACACGCGCGTCGAGACGCTGGGTCGCGCTGACCTGCGCCGCCTGGGGCTGGCGCAGGCGGTGCTGGGCGGCCGGCGGGTGCTGTTACTCGACGAGATGCTCTCCGGGCTCGATGCCATCGCGGGGCGAGACGTGCGCAGCCGGATCGCCGGTCTCGCGGCGAGTGGTGTCGCCGTGCTGATCACGTCGCGCGATCCCGCAGCGCTGGAACGGCTGGCCGCGCGCGTGCTGGTGCTGCGCGAGGGACGCATCGTGCGCGCCGGTCCGCTGGCGACGCTGCTCGGCGAACGGGTGCTCGAGGTCATCCTCGATTGCCCGCCTGCCGAGCCACCCCCCGGTTTTCGGGTCACTGCGACGGGCCTCGAGGCGCCGTTGCGGGGGCGGACGGTGGAAGCGGCGCTGGCGTTATGTCGCGCCCACCGCCTAGCGGTGCGGGCATCCCGGGTGCGGGTGAAATCGCTCGAGGAGGTCGTGCTGGAAACCCACGACGTGCGTTAGTACGTTTCGCCGCCATGACGGCGGCTCTTCCTCAGGTTTCCCTCTTCAATACGCTCGCTCGCCGCGTCGAGCCGCTGCAGCCGCTCGCGCCGCCGCGTGTCACGTTCTACACCTGTGGCCCGACGGTGTGGAACTACGCGCACATCGGGAATTTCCGCACGTTCCTGTTCGAGGATCTGCTGCGCCGCTGGCTGGAGCACCTGGGCTACGACGTCTTTCAGATCATGAATCTCACCGACGTGGACGACCGCACGATCAAGGCGGCGCGCCAGGCCGGCAAGTCGCTCGTCGAGCATACGGCGCCGTTCACGAAGGCGTTCTTCGAAGACCGCGACTACATGCGCATCAAGCCGGCGAACGTGTACACGCCCGCGACGCAATACATGCCGCAGATGATCGCGCTGGTGTCGCGCCTGCTCGAGCGCGGCGTTGCATATAAGGGAGAGGACGGCTCGGTCTATTTCGCACTCGCGAAGTTTCCGACGTATGGGCGTCTGTCGCGTCTCGACACGCGCGAGATCAAGGTCGGTGCGCGCGTCACGAGTGACGAATACGCAAAAGGCGATCCCAGCGATTTCGCGTTGTGGAAAAAAGCGGACGCGGAGGACGAGCAAGTGGGTGCGGCGTGGGACGCGCCGTTCGGCCGCGGGCGCCCCGGCTGGCATCTCGAATGCTCCGCGATGGCGCTCGAGGAGCTTCGGAGATGCTGTGGCGTGCAGACGCTCGACATTCATGCCGGCGCGATCGATCTGATCTTTCCGCACCACGAAAACGAAATCGCGCAGTCGGAGGGAGCGACCGGCCAGCCATTCTCGCGTCACTGGGTGCACGGCGAGTTTCTCAACGTGCGCGGCACCAAGATGTCGAAACGCCACGGCAACTTTCTCACCGCACGCGATCTGCGCGAGCAGGGCGTCGACGCGGCGGCGGTGCGGTTGCTGTTTTTTCAAACGCACTATCGCCAGCCGGTGGATTTCACCGACGAAGCACTCGAGGCAGCGAAAGAAGGCGTGCGGCGGCTCGGTGAGTTTCATGATCGATTGAAAAAGGGGAGAGGGGAGAAGGGAGAGGTACTACCGGGTCTCGCTGAGAAATTGGAGACCGATGTCGCCGCCGCGCTGAACGACGATCTCAACGCGCCGCGTGCAGTCGCGGCGTTGTTCGACTTCGTGCGCGCGGCGAACCGCGAGCTCGACAAGCCTCAGGGTGCCGCCGGGAGCGGGCGTGCGCTCGCCGCCTTCGAGCGGGTCGCGGGGGTCCTCGACGTCCTGCCGGCGGTGCGGGCTGTCGATCCGGCGCTGGCGAGCTGGGTGGCCGAGCGCATCGCCGCCCGGGCCCAAGCCCGTAAGTCCAAGGATTTCAAGGCTGCTGATGCGATCCGCGGCGAGCTCGCCGCGAAGGGCATTGAGATCGAGGACACCCCGACTGGAACGAAGTGGAGAATGGGCTAAGTCGTTCGAAGCCCGTCCCTTGCCATAGTCGCACGCCCTGTCTAAGATACGGGTCTGTCGGATTCAGCCTTGACCAGCTGACGTAGCTCAACTGGTAGAGCAGCTGATTTGTAATCAGCAGGTTAAGGGTTCGAGTCCCTTCGTCAGCTCAAACCCGAACTCTGGGAAACAACAAACCCCGCGCGCACCGAACGCGGGGTCTGTTGTCAGCGGGAGCGGCGGAAGGGAATCGGGCGGCGGGGGCGGCGCGCTGGGTGGGGTGCCCGAGTGGCCAAAGGGAGCAGACTGTAAATCTGCCGCGCATCGCGCTACGAAGGTTCGAATCCTTCCCCCACCACTTTGTGGCGCGCGGGCGTAGCTCAGTTGGTAGAGCATCAGCCTTCCAAGCTGAGGGTCACGGGTTCGAGCCCCGTCGCCCGCTCTGACGACCGCTCGCGTAGCTCAGTCGGTAGAGCGCGTCCTTGGTAAGGACGAGGTCACCGGTTCAATCCCGGTCGCGAGCTCTGGGAACGTCGGATTGTTAAAGAAGCGAACACTCATCAAGGAACACGAGAGCAATGGCAAAAGCAAAATTTGAGCGCAACAAGCCGCATGTAAACGTGGGCACCATCGGCCACGTCGATCACGGCAAGACGACCCTGACGGCGGCGCTCACGAAGGTGTCGTCGGACAAGGGGCTCGCGACCTACATCTCCTACGA
>Ga0137409_10001600_pt1 | contig 24527 bp, 21 predicted proteins | sample CZODoug1_16funga_FD_122059 | JGI IMG/M metagenome (GOLD analysis project Ga0137409, IMG submission 122059) | Vadose zone soil fungal communities from Angelo Coast Range Reserve, California, USA - CZODoug1_16fungal (Hybrid Assembly) | ecosystem: Environmental > Terrestrial > Soil > Vadose zone...
TCGCCATATGCGCCGGTGTCGCCGAATTCGTCCATCTCGTCATCGCGCATATAGTACTTTCTCTCATCGAACATCGCGGCATCTCCTTAGAACGCTGGGGGCAAGTTCCCAGAGCTGAGTAACGATGATTTCGGAGGAGAAAAAACCTCCTGAAGCAACGGCGCCGAGTATAGCAATATCCCCGCGACTTCAACAAGAGGAAAAGACGGCGGAACAAACAGCGAAAGTCTCGGGGCACCAAATCTCGCAGAACCAGTAGGAAGGGTTACGGGCCGGTTACCGGGCCTGTGCCTGCGAAGTGTCGTGTTCGCTGGCCAGGCTAGGAGCGGAGGTGGTGCGGGGGTTCTTGGCCACCGGCTTGGTCTTCGCCTTCGCTTTATCGGCTTGGGCATGCCGGCGACGTTGCTTTGAGTTGCTTCCGCTGGTCCAGGCTTCACTTTCGCGCCCAGCCACCAACGGCAGGTAGATGCGGACGGTACGCCCAGCGTGCAGCGTATTACCGCGGAGATGGTTCCAGGAGCGCACCTTATCGGCCGGAACGCCGAAGTTCTGGGCGACCGAGGCCACAGTATCTCCGCGCCGCGTCCGGTAGCGGACGGCATGCTTGGAGTAAAGGTCGCCGGTTTCCCCGGCTACAACCCTGCCCTCCGCGATCGGAATAATGAGCTTGGCATCGGGTTCTACCTCATCGGACGCTAGGCCATTGGCTTCCACAATGGATGCGACAGGGGTGCGGTAACTGTGCGAAAGGCTCGCCAGGGTCTCGCCGGGCGTCATGCGGTGGTATCGCCACCAAACGCGCACATCTTCAGGAATGGCGGCGATCGCCGTCTGGTAGCGGTCCTTCGAGCCCACGGGCAAGTGCAGGTCAAATTCGGTGTCTTTGGGGGTTGTGGTGCGCAAGAGGCTGGGGTTGAGGTCCTGCAGCGTAGCTACAGGAGCGTCAACGCATTCTGCGACTAAGCGTAGGTCGACGGGATACATAATCTTGACCGTGTCGAAAACAGCGGGCGGATCAGGGACAATGCCGTCTAGCCCGTACTGGGCCTTATTCTTCGCCATTATGGCTACGGCGACGATAATTGGGACGTAGTTCTTGGTCTCCCTGGGCAGAACGTTCCGGTTGTAAAGCTCCCAGAAATCGGCATATCCGGTGCGGCGGACGGCTTGCTGAACGTTGCCCGGGCCGGAATTGTAGGCCGCCATGGCCAGGTACCAATCGCCAAACTGGTTGTAGAGGTCGTGCAGGTGGTGGGCTGCAGCACGGGTGGACTTTTCGGGGTCGAGGCGCTCATCGAGCCACCAGTTGCGAGCCAGACCGTAACCAGTGGCACGGCTACTGATGAACTGCCACATGCCTCGGGCTCCGGCTCGAGAGAGAGCCAATTCGTGGAAGCCCGATTCCGCTTGCGCCAGGTAAATCAGGTCCTGAGGGACGCCCTCTTCCTTCAGTACACGCCGAATCATGGGCTCATAGCGCCCGGAGCGAATCAAGCCGCGTTCCAGCACACCCTTTCCGTTCTTTGAGAAGTAATTCAGGAACGAAACCACGGGGTCGGTCAGCATCAACGGCAGGTCGGAATGCGTGGAGCGAATCTCGGCTTCCGCCTGGGCCTTGACGTTCGGATCGACCGGAAAGGTGACCTCATTCGCCTCGTCAGTCGCCTGATCGATCGGAGCCGGCTCTGATTTCTGCTGCGTGAAGCCATCACCCTGCTCCAGGGCAGCCAGCTCAAGACCGGAGGCGCCGTTCACGATGCGATCGAATTCCCGCTGCAGGCGCTCATCGGAGTGAATGTCGTAGGGGCTTTCAAGCAACAGGTTAAAGGCGTTGTCAAAATTCAGCCGCGCGGCCACGAGGTGGCCGGTCTGGTAATTCGTCTGTCCGGCTTGGAATTCCTTTTCCGCCTGGTCAATCAAGGCTGCGATGCGATCAGCCTGGTTGGCGGATGCATCCGCTGGGGCCTGCGGCCACGCCAACTGCGTGAGTACCGCGGCGAGGACGCAGGACGAAAACCAGCGTAAGGGACTGATTATCAATTGGTTAACACTCCCAATTCCCCCTCCCGCTTTAGCCAGAGGCTGTTTCGGTTCAGTGAGATGCTACTATTCGCCCCAGTGTGGGTCAACCAGCGACGGTACCGGCACCGTTGGGTTATGTTGCTGATTTTGTGGCAATTAGAGCTGCGAACGACCTCTGCGGCGGGACAAGAGCAGATAGCCCGCTATCAGCATGACGACGCCGGTCCACGGAAGCATCATCTGCTGGTATTGGATCGTCATGATCAAGACGACCGCAACACCAGCTCGTATCCAGTGCCGGAAGGGGTGCGGGGTCGCACTATAAGCCCGCCACAACTCTGACAGTTGCTCGGGAACTGCCCGCGCGTTTCCTCCGCTTTTTTCGCCCCAATCCGACCGAAGCGCAAAACCCGCGCCAAGTATACTCCCGAGCGGGATTGTTTCGCGCCCGGCAGCACCTAGCCCCTACAATGAGACATATGGCTATTTCTAGCGCGTCACGCTCGCAGGTACGCTTGCTTGGTGTGCCGTGGGACGGAAATTCGTCGTTCTTGCGGGGCGCGGCTCAGGCTCCGGGAAAGATTCGGGAAGCGCTGCAATGTGATGCTTCGAATTCCTGGTCCGAGACAGGGATTGACACCGCGATCCGGGAAGTCTTCGGAGACGCGGGTGACGTGGAGTTTGGCTCGGGCGGCGACTGGTTTGCGCAAACGGAAACCAAGGCGGGAAAGTTAGCGGCAGAGTGTAAGCCGCTGTTTCTGGGCGGAGATCACTCCGTAACCTATCCGCTGGTGAGCGGGATGTCGCGGAAGTGGCCGAAACTGACCGTCGTACACTTTGACGCGCATCCGGATCTGTATGAGGAGTTCGGGAACAACCGCTACTCCCATGCCAGCCCATTTGCCCGAGTCCTCGAGGAGAAGCTCGCCGCGCGGCTGATTCAAGTAGGCATTCGCACGATGAACGCGCATCAACGGGAACAGGCGTCAAAGTACGACGTGGAAGTGTACCGCATGGGGAACGAACTAAGCTTCGCTGAGATGGAGATCACCGGGCCGGTGTATGTAACTGTGGATTTGGATGTGCTAGATCCGGCGTTTGCCCCGGGCGTTTCGCATCGGGAGCCGGGCGGCATGTCGGTTCGCGAATTGATTGGGCATCTGCATGCGATTCCCGGCCATGTGGTAGGAGCGGATTTGGTCGAATTCAACCCCGAGCGGGATATGGACGGAATGACCGCGACGGTGTGCGCGAAGTTGGTGAAGGAATTGGTCGGAGTGATGGTGCGGTAGCCTGCGTCTGCCAGTGTAGTCGCGGGGCGCCCTCGCCCGCGTGGTCCTGTTTGAAAATCAACCTGTTGCCTTGGCTTTAGCGGTCTCTTAGGTTCTGGCCTCCTACTCATGCTCTAAGACCACGCGGGCGGGGCGCACCGTGCCACAAGAGCATTTCTACTTCCTTACATAATTCTTAACGTAGCCGGGTACAGGAATTCCCGCATCCAGTTTCTCGTCTGGAATCGGCGTACCCGGCACGACTGGCAGCGGAAGAATACCAGCCCAGGTGCGGTAAGACATATCCTCGGCGTCGTCGATGACCGGACCTTGCCGCACTTTGGCGGAAAATTCCTCGATCGGCAGACGCAGAATGGTGGTCGCCTTCAGCTCCCGCTCGTTAGGAAAACGCGAGTCTTGCCATCGCCCCGGGATGATGTGTTCAGAAAGCAGGCGCAAGGCCTCCAACTTTTCCGCGGGATCGTCGATGACACTCGCCTTCCCCAAGATAACCACGGACCGGTAGTTCATCGAGTGGTTGAAAATGGAACGAGCGAGAACGAGACCGTCGAGCAAGGTAGCAGTGACGCAGACCGGCACGCCCTGATTCACTTCCTTCAACATGCGGCTGGCAGCCGAGCCGTGGATATACAGCGTATCGCCATTGCGGCCGTATCCTGTGGGAATGACGAAAGGCTGGCCGTTCTGAACGAAGCCAACGTGGCAGATGAAGCCGGCGTCAAGGATCTTGTAGACTTCGGCGCGGTCGTAAACGCCGCGTTCATGCTCGCGGATCAGGCGAGTGCGCGGCGTGGGCTCGGACATTTTGCGGGGTGCTCCGGGGAATCGTTAAGAGTGAACATCTGGTGAGTGGATTTTAGCAGGGCAAGTTCGTGTGGCGCGGACACTCCTGTCCGCGAGGTCTTGGAAGTTGCAAGCCTAAAGCCAAAGCTTAAAGATCAAAATCAAGATCACGCGCACATGAGTGTCCGCGCCACACCAGCTACCACTTCAGGCGCACTGCGAATTGGAACTGTCTCGGGTCTGACGCGGCAGTAGCGACTCCCGCCTGCGAATACAGCGGGTTCACGTCGGCCACGTTGTACCGGTTGGCAATGTTGAACAGGTCCATGATCCCCTCAAGGCTGAAGCGCTCACCCAGCGGGAACGTGCGCGCGACACGGAGATCGTTGAAAAGTGTCCACGGACGGAGTCCAGCATTCCGACCAAGGTTACCAGCCAGGCTTCCCTCGCGGAAACAAGGCACCTGGAAAAAACCCGTTGGAGAAAACCTGGAGGCAACCGGCTGCGTCTGGGGGTCGCACGGAGTGGGTAGGGTCCCAGCGGGCACGACATTCGGCCTGGCTTCGCTGGGGGCAAACTGGAACGTCGTGTCCTGGGTGGTAATGATATTGAAGGGACGTCCCGAAGCCACATCAATAATGGGTGCAAAAGTCCAATTGCTGAGCAGTTTGCCACCGATGCCACCCTTCCCCACGTGGCCCGTATCGTAGCTGCCGCTGAAAACAAACCGATGACGCTGATCAAACGTGGATGTCGCGCGCTCTGCGCCCGGGTTAAAGCTATCTTGCGGTGACAGCGGCGATTGCAAGTCCGTGGAGTCGTCGATCGCGTGCGACCAGGTGTACGACGCCAGGAACTGAGCGTGACCCGAAAAGCGCTTGCGGAAGTTGACGGACAAGCCGTGATAGACCGAACTGCCATTCGAGTAGTTGGCGGCCTGATCGCTGAATGGAATAGGCACGCACGTCCCCGCTACTGGATCGCAGGTGCTCCGATTGGGACCAAAGCCGAGGCCTTCAGCCTTAAGAACCTGGTTGACCAAACCTAGGCATGGGGCAGGAACGAAACGCGTGAGCGACGGGTTAAGGCCACCGGGCCGGAAGAAACTCGCTACCGCAGCCGGAATAAAGGGTCCTGCGGGGCCGACGCCACACACATTTACGGCCCGAGGATCTGTGTCCGTGGTGATGGCTCCGGCCGCAAGGGCCGCCTGCCAATTATTGACCAGCAAATCGCCGCGCACAGGATTGGCGTTAATTGGTCGGTTGAGGTGGCGTCCGCCGTTGAAATTGTAGGCAAAGCTGATGCCGTACCCCTTGCCGAGATCGTGTTCCACAGTGAGATTGGCCTGATTCGAGTATGCGAACACGAAGTTCTTCGCTTGCGGGAAACCGAAGGGTTGCGAAATCAGAGGCAGTCCAGCGGCAAGGTATCCCTGATTGATAAACAGGGAAGTCGGAAGGAATGCATCGAATCTTTGCTGATCGCTCTGATACCCGAGTGCGGGTCCGGCAGCCGGAAAACAGTTTGCTAGTCCCAGCGTCCCTTGGAAAATGTTAGTCGCGTTCAAGTTGTTGGGACTGCCTGGCGCCGAGCCGTCGCACGGCAAGCCGCCGAAGAACAATAACTGAGAGGTCTTAGATCCGTCCGACGCGTCTCCCAGGAAGTACAACCCCAGCAATGGATGGTCGTAGAAGATTCCGTAGGAACTACGAATGACGGTCTTGCCGTCACCTTTTGGATCCCACGCGAGGCCGACCCGCGGCGCGAAGTTGTTTTTGTCGTTTTCGACGCCCTTCTGAATACCCAGTGCGTTGTATGCGGCTCCAGCCAGTCCCGCGGGCGCAGCAAACTTTGGGCCGAACTCGATGTCGTAGCGCACGCCGTAGTTCAAGCTTAGGTTGTGGCGTATTTTCCAGGAGTCCTGCCAAAACAAACCTAGGGGCTTATTGCTAAACGCATCATGCGGATTGCCGATGCCCTGTACGAAGGTCGTGGGAATACCCAGCCCGTAGGCCTGGACCGAGTTAAACGACGGGAAGCCCGGCAATCCCACGTTCGCCGCGTTGAGCTCGCCAAAATTAATTACCCCGCCGTAGTTCACCGTAAACGTCGCCGAAAGTGGCAAATAATTAAAGTCGACGCCGAATTTCGTGTCGTGCCGGCCGATGCTCCAGGAAAAATTGTCGGTCCCCTGAAACCTCTCCTCGGTACGGTGAATGGTGCTGAAGGGCTCGCGGCCAACGAACGCAAACCCCACGATATTCGCCGCTAGATTAGCGCCACCTGGACCTTTGGAGAAATTGAAATTGAGTCCACGCCGAGCATACTGGAAGCGAGCCTCGTTTACTTTGTTGCTGCCAATCACCCAAGTTTCCTGTAAAACTCCCGCTGCGTCGCGATAGCTTTGCGCCGTAGTCCGGGAATACGCGTTCTGCCCAAATGTTTCGTTTTGTCCATTCACTTCAATCCCGTTGACGGTGCTGGGGCTCACATTCCCCCGCAGCATCAATTGATTGTTCGCGTTGATGTTGTGATCCAGGCGCAGGGAATAAAGGCTAGTCCCTTCAAACACGGGAAAATTTCCGGCTTGTGAAGCCAATCCTAGAAATCCCGTCGGCAGACCATTGCAAGTCAGATTCGCGGAACTACAGGACGTCGGAAACTGCTGCAAGGAGCCACCCGGAGAGATCAAAGCAAACGCCGCTGGATAACTCCGGTTGACGGCGATCCCTGAAGCACCGCCAGCCAAGAAGATGTACTTCTGGAGATCAGGGATTTGTGTGCCCGAAGGCGGGCTTGCCAGAAACTGTGCCTGTTGCGGCGTGACCTGAACGTTAAAAGTGCCGGCGGGCGCCCCGAAGTAGGCCGAGGCGTCAAAAGGCGTTAGCCCGTAATTATCGCCTCCAATAAACGAAAACCCCGTTTCGTGCCGACGCGTCCCTTCATAGGCGAAGTAGTAGTACGTCCTGTCCTTCTTTATAGGGCCGCCCAGCGCGAAGCCCGCCTGGGCGCGCGTGTAGGCGGGATCTTTCACGTTGCTGAAGCGATTCACCGCCTGAAACTTGCGGTTACGAAGGAAGCCAAAGACAGACCCGTGCATATCGTTTGATCCGGAGCGCGTGACGATGTTGACCACGCCGCCGGAAGCGCGGCCATATTCCGCCGCATAGCCATTTGTGATTATCTGGAATTCCTTAACTGCCTCTTGCGAAACGGTGGATCGGACTCCGTTGGTCGAATTGTCGACCGCGTCTGCGCCGTCGACATTGACGAGGTTAGCGCGGGCACGCTGCCCGCCAAAATTCAGCCCTGAAGTCGGCGCGGCACCGATCGATGGCGCGTTGTCAGCCACAACCTGCGAATTGGTTTTGGTGAAGTCGATGTAGTTGCGCCCATTGATGGGCAGGTTGTCGATGCTGCGCTGATCGACCGTTTCCGTGGTAGACGTGCGCGTCGTCTCGACGAGGGCAGCCTCGGTGGTAACCGTGATCGACGTTTGCCCAGCGCTCACGGCCAAGGCGATCGGCAACTCCGCCGACTGGCCGACCGTAACGGTCACATCTTTGACTTCAGCCTTGGCAAAACCCGGAGACTCAACCGTGACGGTGTAAGCACCCGGAGGCAGGGCAATGAGATGGTAGTCTCCGTCAGAATTTGCATTGGTGGAACGCACGAAGGCTTTGCCCTCGTCTCGAACGGCAACTGTCGCGTTGGTGACGACCGCGCCCTTGGAATCCCGAACCGTGACGTGCAGTTCGCTGGTGGCGGCATTCTGCGCCTGGAAAGGTACGGTTAGCAGGGTTACAAAAACCACCGGTGCCAGGGACTTGAGAAATCGTGTCATTGCCGTTCTCCGTTTCGCAATCAAGCGTCCGCAACAAGCGTTCGCTTCGCTGCGCTCGCAACAATGCGTCTGCATCGACCAGGATGTTGAAAACGCGGCGGGCTGGGCTCCTCTTGCGGTTCGCGATCCCGCAAAACCCGCCTCCGCCTTGGCGGAGGTGTCCGCATCGGGTTGTACATCACCGAGGCTATGGAGGGCAATAGCTATGTTCTGTGGGGAGTTGGAGTGGTTAGCCCCAGCGGGCTCCCGACAACGGCGCAACGTCTAGTGTTTTTCCACTCCCACAACGTCGAGAATCCCGGAACGCAGGCCCCAAGCCATCTTCGGCGTGTTGTGAAAGATTCCAAATTCGCCTTTGCGGTTGAGAACAATAATGCCCCCGTGTCCGTTGACGCGATTCTTCAGGTGATGAATCGCTTCGTACGCGGCTTGTTCAGGCGCATGGCCTGAAGCAACCCGGTCGGCAGTCCATTTGGCGAGCACGAGCTTCATAATGGGCTCGCCCCATCCGGTGGTGGAAACCGCAGCGGTATCGTTGTCGGCGTAGCAGCCGCAGCCGATCAGCGAAGAATCGCCCAAACGGCCAGGGGCCTTATTGAGCGTGCCGCCCGTGGAAGTTCCCGCGGCTATGCTGCCTTTGCCGTCCAGCGCAACCGCGCCGACGGTATCGTGAGAAATGGCGGGAGCAAACAAATCCTGCTTCTGCCCCGCCCCCTGAGCCTGGTATTCGCGTAACCGGTCGATTTCGCGCTGAATGATAAGGTCTTCGTTCTTGCAGAGCTTGATCCCGTGCTCTTCAGCAAATCGTTCCGCGCCTTCGCCGACAAAATAAACATGCGGGCTATCGCTGAGAATCTTGCGCGCGGCGCGAACCGGATTCTTCACCCGCTCAACGCATCCGACGCCCCCGGCACGCAGCGTCGAGCCATCCATGAGGAGAGCGTCCATTTGCACTTTGCCTTCGCGATTAAGAAAGCTACCGCGCCCAGCATCGAACGTCTCGTCGTCCTCAAGAATAACGATAGCTTCCTCGACCGCATCCAGCGCGCTGCCGCCGCGCTGGAGCACAGCCCACCCCGCGTTCAGGGCATTGCGCATACCCGTTTTGTGCGCTTCCACCATGTCGTCGGGCATGGCCCAGGCGCCGCCGTGGACGACGAGAACAGGACTCATTCTGAAAGCTCCCTGAAATTCGCCCCGTCAGTCTAGCATTCAGCTTGCATCTGTCAGGCGCAACTTTTCCTGGGGACAGTGTTTTTACTGATATCGGACGGACGTGCTCTAAGTTCTGTGAGTGCCCCGGCCAGGGAGGTTCTCTATGCGGATCGCAAAGGCGATGAAACGCTGGTTCCTAGTAATTCCGGGCTGCTTGCTCCTGAGCGCAGTAACGTGGGGGCAGAGTTGGGGGCCGCGAGCATCGGTACAAGTCGAGTTCGGAGCGCCAGTACGGTTTGTGGAGGTTGATCGGCGCTGGGATAATCGACGCTGGGATCGAGATCGAGAATGGCGCGAGCGCGAGTGGCGGGAAAGAGAACGCCGCGAAGAATGGCGCCGCTGCCACCGCCGCCAAGAGCGACACGAAGAGTGGCGGGAACACTACCGGCGCTACTAGCTACCTGGAACGCGCCGCGCGACACTCATCGCACGGGCAATGCTCACGCAAGAACGGCCACGAGTAAATTCCCAACTCGTGGCCGTCGTTCCAAACGAAGCGAATAGCATAGCGGCCGACGGGCTCAGCGTGCGTGGGCCGGGCTTTTGCCTTAAACATAGGCAATGCCCCGGGAGCCAACCCAGGCGGCTCCCCGGGCGCACGGTTAGCTTTGTCGCGTTCGTCATCGCAAAGCGCACACGGGCAAGCATCGCGCAGGAAGACGAACGAGTAAGCAGAGCGGTGGAGGTCCTTCCAGACGATTTCGACACCAGTTCCGCCCGTGATGTCGATCTTGACCGACTTCGGGTCGTTGCGTAACGCCACTTCCGAAGGGGTTGGCGGGCTGGCGCTCATGTTCTCAGTATCCCATAGCTGCGACCTCTACTCCCCGCCTAGCCGAAACCGCAACCCCGCCCGAAAGTTCGCGCGCAGAGCTGGGTAACCAACTACCTCCTGGTAGTGCCTGTTAAGTGCGTTCTCAACGTTGACGTAGGCGGTGACGCGTGAACGGATCTTGTACCAGCCGCCGACATCGACGCGGGCGTAGCCGGGGGCGTGATCGATATTCAATGGGCCTTGCGGAGGAAAAAGAAAGTCGGAATCTGGCCTTCGACCCACGAAGCTACCGCCCACATTCCCGCCCCACCTCGGCGCGACGTAGCTCAGCAGTACGCTCCCCGAATGCTTAGGCCGCCGCAACAGGGGCTGACCCGGCAAGAAAGGCGGGCCAAACGATTGGGGAGACTCCAGGATTTTTGTGGAGAGATTGGTGTAGGAAGCATCGAGCGAAATTCTTTGCGACCAGCGCGCATGGGCCTCGACCTCAGCCCCTCTGGCCACCGACCGGTTGAGGTTTTCAAACGTGCCAATGAAAGTGGGGGGATCGAAACAGCACTCTTGAATCTGGCGGCGAAAGTCATTCTCAAAGAAATTGCCCGAGACTGAGTATTTTCCGTTTGCAAAGCCTTGCTGGAATCCCGCTTCCAAGGAACGGTTTTCTTCGGCCTTCAACTTGGAGTTCCCGTTGGCAAACCCGGTGTTGAAAAAGTCTTCCAACGCTGGCGCTTGAATTGCACCCGCGTAAGCAAATCGCAGACGCGTCCCCGACAAAGCGTCCCCTCCCCGCCGAAGCAGATAGCTCGCGGCGACACGTGGAACCACCTTGTTGTAGCGCGAGTCCACACGCAGACCGACGTTGTTTCCAAGCGTCTCGTTGTGCACGAACCGCACTCCCGCCACCAACTGCCAACGGCCCAGGGCCAAAAGCTCCTGAGCGAAGGCCTCGTGGCTCAGTCGGCGGCCGTGCGGGACGGGTGGAGAAGTTGGGTCGCCGATAAAACCGTTCTCATCTTCAAACTGATAGCCAAACGTGCTTCGCGCCCAAGTTCGGGCCCAATACTCACCCTGATACTGAACCCCGGCACGATTGATATTTGCCAAACTCACGAATTTGCAGTCAAAGAAATTACCCGCATTCGGATCGCATCCACGATCAGGCACGGTATCCGCATTCAGTCTTCGAAGCTGGTATTCGTAGCCATGCAGGTCGTGGTGCCAGCGTCCGAACCCGCCGATGTTCAGATCCGCGCTCGCCAGGAAAACATTCGTGCGGTTGTGCTGGTCGCTATCGGGAGGTATCGGCGGCGTGGCCTGTGTAAACCACTCTCCCGGGACACCGGTAAAGCTATTGGCGTGGCGAGTGCGTAGACGGAATTGCACGTGATCAGTCAAAACCACGCCGACGTTGGCACCTTCGGATGAGCTGGAATAGACATCGTTAATGCCTTGGCCGTTCGAATTCGTCTGCTCGCCAAAGACGTTGTAATCGACAGGCCCCCGAGCGCCAGCCAGAAGGGCGTAACCTCGCGCCGTGTCGAACGTTCCCCCATCCGCGCCAACGCGAAGTTCGGGAACATGGGTCGAGCCCTCGCGGGTGAAGACCTGCACAACGCTGGTCATGGCTTCGGATCCATACAGCGTGCTCTGCGCGCCTCGAACCAGTTCCACGCGATCGGCGCCGTCCAGCGGCGACACACCGAAGTCGAAGATGCCACCCGGATCGTTGACCGGCACGCCGTCCACGATCACCTTGTTGTAGTTGGAGTTGCCGCCGCGCACAAAGAGTGAGGCGAGCCCACCCCGTCGGCCCGAAGTGCTCACGACCGCCCCCGGCAAGAATCGCAGCGCATCCGCCGCAGCAATCGATTGCACGCCGTTGAGCTGGCTCTGATCCAGCGCCGAGACCTGCGCTCCCGAGTCTTCCGCTGGAACCGGCACGCCCGCAGAGGTCACGGTTACGGTTTCAACAGGAGATACCAGCGAGAGATGAATGTCGATCTGTTCCGTCTTGGGAATCTCAACGCTCTCATCGCGCACGCCGAATCCAGCCGCCAAGACTTTGGCCGAATACCTGCCAGCCGCCAGCCCGCGGAACGAAACCTGCCCGTTCCCTGAACTCGTCTGCACCGAGACTGGCGCCCCGCCGCCCTCGCGCAGTAGCACCACCTGGGCCCCAGGAACCACAGCCCCCTGCGGGTCCACGATTCTTACCTGAAAATTGTTAACTGGAAGCTCGCCCGCGAGAACCGCGGATGGAACAAGGAATGTCCCCAAAAGACAAAACGAAACCAATACCAGAAAACTACGCATACTCGTCCTCCTCCATGCGAAAAGGGTTGCGATGGACGGTGCGCGCGGTCTCCTGGCTCGGCGAGTTAGGGCTGTTTCAGCCCGGCTTCCGCGACCGGCCTTCCCAGGTTTGCACCCAGTGACCTGTCGCTTGGTCCTCGCTCACAGTTGCGCGGCAGCGCGGGATTCTCACCCGCTTCCAATCCTCATCACCCGCCCAGTGGCGCCCGGCGACAAGAATGCGCGTACCGATTAACTCTTGAGAAAGATCGGAACTGCTTTAACTGTAGGTCGAACTGCAGATGTGACTGTAAATCCTCGCGGCTGTGAATTACAACCCGGGGGTCTCGGGATGCCGCATTTCGCGCTGCAGCCTCGCGCTGTCGAGCACCGGGAACTCCGTAGTCCCAACTTCCCCCACGTGCGCTTCCGCAAAGTCTCGCACCCGCTCCAGTGCGCACTGCAATTCTGCGTGATGAACTTTCGTGGCGCTCTCATCAGCATCCGCCGGAACATGCACCACCCGGCTCACCCGAAGCAGCGCCCGCGAAAACGGCTTCGGAATCCGCGTAGCATCCCAGGACTTCAACACCCAGGCCTTTTCCAGCGCAATATGAAACGCCGCCATCGGAGCCCCCGTCGCCTTCGCCAGCAAGACCGGCCCGGGCTTCGCAACATACCTCGGCCCCCGCGGACCATCAATCGTGAAGGCCACCGCTTCGCCCCCCTCAACCTCGCGGCGCATCCCGAGCAGCGCGCCCACCGCCCCTCGGCTACTCGAACCGCGCACCGCGCGAAAGCCCAGCCTCTCGATGATCTGCGCGATGAACTCGCCGTCAAAACTCAAGCTGGTCATGACGGCGATTCCCTGCCCGCGAAACAGTGCCGCTGCCGGAAAAATGCACTGATGCCAGAAGGAGTAAATCGCAGGACGAGCAATGCGCTCCGGCGTCGCACCCTCTTCCTCCGACCACGCAAAACGCAAGGTCGCCCCCAGCGCGCGGATGACAAAATATCCGACAAACGAAACAACCCCAAGCGCGAAACGCTGCCGCAGCGAGAACCGCAAGCGTCGCACAGGAGCGTCTACATTGCTATTGGAGGGAGCCGGATCCACCGGCCTCATTGTAATGGCACGAACAACGTACCGACAGGAACAGCGCTCCAACTCCGGAGTTGCTTCTCTTTGCGAAGCAACTCTCCGGTCGTGATGACAAGATGTTAATCGTGTAGACAATCTTCCGGCGTTGGTCATGGCAACAGATGCGGACAGGAGCGTCTGCCGCACATTTTTCAGTGGTGCTTAACCACGTAATCTATAGCTTTGCTGTGGGCGCGTTCCAAATCTCGGCGCGATGGGCCGCCAGATAATCGACTAACTGTTGGTGCGCTTCGGCGGATACGGAGAGATAGTCGCCGGCCAAGCCGTGAAATACGATTACGCCGACAGCCTCCGATTTCTCCACTTCCTTGACCCAGGGCGATGTTCTCCGCCCCCCTGCCACTGACAAATGCGGTGGCGGTTGCCATGACTGTTGTTGATGCCACGCGGTGGTAGTGTAGTTCGAAGGGGAATGGATGTTTTCTGGTAAGAGCGGCTGGCGTGGGCTCGGCATCTACTTGGCGGCTGTTGGAGTCGTGACTCTGGCCGTGGAGTTTCCGGTCTATCGCACGGTTGGCTGGCTTCTTCTCATGCTTCAACTGATGGCGGCTTCGTTTGCGCCCGGAATGGCTCAGAGAATTGCCACTTTTGCCATGCGAAGCGGTTCGGCGACCGTGTTCTTCGAACTGCTGCTGCCTTCGTTTGCGCCCGCGATTGCGTGGCTTCTTGCCAGGTCTCTAACGGGAGAAGGGTTTGAGGATGGTTCATTTCGAATCCGGGACAGACAGGTCGCGAACCTGCTGCTGATCGCATGGTTGTGCCCGGTAGTCCTGGGACTTGCTGTTTATGGAACGGCATGGCTCACTGGCGCTACGCGGTTCGGGCCGGTTCGCGCATGGTATCCCTTCGGATATTGGGGTCCGGAGATGTTGCTGGACATTTGGGTGAAGGCGATGCGGCCGGTGAGTGGATTCGTGGTGCGTTTGGTGAGTTGCCTTCTGTTCGCGCTAGTTTATTGCGCCTGGAGTCTCGGTATGGAGCTGGGGTGGCGCGGGTATCTGTTGCCGAAACTTGTGGAGATGGAGGTCAGTAGGCCAATGTTCTGGACGGGGCTGGCGTGGGGGTTAGTGTATCTGCCTGGCATGATGCGGCCGGTTCCGGGACAGCTGCAGCAGGAAGCGCGCTGGATTAGCTCGATATTCTTTGTAGCGGGCGCGATTGGTCTCTCCTACATTCTTGGATATTTGCGGCTGCGGTCGGGGAGCATCTGGCCCCCGGTATTGGGGTACGCAACGTGGAGTTGCGTGATGGGCATGGCGTACGACGGATTGACGATTGCAAACCCGTTTTGGAAGGGTGAGTTGTATCTTCTGAGCGTTGCGCTGGGAGCAGCGGTGTTGTTTCTGGTGCCGCGTCCTTGGAGGCGCTTGGACGCGGATACTTTGAGCAAGGTGGACGTCAACGTTGCCAGCGGCGTCTGAGGCTCGCATTTTCTCTGGTGAGCCGTCTAAGTCCCGTCCACTTCAGAATCGGCGGACGGATCGAGGAGGCGGTGATGAACTTTCAGTACATTCGAGCGATTCTCATGGCCGGCAGCTTGTTGATTGGCTTGTCGGCTCAACGCGGGCTGGCGCAACAGAATTCAGAGGCGAAGAGTGGCACTCAACTGGCTGCCGTTGAGCGTGATGGGCAGCATGATTTTGATTTTGAAGTGGGACGCTGGAACATTCATCTGAAGCGGCTGAAGGATCGGCTGGTGGGATCGGCAACCTGGGTGGAATTTGATGGGACGTCGGTTACGCGGAAGGTTTGGGGTGGCAAGGCGGACCTGGAGGAGTTCGAAACGGATAGTCCTGCTGGTGGGCATATCGAAGGACTGACGCTGCGTTTGTATAACCCGCAAACCCACCAGTGGAGCCTATATTGGGCGAACAGCAAGATTGGAACGATGGACCCGCCGCAGGTTGGGAAGTTCAAGGATGGGCGGGGCGAGTTTTTTGCGCACGATACCTGGCAGGGCAAGCCAGTGCTGGTGCGATTTGTTTGGACGAAGGCAGATACGAGTTCACCGCACTTTGAACAGTCGTATTCGGAGGATGAGGGCAAGACTTGGGAAGTGAACTGGATTACGGATCAGACGCGGGTGAAGGAATGACCGCAGTGCAGGGATGGGCTGGATGCTGTTTCAGGGCGTTGTGGATTTGCGCACATTGTCCGGAGTTCCTTGCAGGAGATTCCGAAGAACGACGATTTCGGCAAGGATGCCGGTTTTAATCGCGGGTTCCGCATCTGGAGCGAAGAGTGGGGAGTGGTTGGAGGGTAGAATTGTGCCGGAGGCTTTGGCTGCGGCTAGCTTTGCGGGATCCGCGCCGCCCAGGTTGAAATAGAAGCCTGGAATGCCTTGTTTTACGAAGTAGGAGAAGTCTTCGGACGCGGTTTTCGATTCGGCGGCGACCACCTTGTCTTTTCCTAGCGCGGATTCCAGGGGAGCGCGCAGGCGTTGGGCTAGTGTTGGGTCGTTATAGACGAAATCCGTTGATTCCAGTTCTTCAATCAGAGGTTCGCGGGGTGCTGCGGAGGCTTCGGATTCGGCTTTGGTGATGCGGGCGATTGCTGCCAGGACCTGAGTGCGGATTTCTGCTTTGTAGGTGCGGACCGTGAGGCCCAGGACCGCTTGGTCTGGGATGACGTTGTTTTTGGTGCCCGCCTGGATGTAGCCGACGGTGACCACTGCCATTTCTCCGGGCTTGACTTCGCGGGAGACGATGGTTTGTAGCGCCAGAATTGTGCGGGCTGCGATGACGATTGGGTCGATTGTGGTATTTGGGGCTGCGCCGTGTCCGCCTTTGCCGTAAATGGTGATGCGAAGGGAATCGGCGTTGGTGTTGTAGACGCCGGGGACGATACCGACCTGGCCTGCTGGTAGAAAATTGCTTACGTGTAACGCTACGGCGACGTCGGGCTTGGGGAATCGCGTTAGGAGGCCGTCATCTAACATCTTTTTGGCACCGGAGATGGTTTCTTCTGCGGGTTGGCCGATCAGCATGAGGGTTCCGTGCCATGTGTTCTTGGTTTGGGCCATGATGGTGGCTGTGCCGATTAGCGATGCCATGTGCACGTCGTGGCCGCAGGCGTGCATGACGGAGACGTCATAGCCGGCGTCATCTTTAGCGTGGACTTTGCTGGCGTAGGGGAGACCGGTTTTTTCCTCGATGGGTAGAGCGTCAAGCTCACTGCGCAGCATGACCGTGGGGCCCGGGCCGTTTTTCAGGATCGCGACAACTCCAGTGCCGCCGACATGCTCGGTGACTTCGTAGCCGAGCTTGCGGAGACGGTCGGCTATTTTCGCGGCGGTTTGGGTTTCGTGGGAGGAGAGTTCCGGGTTCTGGTGGAGATCCAAGTAAAGAGCGTGGGCGTCAGGGAAGACGGCGTCGACTTCGGTTGTGGTTTTGGAATTCTGGGCGAAGGCGCTAGTGGCGGCGAGAACCGGGGCCAAGAGAATAGCGAGTTTTGTTTGTTGCATGCTCCACGAATGATATGCGCAGCGGGGGACGAGCGGCAACTTTCGCGAACCCTGGAACCGCTACCATGGCACTTATTCGAGGGCGAGGGTACCCGCGCCATAGGAGTTAGAGAGTGTGCAGATAAAGCAGCAAGCTATTGACTTGATCCTGCGTCAGTGCGCGGCTGAAGGCGGGCATGTCGCCGCGGCCGGAGAGGACGATTTCGCTAACACGCTCGTCGTTGGCGGGAAGGCCGCTCTTGGAAAGATATGGGTGTTTGAATACGCCCTGCAGACTTGGGCCTTTACGTCCGTGCGAGGAGTAGGGCTCGTGGCAGCGGTCGCACTGGTCGTCATAGATGCGGCGGCCAACGACTTGTTCAGCGGTGAGGCCGAGTTCGGCGTCGGACTTGCGGCGCTCGTCGCAGGCGGCGAGCAGAGAGGCGAGCAGCAGCGCGGGGATCAGGGTTAACGAGAATGGGCGCACGTTGAAGGGTGTCTCCTTGGCGTAAGGTATCCGAACACGCCGTGCCTCTCACCAGATTACAATGTCCGACAGCCACTGTGAGATTTCGATTCCTATGCTGAGCGTTAAACGCGTTTACGAGGCACCTGCGCGGGGCGATGGGGCGCGAGTGTTGGTGGACCGCCTGTGGCCGCGCGGACTGAGCAAGGAGGCGGCAGCGTTGACCTCGTGGTTGCGGGAGTTGGCGCCTTCCGATGCGCTGCGGGGTTGGTATCACGCGCATCCTGAGGGGTGGGTGCAGTTTCGCAAGCGGTATTTCAAGGAGTTGGCCGGGCCGGAGGCTGCGCCGGCTTTGGAGCAGCTTTATGCGCTGGCGAGCAAGAAAAGGAACGTTACCCTGCTGTTCGCATCGCGGAACTTGGAGCGGAACAACGCGGTGGCGCTGAAAGAGCTTATGGATGGCGAGAAGAAGCCACCGACTGGTACCGGTCCCGCGCCTGCGGCGGCGGTGCGGAAGCGGGCTGCGGCGCCGAGAGCGGCGCGGAGGGCTTGAGGGCTTCCGAGGGGGCGGCTTTACTTCTTCGATCGTTGCACGCCATTCCTCCTAACCACTCATCGAATCTTCATGCGCAAACTCTTTCAATGGGATCTTGGGACACGGAAGCTTGAACTCGGACAGCGGACCCTGCTGATGGGCATTGTCAATGTGACGCCGGATTCGTTTTCCGACGGCGGACTGCACCTGGACCCCACTCAAGCCGTGGAACACGCGATGCGCCTGTTGGATGAGGGGGCTGACGTTGTCGACATTGGTGGCGAGTCGACGCGTCCAGGGACCATGGCAACGGTTTCCGCGGAAGTGGAAATGGCTCGCGTTCTTCCTGTCATTCGGAGACTGAAACAAGCGCGACCGGACGCCATTGTTTCCGTGGATAGCTACAAGGCCAGTGTTGCCCGAGCTGCCGTGGAAATCGGAGCGGAGATCGTCAATGACGTCAGCGGAGGTACGTGGGATCCCGAAATGCTCGCTACATTGGGTCGGCTTCCCTGCGGATTTGTGCTGATGCACATGCGAGGCCGCCCCGGGGAGTGGCGCAGCCTGCCTTCCATTGGCGACGCACTAGGTGTTGTGCGGCAGCACCTAGCTCAGCGAGCCCAGGAAGCGAGTAAGCACGTCTCGCCGGCGCGAATCGTCTTGGACCCGGGATTTGGCTTTGGGAAGAGCTTTGAGGAGAACTATCCACTCGTGTCTCATTTTGCGACGTTGTCTGAACTTGGGTTCCCGCTGCTCGGTGGGGTGTCACGTAAGTCATTTATTGGAAGGATGTTAGCATCTGGTGGCCAAGATGCACCTCTTGGGAATCGTCTGCTCGGAACCCTGGTTGTGGAGACGGCATTGGTCTTGAAGGGAGCCCACATCCTTCGCACTCACGACGTCCGGGCCTCGCACGATGTGGTGCGGGTTGCAGACGCCATTCTGCAGGCCAACCACCTAGAGCCCGAGAATATGGACCACGAAAATATGGACCGCTAGATTGGGATTGTTTGGGCGTGGATTAACGAGCTTTGAAGGGGTTGAGAATCCGCACATCCAGGTGCTTAAAATCACGTTCGTTCCTGGTTGCCACAATCAAACCTATCGACGCGCGCGGTGGCGGCGATCATCGCGTCTTCGAGTAACTGGTCCGGTTTTTCTCCATAATGCGGCCCCACTCGCGAAAGCACGGCGTGTCCATCGGAAGGATTTGATACGAGCTGGCCAGTTGATCGGCCCAACGCTCGATCTCTTGCGCTTTTACGGGACCTGATGCCGGGTTCGCTCAATTCCCGCTTGCAGTTCCCCCATCGTAACGGCGGAAAGGAAAAGCTGGTCGTCGTCCTGAGCATTGAGCCAGTTTAAGACGGCGCCGTGGGGTCGCGGCTTTCGGACTTCGGAAACCACGTTCGTGTCCAACAGGTACTTGTTCACTAGAACTTCAACACTGCGCGCCGCCGGAGGGTGCGGGTGGCGCCTGCGTTGATGGCGGCCGTCAAGTTTTCAGAACGGCCTTCGGGAGCAAGCAAGAGCGCTTTCAGGCTGGGGCGGGCGGCGCTCTGCAGGCGATTCCATTCCTCGATCGGTACGAGAACGGCTGCCTCGACTCCGCGACGGGTCACGACCTGCGGACCCTTTTCCAGCGTAGCGTCAAGGAACTCGCTAAATCGGGCTTTTGCGTCTTGTAGTTGCCATGAAGCCACAGGTACCTCCCCACACAAACCGGTATACTAACTAGTCATCTGACTAGTCAGATCCAGAAGCGACATTACCGGGACGATACGGGGAGGTACTACTGTCCATGCGTGATTGGAATTCCTCAGAAACTTGAGAGATGCTTGAGTGGCAGAACTCACGGGGGAGCCATGAAACGCCTATTGATTTTGGTGTGCGTATTCACGCTTGTACCGTTCGCGCTCGCGCACAACTACCAACCACCGTCTGGATATGTCCCTGATTCAGGAACGGCAGTCCGCGTAGCTGAGGCTGTGCTGGTTCCGGTCTATGGTCAAAAGCAGATCGAATCCGAAAAGCCGTTCAGAGCGGAATTGAACGATGGCACTTGGACCGTCAGTGGGACTCTGAAGTGTCCCGACGGGAAGAGTGGGTTTGCGACGGAGTCCCGTTGTGACGGCGGCGTTACGGTCATACAGATTTCGAAAGACGACGGGCGTATCATCTCGATGACCCACGGTAAATAGGCAATCGTGGCTCGCGGCTCTGCTTATCGAGGTGCTTTCTTTACATCCTTTCCGCGCGACCGTTACACTACTAGTTCTTGCTTTCAGCCTGATCAAGTGAGTCCTGGCAGCCGGGAATTGGCTTGTCTGGGCATAACCGCAGATTTCGTCGTAAAGTATTCAGTCGTAACGTTTTCGTTCGTAGCTTTTTTGTTCGAACCGTATCTCATACCGAAACCAGCGAGGAGAAACATGGCAGCCGTTGACGACAAGGTAAAGCAGATTATCGTGGAGCAGTTGGGCGTGGATGAGGGCGAAGTGACGCCCAGCGCTTCTTTCGTGGACGACCTGGGGGCGGACTCGCTGGATACCGTGGAGTTGGTCATGGCGTTCGAGGAATCGTTTGACATTGAGATTCCCGACGAAGACGCCGAGAAGATCCGCACGGTGGCCGACGCGGTGGATTACATAGGGAAGCACTCGAAGAAGAAGGAGTAGGTTTTGTCGAGACGGGTCGTCGTTACCGGGATTGGCCTGATTTGCGGGGTGGGGAACACATCCCATGTGGTCTGGAAGAACCTGCTGGCGGGCAAGAGTGGCGTGGCGAAGATCACGCACTTTGATGCCCACCAGTTTGCGTGCCAGATTGCAGCCGAGGTCAAAGGGTTCGATCCGCTAAACTTCATCGAAAAAAAAGAAGTGAAGAAGATGGGCCGCTTCATCCATCTGGCGCTGGCGGCGTCGGAGGAAGCGATGAAGATGTCGGGCCTGCAAATCACTGGCGACTTTGGCGAGCGGGTGGGCGTGCATATTGGGTCCGGCATTGGCGGATTCGATGTGATTGAGCGCGAGCACGCGGCTTTGCTGGCTGGGGGGCCGCGGAAGATTTCTCCTTTCTTTATTCCCGCCTCGATTGTGAATCTGGCGGCGGGGCACGTCAGCATGCGCTTTGGGGCCAAGGGCCCGAACGAGGCTACGGCTACCGCTTGTACCACGAGCGCGCATTCCATTGGGGATGCGTACAAAATTATTCAACGCAATGATGCGGATGCCATGATTGCTGGCGGCAGCGAGGCTGCGATCACTCCGATGGGTGTGGGCGGATTTGCCGCGATGCGTGCGCTTTCCACGCGCAATGACGAACCGGAGCGGGCCAGCCGCCCTTGGGATAAGGACCGCGACGGATTTGTTGTTGGCGAAGGCGCCGGCATTCTTGTTTTGGAAGAGCTGGAAATGGCGAAGGCGCGGGGGGCCAAGATTCATGCGGAAATCGTCGGCTATGGAATGTCAGGCGATGCCTACCACATTACTTCTCCGGCACCGAATCACGAAGGCGGGCGGCGCGTGATGCTGAATACCCTTAAAGACGCCGGCATTCAGCCCGAGCAGGTGGGTTATATCAATGCTCACGGGACGTCCACGGACATCGGTGACCGGCTGGAAACTGTTGCTATCAAGAATGCTTTTGGCGACCACGCTTATAAGGTTGCGGTGAGTTCGACGAAGTCGATGACTGGGCACTTATTGGGTGGCGCGGGCGGGCTGGAGGCTGGGATCACCGTCATGGCATTGCGCGACGGCATTCTGCCGCCGACTGTCAATCTCGAAACGCCGGACGAAGGCTGCGATTTGGACTACGTACCGAATCAAGCCAGGAAAGCGAATGTGGAATATGCGCTTTCGAATTCTTTCGGGTTCGGTGGGACAAATGGATCGCTGCTGTTCCGGCGTTGGGCAGAGTAGGTATCTTCCTGATCGTTTCTGCTGGACTGATCTTCTTTCCGTGAAACCCTGGTTTGGCGCGGCTTTGCGGGGAATGCTGCAAGAGCCGATTTTGCACGTTTTCTCCGGAGATCTTCTGGGTTTTGTCCCAAAGAACATTTCTTATTCCGTCAGTGCATGACTCTGGACTGATCTTTCGTACCCCTTTCGGGGCGCGGAATGCGTTGTTATTCAGGCCGCCTTTGCCGACAATGAAGCAGGGCACGGACAGCGGGTTTCCCTCCGAGTTCGGGAGAACGACACTGAGCACGAGCTTCCTTTCCAGCGTGGCATCTACGACCCGGCGTCTGGCTGCACGGGTGGCTTTGATGGACGTGCAGGAACCGGCGCGGACGGTGCTGGCGGAGTGTTTCCGCAAATTTGGCATTGAAACGGTGACGATGGAGAACCGTTTCATGGAGCGCATGGTTTCGGAAAAAGTGGACGGCTGCGTGGTGCGTCTCGGCAGCGATGCCGAAGCCATTATGCAAGCGGCGCGGACTTCGGCGGCGAACAGCCGCATCGTGTTGTACGGCTTTGGCGGGTCAGCGCAGGATTCGATCAAATACTCGCGGTTCGGGGTGAACGCGGTATTTACCGAGCCGCTGGAGCGGCAGACCGCGTTGAAGCTGGTGAAAGCGACGCACTCGCTGGTGCTGCACGAATTCCGCCGTTATGTGCGCGTGCCGGTGGCGACCGAAGTGGCGGTGACGACCAGTGACGGCCGTCGCTTCGCCGCGATGAGCCAGGACGTCAGCTCGGGCGGCCTTTCGCTGAAGGGCGAAATTCTGGCGCCGGGAACGGCGATCGAAGTTTCGTTTGCGTTGCTGACGCTGCCGCGCATCTGGGTGCGAGGCGCGGTGACTTGGGCGAAGAAGGATGATCAGGAAATTGGCATCAAGTTCGATACGCAGGACGAGCGGCGAACGAAGATCAAGGAATGGATTGACGCGTATTTAGGAGCGTAGCGACGTGAGTTGTCCTTGCTGAGGCTTGTTCCTGCCTGGAATCGCCCTTGTTTGGTCAGAGCAGCCAATTCTGAATGGTCTCAAAAAGCCCTCTTCAATGGAACAGGTTTCGGCCGTGCAAAAGGCCTTTGCACTAGCATTAAGAATCGATTTCAGTATCGAGCATTACGACCATTCATCCCACGCACCAACACACAGGAATGAGCATCGTTTCGATGCCGTGAATCGTCCGCTACGTCTTACCCATTCCACTTGGCCTGTTGCACTTCACCCGTTGCACTTGACCCGGACCGCGCCTGGGCCTACACTCGGAGCCGTTTGGGATTCACAAACGCAGTTCCGCCCAGCCTCTTGTGCGCATTCCGTTGACGCATTCCGTTGACCAACGCGCAAGGATGCGCGTGAAACCAAGGTCACTCCGGCCGGCCGTTCGCGAACCCCACCCACGGAGGAGAATATGACTTACACGTCGCAACGCAGCCGCCCTGCTTTCTTCAACACCTGTTTTCTTCTCACTTGGGTGGCCGCCTTCGTCAGTGTGGCTGGCGGTGTGGCCAGCGCCGCGGTTGCGCCAGCCACAGTCCGCATTCACTACAGCCGCTCCGCCAGCGACTACGCCGGATGGCAGCTTTACACGTGGTATGGCGCGCTGAACCCGAGCCCGCAATGGAATCCAGCGCAGCCGCCCAACGGGACCGACACGTTCGGCATTTTGTTCGACGTCCCCGCCATCACCACCGATACCGGCCTCAATTTCATCCTTCACGACGTCACCGGCAACAACAAGAACTGTCCTACTGACATGTTCTTCCCGTTTCCTGCCGGCTTCGCCGCGAATGGCGCCGAAATCTGGCAATTGCAGGATGACTGCACCATCTACACGTCGCAGCCACCGCATCAGGTCGGCAACGTCCACAATGCCCACGCCCATTTCGTTACCCGCGACACCATCGCCTGGCCCAATGCGGACACGAGCAATACTTTCCTCCTCTATTACTCGCTGACTGGCGGCATTTCTTCTGGAGAAGCGGGAGTCGCTGGCGGCCAGTCGATTCCGTTGACCGTAGACGCAGGCGGACTCTCCCCGGCCGTGCTCGCAAAATTTCCGGCGCTCAGCGGGGCTCTTGCGTTGAAGATAGGGTCCGCGGACCTCTCGAAAGTGCCGGCCCTGCTCAGAGGCCAGTTGGTCGTCGCGCGTTTCGATGCGACCAACACTCTGCTTGACGCGACTGCCCTGCAAATTCCCGGAGTGCTCGACGATTTGTATACCTATAGCGGAAATCTAGGGGGGGTTACCAGAGGAGACGGTAGGGTCAACTTTAATGTTTGGGCTCCCACCGCCCAGTCGGCGAAGCTCCATGTCTATGACGCCGCCACCGGTCCCGAATCCGCCATACTCCCCATGAGCTTCAATCGTCGGACTGGTGTGTGGACTGCTACCGGCAAAGGAAATTGGACTAACCGTAAGTACTACGCCTACGAAGTGCAGGTCTTCGTGCGCAGCACCGGAAACGTGGAAACCAACATCGTCGCCGATCCGTATTCGCTCGCCGCTGCCGCGGGCAATGGCCGCAGCCTCATCGTCGATCTGGACAGTGATCGCACCAAGCCCCGCGATTGGGACGAGCAGGATCGCCCGCGCCTCGCTGGCCCGCAAGACATCGTTCTCTACGAACTCCACGTCCGCGATTTCTCTGCCAACGACGCGTCGGTTGCGGCCGCAGACCGTGGCAAGTTCCGAGCCTTCACCTATCAAAACTCCGACGGCATGGAGCACTTGAAAGCGT
>Ga0137409_10001601_pt1 | contig 24527 bp, 18 predicted proteins | sample CZODoug1_16funga_FD_122059 | JGI IMG/M metagenome (GOLD analysis project Ga0137409, IMG submission 122059) | Vadose zone soil fungal communities from Angelo Coast Range Reserve, California, USA - CZODoug1_16fungal (Hybrid Assembly) | ecosystem: Environmental > Terrestrial > Soil > Vadose zone...
CCGACGTTGCCGCCGGATGGGCCGATGATCGCGGTATTGATGCCGACCAGTTCACCCCTGAGGTTGACCAGCGCGCCGCCGGAGTTGCCGGGGTTGATCGAGGCGTCGGTCTGGATGAAGTCCTCGTAGCCTTCCATGCTCAGCCCCGTGCGCCCCAACGCACTGACGATTCCCGACGTCACCGTCTGCCCGATGCCGAAGGGATTACCGATCGCCAGCACATAGTCGCCCACCCGCAACCGGTCGGAATCGGCAAACCTGATCGCCGTGAGTTTTTCCGCTTCGACTTTCAGCAGTGCGACGTCGGTTGCCGCGTCCGACCCCAGCAGCCTGGCCTCGATCTGGCGGCCGTCCTTGAGCGTGACGACGATCTGTCTCGCGTCCTTGATCACGTGATGGTTGGTCAGCACGTGCCCCAGCTTCGCATCCACGATCACGCCCGAGCCGGCGGAGATTTGTGGCTGAGCTTGCTCGGGCAGTCCGAAGAAACGGCGGAAGAACGGGTCCTGCAACATGGGGTTGTCTTCCTCGGGAGCGCGCGACAGCACCGCGATATTCACTACCGCGGGAGTGATCTGCTCGAGGATCGGAGCGAGGGTGGGCACGCCCGCGTCATCGGAAATCGGCGGTATGCCGGCGTGTGCGCCGCCAGCCGTCGCGAGCGCGACGGCCAGCGCAGTCCGGACCAGCCTGAAGATCAGTCGTTTCATTATTTTCCTTGTGCGACAGTTATTTTCTGGATGGCGCAGGCCACCGTAAACGGGAACCCGAGCGGCTGCGTTGACTCTCAAAATAGAGGGCTGCGGGCCGTTAAACAAGCCCTGCCCCGTATCCGGGACCATCGCAGTGTTCTGCTATCCTACACAGCATGCAGTTTTGTGGAGTGCCGGACACGATGACCGCTTATTACGGCGCCTTTCCTGCCTGGATTTCGCTGCGGCTTTCGCCGCTGCTGCTGATTGCGGCGCTGGCCGGCTGCGCCGGCACGCCGGAAGTCGCCGAGACGCCGGCAAGACGGGCCAGTGACGAGTCGGCGCTCAAGGCTGTTGCCTTTGCACGCGAGATGATCGGCAAGCCCTATCGCTATGCCGGCGATACGCCCGCGGGGTTCGACTGCAGCGGGCTGGTGCGCTACAGCTACGGCCGCGCCGGCATCAGCATGCCGCGCGCCACCCCGGCGCAACGTAACGCCACCACGCTGATTTCAGTGCGCAGCCTGCGCCCGGGCGACCTGCTGTTTTTCGATCAGGAAGGAAAGAAATCCTCCCACGTCGGCATCTACCTCGGGGACGGCAGATTCGTGCATGCGCCCTCCACCGGCGGGCGCGTGCGCACCGACAGCCTCAGCGCGGAATTCTGGAAGAAACACTTCGTCGAGGCCCGCCGGGTATAGAAGTAAATCTCACTACAGAGGACGCGGAGGACACCGAGGAAAACCAAAAAACGGGGAAAAACGAATTGGGAATGGAAGCCGGGTTCGTGATCTTCTGCCGCCAATTCCGACTTTGTTGCAACATCTACCAATTGGGGGTTTTACACTCGTTTGCTTTCTCTTACTCTTGCCTTTCCTCCGTGTCCTCCGTGGTGAGACTTTGGAACTTAGTGGTAAGACTTTGGATCTTCGGGAGCCGTTGATGAGAAGAACATCCACCGCAATAGTTTTCGCACTGATGACTGGTGCATCCATGCCGCAGAGCATGGCTGCGGGGCCTGACCACGTGGATATCACCTGGATGTCCATCGCCAACATCCACTACGAGCTTGGGCCGCTGAGGATTCTTACCGATGGTTACATCAGCCGCATCCCGGAACGGGAGTTCCACGGCGGCGGCGGCGGATATGCCTACACCCGCCATCCCTGGAAGCCCGACGTTGCAGCGGTGTCCCGGGTGCTCGACGCAATCGGCGGGGCCAGCGAAGTGAATTTGCTGCTCACCGGCCACAGCCATTGGGACCATTCTTTCGATACGGCGACCTGGTCGAAACTCACCAATGCGCCGATCATCGGTTCGATCACCACGTGTTTCGAAGTGATGGCCGAGAACATTCCGGCCGAGCGCTGCACTCCCGTATACGGGCTGGAGAAGATTCCCCTGGGTGAAGGGGTGACGCTGCGCGTGGTGCGCTGGAACCACAGCGGCGATCCGGCGAAGAACTGGGAGCAGCACGACCCGGTCGAGCTCGACGCGGTTCCCCGCCCGGACCCTGCAACCGGCGGATTGCGCGCGGGCGTTGCGGAGGACTTCCCCAATGGCGGCGGCAATCGCGGCTTCCTATTTACCGTCGAAGGTCGGCAAGGCCGTTTCAGCTGGTTCTATCAGAACTCGGCCAGCGCGATAGACCTGCACGTGCCGATCATCATCAATGGAGTGGACTACGGCGCGCCGATCGAGAACCTCAAGATCGCGATGAAGGACGCAGGATTGCAGTCGGTGGATCTGTGGATCGGCACCGGCGGGGTGCCGGTCGCGCAACTGGTAGTGCCGGTGATCAGACCCAAGGCCTACATCCCGATTCACTGGGACGGCCTGTGGGAACCCTTCGAGGCCGGCATGCCCTGGCCGTTTTCCGACGCTGCGCTCGAGGAGATTCTCGCCAAGTCCGGCGTGAAGCTGCTCAAGCCCGGCCAGTATATGGACAAGTGGCGGCTGGACCGTTCTGGCATCGGGCCGGTGGCCAACACCCGCATCAAGCGGGCTCTGGGATTCCCCGAAGTCCAGCCCTTCCCGCGCCAGTAACCGGCGGCCGGCGAGAAACGAAAAGAACCACGCTCACCACGGAGGACGCGGAGGAAGGGCGGGAGCAAGAAAATAAACGGGGGTAAAAACCTTTCATTGTCTGATGATCTGTTGCTGCGAAACTTGCCACCACAGGGTCGCAAACGGTTACCTCGCACTTATCCCCGATTTGCTTTTCCTCGTTTTGTTTTTCCTCCGCGTCCTCCGTGGTGAGTGAATTCGGAGGTGAAACTTTTCGACCGCGAATGAACCGGATGCGCACTTTCGGAGTCGAACGCGTAGGCGTAGCCGCGTCAACCAGCTACCGGTCAACCAAGGTTCCTGGCGTTGCGTTTAACGCCGGTTCTTCTCCCGAACCGGCGGGGTCGGCGTGACCCCGTGGTGCGAAAAAATCGAGAACTCCGGCGCGCCAGGCTGGTCTGAAGTGTCGTGAATTTCAAGTTCGCACAGCGCGGGCGTTCCGCCCGCGTTGCATTTCAGGAGGTCACGATGCTTACCAGCAAGACTGTCAGACGGCTTGCCATCGCCGGGATTCTGCCCGTGCTGATCGCAGCCTATTACGCTGTTGCCGTGCCGGGCACGCCGCCCGCCCATGCCGGCGCGCAAAGCGGCGAGTTGCAGAACGCCGCGACGGCAACACAGCAACTACCCGACTTCACCCGGATCGTCGAACAGAATGGGCCGGCTGTGGTCAACGTCAGCGTATCGCGCAAAGCTCAGGCCGGCATTCAGACGCCGTTCCAGGGCATCCCGGAAGATGACCCGATGTTCGAGTTTTTCCGCCGCTTCGCTCCGCCCCAGCAGCAAGGGGAGCAACCGATGCAGCGCGGCCAGGGCTCCGGTTTCATCGTCAGCGCCGACGGTGTCATTCTCACCAACGCGCATGTGGCTGCCGACGCCACCGACATCGTCGTCAAACTCACCGACAGGCGCGAGTTCGAGGCCAAGGTGATCGGCGTGGATCGGCGCTCCGACATCGCGGTACTGAAAATCGAGGCGAAGAACCTGCCGGTCGTGAAAATCGGCGACCCCGCGCGCCTCAAGGTGGGCGAGTGGGTTGCGGCCATCGGTTCGCCGTTCGGCCTGGAGAACACGGTCACCTCCGGCATCGTCAGTGCCAAGGCGCGCGCGTTGCCGGACGAGAACTATGTGCCGTTCATCCAGACCGATGTTGCGGTCAACCCCGGCAATTCCGGCGGCCCACTGTTCAACATGAACGGCGAAGTGGTCGGCATCAACTCGCAGATCTTCAGCCGCACCGGCGGTTACATGGGGCTCTCTTTCGCAATCCCGATCGACGTGGCGATGAATATCAAGGACCAACTGGCACACAACGGCAAGGTCACGCGCGGTCGCATTGGCGTGCAGATCCAGGAAGTGAACCAGGCGCTGGCCAATTCGTTCGGCCTGCCCAAACCACAGGGCGCACTGGTCAGTGCGGTGGAGCCAGGCAGTCCCGCCGACAAGGCCGGATTGAAGTCGGGCGACGTGGTGCTCGGCGTCAATGGCAGGGATATCGACCAGTTGTCAGAGCTGACGAGCACAATCGCCGGCATCAAGCCGGGTACCAATGCACGCCTTCAGGTATGGCGTAACGGCAGCCGTCAGGACATCAATGTGACGGTCGGCGAACTCTCCGAGCAAAAAGTAGCCGCGCTCGGCGCCGGCGAGCCTGGCGGTGCCGACAGCCTCGGGCTGACGGTGCGCGAGCTTGTGCCGGAGGAACGCGCGAAGCTGAAGACCGAAGGCGGGCTGGTGGTGCAGAACACCTCCGGCGCTGCAGCGCGTGCCGGCATTCATGCAGGCGACGTGATTCTGGCGTTGAACGACACACCGGTCAAATCCGTCGATCAGCTGAAACAACTGGTGAAGAAGTCCTCCAAGACCGTGGCACTGCTGGTCCAGCGCGATGAGGCGCGGATCTACGTGCCGGTGCATATCGGCTGACCTAAGAGAAGTACTGCATCAGGGCGCGCCGCGTATCGCGGCGCGCTTTTTTTTCGTGAGGCGCGGACGGCGGGATCAGCTTTTCGCCTTGCTCCGGTTTCGCAAATTACAAGTCTCGCGCGGCCCTACGCCCGGTCGCCTGCAAACGACAGTCGATGGAGCGACGCCAAACGTCACCCAAGTGTCGTGGACCGTCAGACAAGCGCCGGATCGATGGACCGGGAACGCATTTTTCTCGGCATGGACTTTGCGTCGACTATCCGAAAAGGAGGAGTCGCCGTGGCCTGCAAATCCTTCCGTCCGGTCTTAATGTTGAGCGTCGTTTTCGCGCTTGCAGCCTGCGCCGGGTCGCCGCCGCGAGTGGCATCTGCAACCGCTGCGGCAAGCTCCGACAATGTGGATGTGAGCCGCGCCGCCGACCACGCGCTGGCGATGGTCGGCGCACCGTATCGCTACGGCGGCGTCGATCCCGGCGGCTTCGATTGCAGCGGCCTGGTTCATTACAGCTTCCGCAAGATCGGGATCGCGCTTCCGCGCGACACGTATTCGCAGCGCAAAGTCGGTATCGAGATCGAAATGGATGATCTTGCCAAAGGCGATCTGGTGTTCTTCGACCAGGAAGGAAAGAAATCCTCCCACGTCGGCATCTACCTCGGTGACGGCAGATTCGTGCATGCGCCCTCCACAGGCGGCAAGGTACGCGCGGACAAGATAGACCTTACGTACTGGCGCAAGCACTTCAACGAAGCACGCAGGATCAGGATGTGACGCTGCTCCCCCCGGCCGCTCATGAAAAACCCGGCGGCGCTTCGAAGCCCCCGGCTACATCGGCCAGCAATTTCGCGAATTCGATGCAACTGCGGTCCTCGAAATACGGACCGATGACCTGCATTCCGACCGGCAGTCCGCCGGGGGTACGTCCAATCGGCGCGGCGGTCGCCGGCAGATAGGCCAGCGTGGCGAGTGAAATCCAGGCGAGTTGCTCCCAATACCAGCGGCGCTGGCCGTTGACGACAATGGTGCGGGCGATCAGATCTTCGCTGTGGTCGTGGGCAAACGCGCATACCGGCCCGACCGGACAGAGCAGCACGTCGTAGCGCTCGAAGAAAGCGCGCCACCTGGCGCGAATCACCTCGCGTTTCTCATTCAGCCGCAGCCACTCGCGGTGCCCGGCGCCGCTGTAGAGCGCAAGCCGGCCGTGCACGCCGTCCGGGTCGGCACCGCGGCCGGCCTCCTGCACGCGTGCGAAAGCCTTAGCGCTGAGTTGCGCGGTCGTAGCCGGCCATAACAGCCTCAGGTAATAGTCGAAGTTCTCCGCCAGGGTAATTCCGGGCCGGGCGGCTTCGTCCACTTTCACTCCCGCCTTTCGCAATGCTTGCACGGCCCCAAGGATCGCCGTGCTTACCTCGTCGTCGACCGGAAGCGCCGGATCCTCCAGCCACAGCACCACCCGAAAATCCTGCAAGCGTCTGGCGCGCGGTGCCGGCAAAACGGGTTTCCAGCCTGAGACGACCGGGCCGCCGGCATCGGCGAGGACGCCAAGAAGCAAGCCCAGATCCTCGGCCGAGCGCGCGATTGGCCCCGCCACCGCCATGTCGGGTGCCGACAAGGAGCCCGGCGGCGGCGGGATGTGGCCGCGCAAAGGAATAGCCCCGTACGAGGCTTTGTGGCCGTAAACACCGCAAAAATGCGCCGGAATGCGGATCGAGCCACCGATGTCGCTGCCCAGCTCGAAAGCCGTCAATCCGGCGGCGACCGCGGCCGCCGCACCACCCGATGAGCCGCCAGAGGTGCGCGAGGCATCCCAGGGATTGTTGGTGGCACCGAAAAGAACGTTGTAGCTTTGCAGATCGCCGGCGTGGATCGGGACGTTGCTCTTGCCAAAAACCAGGCCCCCGGCATCCTCCAGCCGTTGCACCGCATCCGCATTGGCCGCCGGCACATGCTTCGAATAAACCGGCGCACCGCAGGTGGTGCGCAGGTTCGCGGTCTCGAAGCTGTCCTTGATGGTGCCCGGCAGGCCGTGCAGCGCGGGGACGGCGCCTCCTGCGGAGGACCGCGCATCCGCGGCGTCGGCGCGACTGCGCGCGCGCTCGGCATCGAGCGTCACGATTGCGCTGAGTCCTGGATTGTGGCGCTCGACCCGCTGCAGATAGCTTTCCAGCAGCTCACGGCTGGAAACCTCACCGGCACGCAACCGCTGAAGAAGTTCGGTCGCTGAAGAGAAGGGGTTGATTTTCATCGATACTTCAGACTTTTCTGCATGTTCCGAACGCCTCGGCAATGCCCCATTCACAGCCAGGGACGCCAAGGAAAGTCAATGGCGCAAGGAAAGCCCAACACAAGAATCGGGTGGGTGTTAAATTCCCGTATAAGTATCTGCGTTTCGACGCGCCCGTTACCCTCGCCTTCACGCCTTTCCTTGGCGTCCCTGGCGGTTAACGCTTGGCCATAAGGGTTTGTGTGGCATCGGCGATCGCCTAGATCCGCCAGGGTCGGCCGACCATTCCGCAACGCTCGACGGCCTGACCGGCCCGGAATCCCGCGTCTGGCGCGGGCGGTTGCGGCAGCGCCGGAATCGTGGCTCAATTGAGTCCTATAAGACCTATAAGATTCACCTTTGTTCGTGTCTATAAGCATAAGCAGCAGGCAGTTCGGGGAGGCCGAGGTGCCCAACGAGGACCGTTCGCGGGAATATTCCGACCTCAGTCCGGAGTTGCTGGAGATCGTACGGGCACTGCAGACGTCGCTTACCGAGAAGCGCGTGCGTCAGCAATTGCAGGCGGTGGACAGCAAGCCCTCGATGCTCGAGTCCGCACTATCTCGTCAGCAGGCCAGGCGCGCCACCCAACCCCAGATCGCCTCTCACCCCCAGCTGCTGGCTGCCGTGGTGGAGACCGCGGACGCCGCCATCATTAGCGAAACCTGGAACGGCGTCGTTCTCACCTGGAACCGGGGCGCAGAGCGCATCTTCGGGTACAGCGCCGACGAAATCGTGGGTAAGAGCCGTGCCTGCCTCATCCCCGAGTTCCTCAAGAACGAAGACGCGAAGATAATGCGCCAGGTCATTGACGGCAAGGCAACTCTCCATTGCGAAACCGTCTGGCAGCACAAGGACGGAAAATTCATCGATGTCGCCGTCAGCCTGTCCCCGGTCGTCGAAAACGACAAGGTGGTGCGGTTGTCCCTGGTCGCCACCGACGCCACCGAACGCAAGCGCATGGAGCGCGCGCTCATGGAAAGCGAGCGCAAGCAACGGCAGCGCACGTCGGAACTCAAGATCCTACTCGATGCGGTGCCCGCGGCCGTATGGATTGCCCATGATGCCGAATGCAAGTTGATCACCGGTAACCGCACTTCTTACGACCTGTTGCGCCTGCCCCAGGGCAGCAACATCTCATTCACCGGTCCGGAGGAAACGCGGCCGGTGCATTTCCGCATTTTCCGCAACGGCCGCACGCTCGAACCGCACGAGATGCCGGTGCAGATGGCGGCATTCCGCGGCATCGAAGTGCGCGATTTCGAGGAGGACCTGGTCTTCGACGACGGCACCATCAAGCACCTTATAGGCAATGCCGCGCCGCTGCGCGACACCTCCGGCAAGGTCTACGGCGCGGTGGCCGCATTCATCGACATCACCGCCCGCCGCAACATGGAAGAGCAGATCCGGCGCATGGCGCACTTCGACTCGCTCACCAGCCTGCCCAACCGGATCCTGCTGATGGACCGCCTGGAACAGGCGCTGGCGATCTCCCAGCGCAACCAATCCAAGACCGGCGTGATCTTCATGGACCTCGACAACTTCAAGGAGGTCAACGACAAGCTCGGCCATCACGTCGGCGACATGATGCTGCAGCAGGTGGCGGAGCGCATCCGCGCCAGCCTGCGCGAGGTGGACACGGTTTCGCGGTTGGGCGGCGACGAATTCGTGGTAGTGCTGCCGGAGTTGCGCCAGATCGAGGACGCACGCATCATCGGACAGAAGCTGCTGCGGGCGGTGGACGGCGAATACATCGTCTCCGGGGAGAAGTTGCTGATCACCCCCAGCCTGGGAATCAGCATCTACCCCGATCATGCAGACGACGCCGGCACGCTGATCCGAATCGCGGACAAGGCGATGTATCACGCCAAGCAGTCGGGCCGGAATACCTATCGGTTCTACGACGCCAGCATGAAGGCCTGACGCTGCTTGTAGTATCCTCAAGCCACCCCCGGCGGGTTGGCGCCTTTCCCCGGAGTTAATACAGCAAGGCCAGGCCGTCCCGTTCCCGTTTCTCAAAGGAGGAGCAACGATGCCGACGCGACTTTCATTCCCCGCCCGAAAACCTCCCCTCGGCAGCGCTCCCGGGCCCGTCCCGGCACCGGGCAACGAATCCACCACAGCCGACCGCATCGCCGACCCGGGGCGTGGAAACGACTGGAACGGCACCGGGCCGGCGACCGCACAGCGCCCGCGCGGCGTCCTCAACGAACGCAGAGGCGACAATGCGGCGACGGACGCTTGGTTCTGGCACGGATTCGTTTCCGATTTCCTGCCGCAGATGGTTTGGACCGCGGGGCCCGACGGGTCGGTCGATTTCTGCAACCGCCACTGGACCGAATATTCGGGCCTGTTGCGCGAAGACAGCCGCGGCAACGGATGGATGAAAGCCCTGCATCCGGACGACCTGGAAAACACGCGGCGATGGTGGGACGTTGCCGTAAGCGGCGGGCCTTGCCACGACGTTCGTTATCGCCTTTTGCGCGGGGCCGACGGCGACTATCGCTGGCATCTGGGGCGCGCGGCAGCGGTGCGCGATCGTGCAGGTGCCATACTGAAGTGGATCGTCACGGCGATCGACATTCACGAGCAGGTCCTGGGCGAGGAACGGCTTCGGGCGAGTGAAGCGCGTTACCGCAACCTGGTCGAACTCTCCCGTGACGCGATCTACATTCGCACCGAGGGCAGGTTCGTGTCCGCCAACGCCGCCACCGCGCGCCTTTTCGGTGTAGCGAGCGTCGATGAGCTCATCGGCCAGCCGGTCGTACCTTTCATTCATCCGGATTACCTCGATATCGTGCAGGAGCGCATGCGCAAGCTCGACGAGGAACACTGCGAACTGCCGCCGCTGGAATTGAAGCTGGTGCGCAGAGACGGATCGGTGATCGAGAGTGAATCCATCGCTTCGCCGTGCGAGTACCAGGGACGCTCATCGTCACACGTCGTGATCCGCGACATTACCGAGCGCAAGGCGCTCGAGCGGCGGCAGGCCAAGCTGCTGCAGGAACTGTCCGCGTACGCGAACGCAGCCGCCGCCGCGGAGCATTTTCGGATGCTGGCGGAAGCCGTTCCCAGCATGGTCTGGACTGCGCGTGCGGACGGTTACCTGGATTACGTCAATCGTCCCACGCTCGATTATTTGGGATGCGCGTTCAGGGACATCGAGGGTTGGAACTGGGACAAGGTCGTGCAACCGGAGGATTTGCCGGCGTGCCAGGCACGCTGGCTTCACAGCCTGGCGACCGGAGAAGGCTACGAGATGAGCCTGCGTATCCTGCGCGGTTCCGATTCGGCGTACCGGTGGTATCTGATGCGCGCGCTGCCGGTGCGCGATGCCGCCGGTGCGATCATGCTCTGGGTGGGAGCGGGAACCGACATAGACGAGCAGAAACAACTGGAAACGCTCCTGCAGGAGTCGCGCACGCAGCTAGAGGCCGCGGTAGAGCTGAGAACCCGGGATCTGGTATCCGTCAATAACGCCCTGCTCAACGAGATCGCCGAACGCAGACTGACCGAAAAAGCGTTGCGTGCCTCGCGGGAAAAGCTGCGCAAGCTCTCAATGCACCTGCAATCGGCGCGCGAATCGGAACGCGCCGCGGTAGCGCGCGAAATCCATGACGAACTGGGGGCAACGCTCACCGCGGTGAAGATGGATCTGCACTGGTACGCCAAGACGCTGGCCAAGGGCAAACCCCTTTCCAACGACAAGCTCACCGACACGGGTGTGCTGGTCGATTCCGCTATACAGACCGTCAAGCGCATTGCCACCGAGCTGCGCCCCAGCATCCTCGACCACCTCGGCCTCTGGCCTGCCATCGAATGGCAAATCCAGGAACTGCAGAAGCACTATCGCATCGGCTGCGAGTTGAATTTCGAGTCACCCCTCGTTACTCTTGAAGCAGAGGCGCAGACCGCGCTGTTCCGCATCGTCCAGGAGGCGCTCACGAACGCGGTGAGGCACGCCCGCGCCACGCAGATTCGCGTGCACGTGCGCAAGTCCGGGGATGACGTCGTGGTGGACATCCACGATAACGGTGTCGGTCTGCCCCCGGCCAAGCTGCTGGATCCGGCTTCATCCGGAATTCATGGAATGCGCGAACGCGCCCGCTACTTCAACGGTGAGGTTCGGTTCCTTGCCGGGCAGAAAGCGGGCACCTGCGTGAGCGCCCGCTTCCCGCTGACGAAGAAAGCATCAAAGCCCGCCGTCAGGGCCAGGGAGTCGATCTGAAATGCTGCGCGTGCTCATTGCCGACGATCATGCCATCACGCGCGAAGGGCTCAAGCGCATCCTGACGGACCACCCGGAAGCGGTACATGTCGGCAACGCCGCAAACGCCGCACAAACCCTTTCCATGGTGCGCAAAAACGATTGGGACTTGGTGCTGCTGGACATCTCGCTGCCGGACAAGAGCGGGCTGGAAGTGCTCAAGAGCATCAAAAAGGACCGGCCGGCGCTGCCCGTTCTCGTACTCAGCATGTACCCCGTGGATCAGTACGCGCTACGCGTGCTCAAGGCCGGCGGCTCAGGGTATCTCACCAAGGAAAGCGCGCCCGAGCAATTACTGGCGGCGGTCCGCAAGGTATCCGAAGGCGGCAGATTCATCACCCCCGAATTGGCCGAGCACATGGCCAGGGAACTGGCGGGAGGAACGCCCGCGCTGCCGCACGAAAGCCTGTCGGATCGCGAGTTCGAGGTGCTGAGGCTGATCGCATCGGGCAGGACCCCCACGGAAATCGCCGGACACCTGTCGTTGAGCGTCAAGACCATCAGCACTTACCGCACTCGCCTGCTGCACAAGATGGGCATGCGCCACAACGCTGAACTCACCCACTACGCGATCTCCAACCGCCTGGTTTTCTGAACGTCTCTCCATAAGAGCTATTTCGACTTGTAGGACAAATCGCTACACAAATATCAGGCCCTCCCCGATTGCTCTCCGGCACTGCAGAGCCAATGCTGTCAGAATAGCTGCACGCGCCGGTAATTTTGCACATAAAAATAAAGGAGTCCAAACCTGGCAGCATGTAACAGTGCATGAACCTAACTCGGTTTCGCCTGTGCCCTACACCGGGCTTGAAGGCGAGGCGGTGCGCCTCGTTCGTCATGCCGGCAGCCGTTTCGCCCACAAAGGATTGCAGCCCGCGGTCCGGTCGCGTTCTTTACAGCAAATACCATAGTCGCGAACAAATCCCGTACTCTCCGGTATGTCAGCAACGCCCGCCCGTGTGCGCCGCCGATGCCGCCGGCACCTGAGCGCGTCGGCGAATTACTGGGCCGGCACGCCGTAAATATCGGATTCGGGCTTGCCTTGGCCATCCTAACGGGAATCGCCGGGCTCCAAACCCTGGCCGCCAACGGACTGGACGAAGCAGCAAAACTCTTGCGGCTGAGCCAACGATCCAGGCTGATCATTCCGGACGACGTGCGCGCACGTATTGGCGTGGGCAAGTCGGTCATGGACCAAATTCGCGAGCTGGCCGGCGACATGCGCAACGACGAAGAAGCCCTTCTGCGGATTCGCTCGGAAGAATCCCGGCGCAGCGATAGTCCATCGGCTGGTGACGTGCCATGGCGGCAGGGTATGGGCCGAGGCCGCCGTCAACGAGGGCGCTACCTTTTATTTTTCACTTCCAGGGAAAGACAAAGATGACCGGGCTTGAATTCGTGGAAATACTGCTGGTGGAAGACAATCCCACCGACGCGGAACTCACGTTACGGGCGTTGCGCCGTAACAATCTTGCCAACAACGTCGTGTGGGTCAAGGACGGCGCCGAAGCGCTCGACTTCCTTTACTGCAGGGGACAGTATGCGGACCGCAAGAATGGAACCCCGAAACTGATTCTTCTGGACCTCAAACTGCCGAAGATCGACGGCATCGAGGTTCTGCGCGAGCTCAAGAACGACAGCAAGAATAAAATGATACCCGTGGTCATGCTGACCTCGTCGCAGGAGGAACGCGACCTGGTGGAAAGCTATCGCCTCGGCGTGAACAGCTACATCGTGAAGCCGGTGGACTTCGAGAAATTCCTTGAAACGGTTTCACAGGTGGGATTTTATTGGTCCCTCATGAACAAGATTCCACCGCAGCATTCATGAGTGCACTTGTTGTGTGTATCGAATACCGATTCGAACCTTTTCAATTCATAAAGACATGACGAAAGAGCCGGACAAGCAGAATGACCCAATCCGAATCCTCATGGTCGAAGACGTCAGCGTCGATGCGGAGCTGGAACTGCGTGAACTGCGTCGTGCGGGGCTTCACATTGCGGCACGGGTAGTGGAAATCGAAACGGACTTCAGAAAAGAGATCGAAAGCTTCGATCCACATGTGATTCTGTCCGATTTCTCGCTGCCGCGTTTCAGCGGCATGGAGGCGCTTTCGATCTCACGCGAACTGCGCCCCGACATCCCTTTCATTTTCGTGTCAGGCACAATCGGCGAGGAGAACGCCGTCGCAGCGCTCAGGAACGGGGCCACCGATTACGTGCTGAAATCCAACCTGAAGCGGTTCGCGCCCGCAGTCCTTCGTGCCATCGAGGAGGCGCGCGAACGCAAGGCGCGCCTGGCGGCGGAACGGCGGGCGAAGGACACGGAACACTACTTCTCGCTTTTCATGCGCCATTTGCCTGCGGCGGCCTTTACGAAGGATCCCCAAGGACGCTTCACGTTCGCCAACCCGACGTTCGAAGAGCTTGCGGGAAAACCGGACGGACAATTGATCGGCCTGACTTCACACGATCTTTACCCGCCGGACTACGTTGAGCCGCTCGTCGCCAACGATCGCAAGGTCGTCGAAAGCCGGCAACCTTACCGGGTCGTGGAGAAAGTGGTGTTCGGCGAGAGCGACCGCTTCTTCCTGGTCACCAAGTTTCCGATCAAGGACGAAACCGACAATGTCGCCATGATCGGCGGTGTTGCGGTCGACATCACCGACCGCATCCTTCAGGAACGGAAACTGGAGCGCCTGTCGCGCATCCGCGAGGTGCTCAGCAGCCTGACAGCCGCAATTATCAGGCTGCGTACTCCGGAGGATCTATGCCGGGAGTTATGCCGGATTGCGATCGATGTGGGGCACTTCAGGATGGCGTGGGCAGGCCTGGTACAAAAGGACGCGGAGGGAATTCGTCCAGTCGCATCGCATGGTGCGGTGGACGGTTTTCTGGAGGTCGTTACCGGCGGTCGCGACATCGTGCGCCTGGAACAGGAAATCCCGGCAACCATGGCGGTGCGCGCACAACGGCAGATCGTAATTGACGATATCGAGACCTCGGACACCGATCCTGACTGGAAGCAGGCGGCCCTTGTACGCGGCTTCCGTTCCTGCGCCGCGCTCCCTCTGAATTCCGGCGACAAGGTAGCGGGCGTCGGCGTCCTGTTTTCCGAGGAGCCGCACTTCTTCGATGTTGAGCATCTCAGACTGCTCAGCGATCTCGCGGCGGATGCGGCGCTGGCGCTCGAACGTATGGAAAAACAGGATCTGGTCGAGTACCTGTCATTCTACGATCCGCTGACGGGGCTCGCAAACCGCACGCTGGTTCAGGAAAGGCTGCAACAGTTTCTTCACGAGGCCACGCGCAACCGGCACATGCTGGCGCTCATGATTCTCGACCTGGAGCGCATGCACATCGTCAACGAATCGCTCGGCAGAGGCGCGGGAGACAAATTGCTGAAGCTGGTCGCCGAACGGCTTCAGAGCCAGCATGTGCCGGAGCAGGTCGGGCGCATCGGCATGAACAGTTTCATTGCCGTATTGCCTGACATACGGGATGGAATCCACGCCGCGAGGCTGGTGGAAGAGGGCCGTAAGAATCCGTTCTCGCGGCCCTTCGATCTGGACGGGAACGATATTCGCGTGTCTGCCAGGTGCGGCGTCGCAGTGTTTCCAGCAGATGGTCAGGATTCGGAAACACTGATACGCAATGCCGAGGCCGCCCTGACCCAGTCCAAACAGACCGGCGACGCGACCGTCTACTACACACCGACCCTCAACGCCGATTTCGCGCAGCGTCTGGCACTGGAAACCAAGCTCCGGCGAGCGATCGAGGAAAAGCAGTTCGTCTTGTATTACCAACCGAAAATCGACGTCACAAGCGGCGCAATTGTGGGAGTCGAGGCGCTGATACGCTGGAACGAACCGGAATCCGGAATCGTCCTGCCATCGCGGTTCATACCGATCCTGGAAGAAACTGGAATGATCCTGGACGTCGGCAGGTGGGCACTCGCGGAAGCTGCCCGGGTCCACAAGAAATGGAAGGCGGCAGGGCTCAATAGCGGCCGCATTGCCGTCAACGTATCAGCCCTTCAATTGCGCCAGAAGGACTTCGAGACCATAGTGGAGGAAGCGACGGCACCCGTGGACGGCGAAATCGGGATTGATATCGAAATCACGGAAACCATGTTGATGCAGGACATCACGCACAGCCTGTCTGTCCTGGGCGCAATCCGAAAGCTCGGCGTGATGATCGCGATCGACGACTTCGGCACAGGCTATTCTTCGCTGAGCTACCTTGCGAGGCTGCCGATCGACTATCTCAAGATCGACCGGTCATTCGTCAGCAAGATCGCCGACCGGTCCGACGATCTGGAAATCGCATCCGCCATCATTTCCATGGCCAATTCCCTCAGCTTGAAGACCATTGCCGAAGGCGTCGAAACCCAGGAGCAGGCGGATCTGCTCAAGGCGCTTGGCTGCCATCAAATGCAGGGTTATTTGATCAGTAAGCCGTTGCCCGAAGAGAAAGTGGTCGAATTTTTCTTGTGAGCGCGGATCAGGATCCCCGCAGGAAGTCGAAGTCGCAACCGGCGTCTGCCTGCAGGATATGCTCGTTGTAAAGCCGGGCGTAACCGCGCTCCGGGAGATGCGGCGTCCTGAACCCGTCGCGCCGCTTGACCAGGTCGGCCTCGGCAACCATCAGGTCGAGCCTCCGATTCCTGACCGACAGGCGGATGCGGTCGCCGCTTTTCACCAGCGCCAGCGGCCCACCTGAAGCCGCATCGGGCGCGACGTGCAGCACCACCGTGCCGAACGCGGTACCGCTCATGCGCGCGTCAGAGATCCGCACCATGTCCTTGAGTCCGGTCTTCGCCAGTTTCTTCGGAATCGGCAGATAGCCCGCCTCCGGCATCCCGGAAGCGCTGCGCGGTCCCGCATTCTTGAGCACCAGGAAATCATCCTTAGTCACATCGAGGTCCGGCAAGTCTATTCGTGCCGACAGATCCTCGAGCGACTCGAAAACGACCGCCCTGCCCTCCTTCTCGAACAGACCGGAATCGGCCGCGGCGCGTTTGAGTATCGCCCCGCGCGGAGCGAGGCTGCCGAACAGCGCCACCAGCCCGCCGACCGGGGAAATCGGATCGCTCCGGGGACGGATTACCCCACGGTCCACGAACGCTACGCCACTGGCGATTCGACTACCCAGCGTCTCGCCGGTGACCGTCATGCAGTCCAGATGCAGAAGGTCCTTCAGTTCGGCGAGCAGCGCGCTCATTCCGCCCGCTGCGTGGAAATCCTGCATGTAGTGGCTGCCGGTGGGTTTGAGATCCAGCAGTACCGGTGTTTCGTCAGAAAGCCGGTTCAGGCGCTCGAGCGAGATTCCGATGCCGCGACGGCCGGCGACCGCAGTGAGATGGATGATCGCGTTGGTCGAGCCGCCGACGGCGAGCAGCACGCGTATTGCGTTCTCGACCGATTTCTCCGTGATGATCTCCGAGGGCCGCGGGCCCTTCGTCCTGATCATCTCCACTGCGCGTACGCCCGTGGCCTCCGCCGCACGTATACGGTCCGCGTGCACCGCCGGGATCGCCGCCGTGTCGGGAAGGCTCATACCCAAACCCTCGGCGACGCAGGCCATGGTGCTCGCCGTTCCCATCACGGCGCAGGTGCCGGCGGTCGTGGCGAGATTGCCCTCGATTTCGTCTATGCCCTCATCGCTGACTTCGCCGGCGCGAAACCTGGCCCAGAACCGGCGGCAATCGGTACAGGCCCCCAGGCGCTCGCCCCTGTAAGGCATTGCCATCATCGGCCCGGTGACGAGCTGGATTGCCGGCACGTCGGCGGAGGCCGCGCCCATCAGTTGCGCCGGCACGGTCTTGTCGCAGCCGCCGATCAGCACCACCGCATCCATCGGCTGCGCCCTCACCATTTCCTCCACGTCCATCGCCATGAGATTGCGGAACATCAGGCTGGTGGGGCTGAGGAATACCTCGCCCAGAGAAATGGTCGGGAAGTCGATCGGCAGCCCGCCGCTCTTGAGTACCCCGCGCTTGACCGCCTCGGTGAGCTCCGGCACGTAGCGATGGCAGTTGTTGAATCCGCTCGCGGACTGGGCGATGCCGACGATCGGCCGCTCCAGCATGTCCTTGGAGTAACCCATCGAGCGCGCAAAGGAGCGGCGCAAGTAGGCCGCGAACTCCGGATCGCCGTAATTGGTGAGATTGCGGCGCATGCCGCCTTTATCCTTCATTTTTCAGCCTTCATTCCTGGTCATTCAGACTTTTCCGTGGGCTTCGAACGCCTCAACAATGACACATCCACCGCCAGGGACGCCAAGGAAAGGTAATAGCGTGGAGGCGAGGCTGGGTTAGGGTAACGGGCCAGTCCAACGCAGATACTTGCACCGGGTTTGATCACTCACCTGATTCTTGCATCTAGCTTTCCCTGGCGTCCTTGGCGTCCCTTGCGGTTAACGCTTGGCCGTAATGGTTTGGCGACGATGGCTTTCACCAGGCGATCAACTCGTCAACACGCGGGCGCCGATCGCCAACACCAATATCCGGGAACAACAGGCACGACCTCATTTTCAACTCTGTTGTCCCTTGCGTTCCCTTTGCGTCTTTGCGTCTTTGCGGTGAAGGGCTAGATGCAATTCAGATTCGTTCGATGATGGTCGCGGTGGCCTGGCCGTGGCCGATGCACATGACCTGAAGGCCGAGCGTGCCGCCGGTAGCTTCCAGCCCGGCCAGCAACTTGGACATCAGCCCGGCGCCTGTCGCGCCCAGCGGATGTCCGTGGGCGATGGCTCCGCCCCAGGGATTGACCTTGTCCATGTCGGGATGGATTTCTTTTGCCCAGGACAGCACCACCGCGGCGAATGCTTCGTTGATCTCGATCCAGTCGATGTTCTTGATGGAGACTCCCGCTTTCTTCAGCGCCAGTTCGGTCGCCGGAATGACGCCGGTGAGTTGCATCATCGGATCGGAACCAACCGCGATGCGGGCGCGGAAGCGCGCTCTCGGTTTGAAACCGTCGGCCTTTGCGACGTCCCTGTTCGCAACCAGTAAGGCGGCGGCACCATCGGAGATCTGGCTGGAATTCGCCGCGGTAATCACGCCGTTTCCGTCCGGGCGGAACGCCGGCTTCAACGAAGCCATCTTGGCCTCGTCAATCTGCGCCCTCACGCCTTCATCGCGCTCCAGCCGCATCGCCTCGCCTTCGGGCGATACGCCCTGCACCGGCAACAGCTCCTTGTTGGAGCCGGCCTTCTGAGCCTTCGCGGCGCGCCGGTGGCTTTCCCTGGCGAAATCGTCGAGCATCCGCCGCGACAAGCCCCATTTCTCGGAGATGCGTTCGGCACTTTCGCCTTGATGGATCAGTTCGTGGCGCTGGAACAGTTCCGGATTTAACACTTCGAAGCCGCTGACGGTCCGGCCCAGGCCGATGTCGAGAAACATCGGCGTACGGGTCATGCTTTCCACGCCGCAACCGATCACGTAATTCATGTCGCCGGCCGCCACGGCCTGCGCGGCAAAATGCACCGCTTGCTGGCTCGAGCCGCACATGCGATTCAACGAAACGCCCGGCACTTTTACCGGCAACCCGGAGAGCAGCACCGCGAGCCGGGCGGGATTGGCGCCCTGTTCGCCGGCGAGCGTGACCGTACCGTCGATCACGTCTTCGATCTTCTGCGGATCGATCTGCGACCGCTTGATGAGTCCGTCGAGCGCATGCGCCAGCAACGTATCGGGACGCTGTTCGCGCAGCGCCCCGCCGCGCCTGCCGAACGGCGTGCGCACCGCTTCGATAATCACTGCCTCATTCATGGTCTCTTCCTCATCTCAGACCTCAATCTTCACCGCAAAGACGCAAAGGACGCAAAGAAGAATTTAACTGGGCGAAATACGATCGGTGCAGCAGGGAACATTGAAGCGTACGGACCATTCAGCAACGATAAGTCCAGACCTTATCCTCGTTCCCCCATTCATGTTTCTCTTGATTTACCTTGCGTTTCCTTCGCGCCTTGCGTCTTTGCGGTGAAAAGGTTTATTTGCCCGTTACCAGGACAACCTTGCCGGTGACACGCTTGTTGAGCACTTCGTTGAGCGCATCCGCGGCGCGTTCCAACGGATAAGTAGCGTGGATGTGCGGCCTGACCTTGGCGGCCGCGTACATCGCCATCAGATCATAGTTGTTTTCGCGATTGCGCTCGGGTTCGTTCCTCGTGAATGCGCCCCAGAACACCCCGACGATGGAGCAACCCTTCAGCAGGGTCAGATTTAGCGGCACCTTGGGAATGTCGCCGGCGGCAAAGCCGACCACCAGGAAGCGACCGTTCCACGCCATGTCGCGCAAGGCCGGCTCCGAGTACGGTCCGCCGACCGGGTCGTACACCACGTCCACTCCCTTGCCAGCGGTGATGGCTTTGATCCGTGTCCGCAGGTCCTCGGTGCCGTAGTTGATCACCTCATCGGCGCCGTTCTGCCTGCAGATCTGCAGTTTGGCATCGTTCGAGGCAGCGGCGATGACCTTCGCGCCCATTGCCTTGCCCAGTTGTATCGCCGCTAGCCCGACCCCGCCCGCGGCCCCCAGCACCAGCAACGTTTCGCCGGCCTTGAGATCGGCGCGATCCTTGAGGGCGTGATAAGAGGTGCCGTAGGTCAGCACAAACGCGGAAGCCGGTACGAAATCCATTGCCAGCGGCATAGGGATGGTACGTTCCGCGTCGACCGCGATCTCCTCGGCAAATCCGCCCCACGTATTGAACGCGATCACCCGATCACCGCGCTTGACCCGGGTCACGCCGTCACCGACTTCCTTGACCACACCGGCGACTTCGCCGCCGGGCGAGAACGGCAGCTCGGGCTTGAACTGATATTTGCCCTGGATGATCAAGGTATCGGGGAAATTGACCCCGCATGCTTTCACGCTGACTACGACCTGCCCCGGCTCCGCCTTCGGCGATGGCACCTCCTCGACAACCAGCTTCTCCGGCAGCCCCAACTCTTTACACAATACCGCTTTCATAAATCTCCAAATCAGTTAACCGCAGAGGCGCAAAGGCGCAAAGGAAACGCAGAGAAAACCAAACGAATCCGGTATAAAAGTTGGGAGGAATTCGGAACCATCATCGCCCCATCGATGAATTGCCTTTGTCGCGACTATCCATTTCTTTCTTGCCTTTCCATTACATGTTGCTTTGTTTTCCTTTGCGTATCCTCTGCGCCTTTGCGCCTCTGCGGTGAGGTTTAGGCTTTAAATCAGCTCTTAAGGATTTTTTCGACCTGGCGCCAGCCGGCTTCGGCCATTGGCCGGGCACGCTTGCCCTGTTCCATCGCATACGCGCTGGCCGCGGTGCCGTCCTTGACCCGGCCCATGATGCCCTGAAGTATCCCGGCCAGCCGGAACATGTTGTAGGCCAGGTAGAAATCCCAGTTCGGGATGTGACTCCTGCCGGTGCGCCTGCAATACGCGGCGACATATTCTTGCTCTGTCGGTATGGCCAGCGCGCGAAAGTCGATCCCGTTCATGCCGCGGAACTGGCCCGGCGTCAGCCGCCAGGTCATGCAGTGATACGCGAAGTCCGCCAGCGGATGGCCGAGCGTGGACAGTTCCCAGTCGAGCACCGCGAGAATCTTCGCCTCCTGCGGATGAAAAATCACGTTGTCCATCCGGTAATCGCCATGGACGATGGTGGTCTCTTCACCCGGCGGGATGTTGTTGGGCAGCCACTCGATCAGATTCTCCATCGCCTCGATGCGCTCGGTTTCGGAGGCGCGGTACTGCTTGGTCCAGCGGTTGATCTGGCGCGCGATATAGTTGCCCGGCTTGCCGTAGTCGGCGAGGCCGACTCGCGCGTAATCCACCTTGTGAAGCGCGGCGATGACACGGTTCAACTCGTCAAAGTACGCCGCGCGCTGAACCGTGCTCATGCCGGGAAGCGATGGATCCCACAATACGCGCCCTTCGATGTAGTCCATGATGTAGAAGGCCGTGCCGATCACCGCGTCGTCCTCGCACAGGCAGTAGGTTTTCGCCACCGGCACGTCGCTGCCGTGCAGCGCGGTGATGACGCGGTACTCTCGGTCTACGGCGTGTGCCGACGGCAGCAACTTGCCCGGGGGCTTGCGGCGCAAAACGAAGCGCTTTCCGCCTGCCGTCAGCCTGAAGGTGGGATTAGACTGGCCGCCCCTGAACTGTTCGACTTCGAGATTTCCCGAGAAGCCTGCGATGTGCTGGCGCAGATAGCGTTCCAGACTGACCACATCGAAGCGATGCCGCTCCTGGACCGGCATCGTGCCGATGAACTCCTCGTTCATGAATTTCTCTCCCATGCCCGCTCTAAGCCCGGCGAGAATACCATCCACGCTCGAGGCCTGCCAACGCGGCGCGGGGCAGCGAAAACCCGCATGCTAGAATCGCTGTGTTTTGCCCTCTGCAATCACGCCGATGAAAGAATTCCAGGACCGTGTCGCAGTCGTAACCGGGGGTGCCAGCGGCCTGGGCCGCGCCATGGCGCTGCGCTTCGCCCGCGAGGGCATGAAGATCGTTCTGGCCGACATACAGGCCGATGCCCTGAAGAAAACCGAAGCCGACTTCGAACAGGCCCGAATTCCAGTGCTGGCAGTGCGCACCGATGTTTCGAAAAGCAAAGATGTCGAGGCGCTGGCCGACAAAGCGTTCAAGACCTTCGGCGGCGTGCATATTCTGTGCAACAACGCCGGCGTCGCGCCCGGCGGCACGGTCTGGGAGCACACCGAGAAGGACTGGGAATGGACGCTGGGCGTCAATGTATGGGGCGTGATCCACGGCATCCGCGTTTTCGTACCGCGCATGCTCGAGCAGAACGTCGATTGCCACGTGGTCAACACGGCATCGGTTGCCGGACTGCTGTCGCTGCCAGGGATGAGCGCCTACTGCGTGTCCAAGCACTCGGTAGTCACGCTATCCGAGTGCCTGCACCACGACCTGGTCGAATTTGGCTCAAAGCTGAAGGCTTCGGTGCTCTGCCCGGCCTACGTCCCCACCGGCATTTCCGATTCCGAGCGCAACCGTCCCGTAGCGCTGCGCGAGGACAAGAAAAAGAGTCCGGAGGACTTGAAGCGGGAAGCGCAGTTGCGCCACGCGGTGCAGTCCGGGCGCATTTCCGCCGAACAGGTCGCGGACCTGGTTTACGAAGCGATCAAGGCTGAGAAGTTCTACATCTTGCCCCACCAGAAGATCAAACCCGCGATCGAAACCCGCATGCAGGATATCCTGCTTGAGCGTGCGCCGACCAACACTCTGAACCGAAAATCGAACGCTTGATCCACAAGGGATTTCCTACGATATCCCGTTGAGGTGTGCGTAGTGCCCCCCGCGGCCCGGACCAAGCAACAAAGGCGGATCGGCCGGGCGAGCCTCTGTTCCGGCCGCGATTGCACGAAACCGTGACGGACGCAGCGTTGAGCGCCTGTCTACAATCGGGCGATCGACGCAGCATCACAAAGACAATGAACACCGCCCGTGCACAGTTCCTATCCGGACTGAAGGACACTTCCCCGCTGTTGATCGGCGCCGCCCCCTTCGGCATCATCTACGGGGTGCTGGCGACCGGCGCGGGAATTCCCGTGGTGATGGCGCAGGCGATTTCGTTGATCGTCTTCGCCGGCTCGGCGCAGTTCATCGCCGCTCAGTTGATCGGTGCCGGCGCATCGGGACTGGTGATCGTCCTGACCACCTTCATCGTCAACCTTCGGCATGCGTTATACAGCGCTTCGGTGGCGCCATACGTGAAAGACCTGCCTCGAACATGGAAGTGGGTTCTTTCCTACCTGCTCACCGACGAGGCTTTCGCGGTCGCGATCGCGCATTACCGCGACAATGCCGGCGAACCGAACCGGCACTGGTATTTCCTCGGCGCCGGCGTATCGCTTTGGGGCACTTGGCAGGCGAGTACCACGGTCGGCATCTTCCTTGGCACCGAAATACCGCACGAGTGGTCGCTTGACTTCACCCTGGCGCTGTCGTTCATTGCCCTGCTGGTGCCGGTGCTCAGGACGCGGGCCGACCTGGTTGCGGCGCTGGTTGGCGGCATTGTAGCGGTAGCCGCATTTGGATTGCCGTACAAGCTCGGGCTGATTCTCGCCGCGTTCTGCGGGATCGGCGCGGGGATGCTGGCGTGGAGGCTGGGAAAATGAATCTCTGGCTGGTGGTAATCGCTGCAGGTGTGCTGACTTTCCTGATCCGCCTGTCGTTCATTTCGCTGCTGGCGAATTGGGCGATGCCACCTCTTGCGCAGCGGGCGCTGAGCTTCGTGCCGCCGGCGGTGATGACCGCGATCGTGTTTCCGGAGTTGCTGGTTCGAGGCGGTGACTTGGCGGTGGGCATGGACAATCATCGCCTGACCGCCGGCGTGATTGCGATCCTGGTGGCGTGGCGCTTCAAAAAAATCATGCCAACCATCGTGGCCGGCATGGCTGCCCTATGGCTGCTGCAATACTATGCGGGCTAAGGACGAAGCGCGTTAAACGCAAAGGTACGCGAAGGGAAAGCAAATACCAACGAATCCAAATTCAGGGGATAGGCCCGGCCGAAGCGATACGTTTCGTCGTGTCGGACAAAGGTTTTAAACCACCTATCCCGTTGGTTATCTTGTATCCCGGTTTCCTTTGCGTACCTTTGCGTCCTTCGCGTTGAAGATCTATTTGGCTTTTCCGCTGCCGTGCTTGACGAACGGGAAGACTGTGGTGAAGCCCATGATGTCGGTAATCAGCAGCACGATGAAGATGACCAGCACGAATGTGAGAACGTCCGTTCCGCCCGCCGGGGCGGTCTCGATCTGGCGCGCCAGCGCGGAGATTTCCTGGTCCGTCAGTGCCGCGACGCGTGCCTGCGCGTCCTGAAGGCTTACCCCGGATTCCCGCAACTTTGCCTGCAGCTCGGGCCGCAGGAAGGTTTCATTCACCAGCGCGCGGTCCTTCTGCGCGTCTTCTACAGCCACCTGTTCCGTCGTGATCAGCGTCGGCGCGGCTTGCACTAAGCTCGTGAACGCGATCGAAGTTGCAAGAAATCCGGCCAGCAGCCTGTTGAGAATTTTCATGCCGCACCCTCCCTTTTTGATTTTCCTTTACGTACCTTCGCGTCCCTTGCACTTCACGCGGTTTTTTTAATCCTAGTGTTTTTGCGGATGAAATCCGCCATGCGAGCGACGCCCTTCTCGATTGCTTCATTGGAAGCGGCGTAGCTGAAGCGGATGTGCTGGCCTTCATTGGGCACGCGCGGACCGAAATGGATGTCCGCCAGCACTGCAACGCCGGCTTCGTTCAGCAGCCGTTTGCGGAACTCCTCCGAATCCTTGGCCCCAATCATCTCGCATGCCGCTGTAAC
>Ga0137409_10001602_pt1 | contig 24492 bp, 23 predicted proteins | sample CZODoug1_16funga_FD_122059 | JGI IMG/M metagenome (GOLD analysis project Ga0137409, IMG submission 122059) | Vadose zone soil fungal communities from Angelo Coast Range Reserve, California, USA - CZODoug1_16fungal (Hybrid Assembly) | ecosystem: Environmental > Terrestrial > Soil > Vadose zone...
TCACTTAAATAGAGAGTGACCTGGACGGCCATGCCCGGATTCTACAGCAGGCGATCTACAGCAGCCGAGCAAGCGCCATGCCCGCCAGGACGGCCACAAGTGAAAGTAGATTATTGGAGACGATGTTCGCTGCCACCAGCAGCCATTGGCTTTGTTCCATCATTGCCATGCTTTCGAAAGCGTAGCTGGAGAAGGTGGTGAACCCTCCGCAAAATCCAACCGCGATCAGCAGGCGCCAGCGCGGATCCACCATCGAGCGCTCTATGGTCCAGATCAAGAAAAATCCGAGAATAAGGCTGCCAAGCACATTGATGGCGAGCGTTCCATAAGGAAAGACTGGACCGAAGAGCCGCAGAGCTGACCGGCTCATCCAGTAGCGGGCGTTGGCGCCGACGATTGCGCCTAGAGAAATAGCCAGAAAGTCGAGCACGATGGAATGATCTCCCGAGGAAGAATAGTTAGGAGTCATCAGCCGGTGGCGTCACGCGGCAGTTCTGGCGAACCCCATCGCCTTGTTTAAGGTTGTATCACAGACGGCGTCAAGATTTGCCGGCGGCGTGGTTACGACAGTGGCGGGTTACTTTTGTCGTTCGACTAGATACTGAGCGAGCGCTTTGAGAACGTCGGCACGGTCGCCAAATGGATGGAGTGCTGTGAAGGCCTCTCGCACCAAGGCATCTGCGCGGCGCCGGGATTCGTCGATGCCATAGAGCGACGGGTAGGTCACTTTCGCGGCGGCTGTATCTTTGCCAGCGGTTTTGCCGAGTTGTTCGGAGGTTTGGGTTACGTCGAGGATGTCGTCGACGATCTGAAACGCCAATCCGACCGATTGGCCGAAAACGCGAAGGCGGGCGACGTCGGGTCCGTCACCTCCTGCATAGAAAGCGCCGCTCACCAGGCTCGAGGTAATGAGGGCTGCGGTCTTGGCGCTGTGAATGTATTCAAGCATGTCGGCGTCCGGAGGAGTGCGCTCCGCTTCGAGGTCGACAACCTGGCCGCCGATCATGCCTTCGATGGTGCCAGTGCCGCGGGCGATTTCGGCGATGATTTGCACGCGAGCTTCGGCGGGACAGCCCAAGTTAGCCAGGACTTCATAGGCTTGGGTCTGTAGGGCGTCGCCAGCAAGGATGGCGATGGCTTCGCCGAAAACTTTGTGGCAGGTGGGCCGTCCGCGGCGCAGATCGTCGTTGTCGAGGGCCGGGAGGTCGTCGTGGATAAGGGAATAAGTATGAAGCATCTCCAGAGCCGCACCTAGGTCTTCGACGCCGTCAGGGAGCGATCCCGCAACCATGTGGGCTGCTTCCATGCAGAGGATGGGGCGAAGGCGCTTGCCCCCGGCGAAGACACTGTGCCGCATGGCTTGGTGGATCGAGGTAGGCCGCTGGGTGGCGGGCGGGATGAGCCGCTCGAGGGCGGCGTCGACCAGCTCCTGGCCGCGGCGGAGCGTCGCTACGAGTTGTTCGTCGGACATACGGCTCTCCGGGGCGAAACCGTGAGTATAGCAAGTGGCCTTGCGCGTTGGCATTCGCGCCCTAGCGGAAGCATGGTAAGCTTCCGGGACTTTTGTTTGGCCCAACCGCGCTAGCCGGCGTGAAGGGATGGCCTTGGTGGCGCTGATCAGCACAGAGATGAAGGAAAACTTGAATGCGAATGCAGGCGGTCCTGGGTCGGCTGTGAACTCGCTGCCGGACGTCGGCCAGCGCGCAAGGCGGCACGTAGCGTGGCGCCTGCTGCCATTCGTCTTTCTCCTCTATATCGTCAACTACATCGACCGCGTGAACGTTTCCTTCGCCAACTTGAGGATGAGCGCGGACCTGGGTTTCACTGACGCCGTTTACGGAATGGGAGTGGGAGCGTTTTATATCGGCTACGTGCTGTTTGAAATTCCCGGCGCGGTAATCGTCGAGCGCTGGAGCGCGCGAAAGTGGATCGCCCGCATCATGATCTCGTGGGGATTGGTCTCGATTCTGACAGGCTTTGTGCACACCGCCGGCCAGTTTTATGTCATTCGCTTCTTGCTCGGAGTAGCGGAGGCAAGCTTCTTCCCAGGAATGATCGTGTACTTGACGCACTGGTTTTGCGTGCGGGATCGCAGCCGCGCGATTGCCTGCCTGTACTCGGCGGTTCCGGCGGCATCGCTGGTGAGTTCTCCGCTGGCGGGATGGCTGTTGGGGGTGCATTGGCGCGGCCTCGCTGGGTGGCGTTGGCTTTTCATTTTGGAGGGCGCGCCGGCGATCGTCATCGGAGTCATCACCGTTTTTTATTTGACGGACTGGCCGGCGCAGGCGCGGTGGCTACCCCAAGACGAGCGCGAATGGCTGGCTCAAGAATTGGCGGCGGAGACGCGCGCCAAGAAGAAATTGCGAGATCACACGATTTGGCAGGCGTTCGGCGACCCGCGGGTGCTCCTGCTGACGACGGCGTGGTTTGTGTCGCTTTGCGGCGCGCTCGGCAGCATCTATTGGATCCCGACTTTCGTAAAGAGGATTTCGGCAGCATCCGATCGGACCGTCACAACATTGTTGATCTTGCCAGCCCTCATCGGCGTGACGTGCATGCTTTGGAACGGCTGGCACTCGGACAAGACCGGGGAACGCCGCTGGCATGCGGCCATTCCCCTGCTGGCCGCTGGATTCATGTTTGGGCTGTCGGTTCTGACCAGGCAGAATGCCCCGCTGGCCGTCTCGTGCGTTCTCCTAGGCAGTGGCTTCTACTTTGGTTTCCAGCCGGTGTGCTGGTCGATGCCCACGTTGATTCTCGGCGAGTCAGCGGCGGCGGCGACGTTTGGACTGATTAACTCGATGGGGCAGCTCGGCGGGTTCTTTGGGCCCAAGCTTATTGGGTTCCTCAATATGAGGACGCACGGCGTGACCGCGAGTTTGGGGTTCATTGCACTCGCCTATTTGGTGGCGGGAAGTCTAATGCTGAGTCTGCGAATTCGCGACCCGCTGCAAGTCGCTGCTGAGCACGCAGCATGAGAAGGCCCGCGTTGGGAGCCATTCTCTGGGGCGTCATTCCATTTGCAGGCACGTGTTTTTCGGTGGGGCTTTGGGATCGAATTAACCCTCGCGTGCTGGGACTCCCATTCAGCTATTTCTGGCTGATTTCATGGCTGTTTCTGACACCGCTTTGCACGTGGCGGGCCTACCGGATTGAAGCGAAGCGCGATGCCGCCGCGCGGACTCCCCGGCAACGTGGCGAAGCATGACTCCCAGCGCCGTGGCTCTGACGATAATTTTCTTCATTGTGGGTGTCGGAACCGCCGTCGGGTTCTATGCCGGGACACGCCACAAGATGACGTTGGAACAATGGACGGTCGGCGGCCGTGGGTTTGGCATCGTGTTGATGTGGCTGTTGATGGCAGGCGAAATTTATACGACATTTACGTTTCTGGGCGCGAGCGGCTGGGCGTACTCCAGGGGCGGGCCGGCGTTGTACATCATCGGCTACCAGCCGTTGGCGTTTCTCGTCTCGTTTTACATTCTGCCGCTGGTTTGGGAGGCGGGGCAAAAGCACCGCTTGCAGACGCAGGCGGACTTCTTTCGCGTGCGTTATGGCAGCAAGCATCTGGCAGCCCTGGTGGCGTTACTGGGAGTGGTTTGCATCGTTCCGTATCTGCAACTTCAGCTGACAGGGCTTGGAATCATTGTTGAAGGGGCCAGCTTTGGTGGCATCGGACGCGCTCCGGCAATGTTGTGTGCCTTTACTCTGGTAGCAGCGTTTGTGTTCTTTAGCGGCGTGCGCGGAGTGGCATGGGTGAGCGTGCTCAAGGACATTCTGCTGTTGTTCGCGGCACTTTTTGTCGGAATCGCGGTGCCCTATATCTATTTCGGCGGAATCGGGCCGATGTTCACAGCGGTAATTCAGGCCCATCCAAGCCATCTGATGATGCCTGGTGCGACGAAGAACTTTGGGCATCCGTGGTATATCACCTCCGTCTTCATGACTGCCGTGGGCTTCTTTATGTGGCCGCAGAATTTCGCCGCAAGCTATTCCGCCAAGAGCGGAGACACACTGCGGCGGAATGCGATGGTGATGCCGATGTATAGCATCACGATGCCTCTGATGTTCTTCGTCGGTCTGACGGCCTTGATGGTGATACCTGGGTTGAGCAATGGTGATCTTTCGTTGCTCACACTCGTACGGAAGACTTTCCCGCCGTGGTTCCTCGGAGTCATTGGCGGTGCCGGCGCACTCACCGCAATGGTGCCATCAGCGATCCTGATTCTGACGGCGGCGACACTCTTTGCGAAGAACATCTGCCGGGACTTGTTTGCCCCAAACATGACCGACCGGGGAGTCGCGCTGCTGGCACGCGTGATGGTACTGGTGGTGACCGCAGCGGCGCTCGTCTCAGCGATTCACAGCTCGCTGAGTCTGGTCTCCCTGCTGCTGGTGGGGTATGCGGGAGTGGCGCAGTTTTTTCCCGGCGTGGTGTTGGGATTGTTTAGCAAGCGGGTGACGCTACCCGGTGTGTTTGCAGGACTAGTTACGGGGTTTACGGTCGCCCTGGTGTTAATGCTCAGCCAGAGAGATCCGTTTCACGGGCTCAACGCTGGCTTTCTGGCGTTCTGCATCAATTTCTTGGTCACGGGAATTGTGAGTTACTGCACGCCAGTGGAGCCTTACCGATTGGACGACGCCCCAGCGAGTGCAATACCCGCGGAGGGCCCTTATGCACACTGAGACTCGGCATGACTTGCTTCCGCAGAAGCTCTCTGGGGCGCTCTCGGTTGTGCTCGGACTGTTGGTGTTCACCGCGTTTCTCAACTACGTGGACCGGGGGAATCTTTCCATCGCCGCACCTATGATCAAAGACGAGCTGCAGCTGTCGGCGTCGCAACTTGGGCTTTTGCTGTCGGCGTTTTACTGGACTTACGGGCTGTCCCAGATTCTTGCAGGATGGTTAGTGGACAAATTTCACGTGAATTGGGTGCTGGCGGCCGGATTTTCTCTCTGGTCGGCGGCAACCGGCGTTACAGGAATCCTGCACGGTTTCCTCGCAATCTTCCTGTTGCGGCTGGTTTTGGGAATCGGTGAGTCGGTTGCCTATCCAGCGTATTCCAGAATTCTTGTCCAGCACTTTCCGTTGTCGCACCGGAGTCGTGCCAATGCCGTGCTCGCGGCGGGGCTGTCGTGCGGACCGGCGTTTGGAATGTTGGCAGGTGGCGTTCTCATGTCACGCTTTGGCTGGCGTTCCTTTTTTGTAGTGCTCGGAGCGGCGAGCCTTCTGTGGCTGATTCCGTGGTTGCGTTGGATGCCGCGCGGCCCCGGGATTGCGGTCTCGGAGTACTCCGGAACGTCCCCCGGCACCCTGGAAATTCTGAAGCAGCGCTCGGCTTGGGGTACGTTCTTTGCTCTCTTTTGTGTGAACTACAAGCTGTATTCGCTCGTCTCGTGGCTGCCGTTTTATCTGGTGCGCGAGCGCCACTTTTCCATGGACGCGATGGGAGAGATCGGCGGCGCTGTGTTTCTGACGCAGGCACTGTGTTCGGTCCTGTGCGGACGTTACGCAGACCGCTGGCTGGCCGCGGGTGCGACCTCCACGCGGGTGCGAAAGACGTTTCTGATCGTGGGCGCCGCCGGCGGGGGAACCTGCTTGTTCGCCAGCACGCGTGTGGGCAACGCGGGATGCATCGCGCTGCTAATGCTGACCGGCGTGTTGCTGAGCCTAAGCGCTTCCAACATGTGGGCTACGACGCAGACCCTGGCTGGGCCCCATGCGTCGGGTCGTTGGACCGGGTTGCAATGCGCTTTCGCGAACCTCTCGGGAGTGGTGGCTTCGTGGTTGACGGGATACATTCTCCAACGCACTGGCCATTTCTCCGCGGCATTTGCGGTGGTGATGGGGTTTGGATGGGCCGGAGCGCTCTGTTGGCGATACGTTGTGGGACCAATCGAGCCGGTGGTGTGGGGAAAGAAAACTATCGCGGCCGGAGGGCACGTTGTTGCGGCGTTGGCTTAGAGAGGGCTGGATAACATGAGCACTGAGAATTCTAAGGCCGGATATGCATTGGGGTACACAACGGCGGAACACGACCGGCTGATCCGCCAGGCGGCACGGATTGGACCAATATTGGAACGGCTATTCCGCGAGGCAGGCATTGGCCCGGGCCAGCGGGTATTGGATCTTGGGTCAGGTGTAGGAGATGTGTCCATGCTGGCAGCGCGGCTGGTTGGGCCGTCGGGGGAAGTAGTAGGCATTGAGCGAGACGCGAGTTCGATTGCGGTGGCGAAGGCGCGCGTGGCCCAGGCAGGATTTCGCAATGTCAGTTTCACGCAGATGGATGCCAGCCAGATCGTTAGCGACAAGCCATTCGACGCCGCTGTGGGGCGGTTCATCTTGATGTTTGTTCCCGATCCAGCGGCGGTGTTGCGTTCGTTGACGAAGCTGGTGCGTCCCGGAGGGGTGCTTGCTTTTCAGGAGCCGTCGTGGGTGCCGTTTCTCGCGCTAGCGGCGCCCTTGCCGCTGTGGTCGAAGGTAGTGTTGTCGATCCACGAGACCTTTCGCCGCTCAGGCATCCACGTGGAGATGGGGCAAGATCTCTATCGGATCTATCAGGAAATAGGCCTACCTGCGCCGAATGTCTTTCTGGAGACGCCGGTGGGGAGTGATTTGGCTTTCACGCGGGTGATTCCCGAAATATTGGAAAGTGTGCGGCCCCTAGCGAAACAGTACGAGGTTTCCCTCGACGGTGTGGGCGATTTTGCTACGCTGGCGGACCGGGTGCAAAGAGAAATCGAAGAGGCAAAGGCAATGGTGAGCTGGGTGCCGCTGGTTGGTGCATGGGTGAGGAAGCCAACTTAGCGACGATGCTAAACGAGTGGTCATTTTGAAAATCTGGGTTCGTTTGTTCCTTCGATAGGTCTGACGCGTATGGGCGAATGGGCAAAACAAAGCCCGCGGGTCTACGTCCGACGAAGAGAAAGTCTGGAAGCTGCAGCAGGCGTATTGGGAGTACGTGAAGAGTCTGGATGTCCCAGGCACGTTTGCGATTGATTCAAAGCGAAGGGAACGGCATGCCGGTCGAGCAACTCGGTAAGAAACTTTTGTACCTTTCGCAGGCGGATGTGGAGTCGGTTGGTCTGGGCATGGGCGAAATCATCGCCGCGTTAGAGGCTGCATTTCGCGAAAAAGGCGAAGGGCGAGTTGAAATGCCAGCCAAGATTGGTATTCATCCGCAGACCGATGCGTTCCTACACGCCATGCCAGCCGCGATTCCAGCGCACAGGGCCGCCGGGATGAAGTGGGTGGCAGGCTATCCGCAGAATAGCGAGCGTGGACTTCCCTATGTGACAGGTCTGCTGATTCTGAACGACTACGAGACCGGGTTGCCACAGGCGGTGATGGATTGTGTCTGGATCACGGCCAAGCGAACCGGGGCGGCGACGGCTCTGGCGGCGAAGTACCTGGCGAGACCGGAATCGGAGCGCGTGGGCATTCTCGGCTGCGGCGTGCAAGGGCGGAGCAACTTGGAAGCTCTAAGAGTGCTGTTTCCGATCAAGAAGGCATTCGCCTTCGACGCGCGTCCGGACCGCAGTGATGCCTACGCAAAGGAGATGAGTTCAGAGCTTGGTATCGAAGTTACAACGGTCAGCGACCCGAAGCAGGCGGTTTCCTCATCCGACATAGTGGTGACGGCAGCACCAATTTTGCGCAATCCGCACGCAACGATTCAACGCGGATGGCTTGCCGAAGGCGCATTTGCTTCGTTGGTGGATTTCGATTCGTATTGGCATCCGGATGCGATGCGCGAGGCCGCCAAGTTTTGTACGGATGATGTGCCCCAGCTCGAGTACTATCGCGGTCTCGGTTATTTCCGGGACATCCCGCCGATCCATGCCGAGCTTGGGGAGTTGGTCATCGGAAAAAAGCCGGGACGGGAAAGCGTACGGGAGCGGACTATCGCTTGCAACCTCGGCGTGGCGCTGGACGATCTTGCGACAGCACCGCTGATTTACGCGCGGGCTCTGGAGCAAGGTATTGGAACGTGGTTGCCGCTGTAGTGGCCTAAGGGACTAGGTGTAAAACGAAAAACGATGAGCACAATCGTGGCAGACAGTGCACTCGGGGCCCGGACAGTTCGCAAGATGCAGTGGAGGGTTCTGCCCTTCATCTTCTTGCTCTACGTCGTGGCCTACCTAGACCGCTTCAACATCGGCTTCGCGGCGCTGACCATGAACAAGGAACTCGCCATCAGCAGCCAGCAGTTCGGGCTCTTGGTGGGGATGTTCTTCTTCGGATACATTCTGTTTGAAGTTCCTAGCAATTTGCTGCTGCATCGGATCGGCGCCCGCGTCTGGATTGCGCGCATTCTCATCACCTGGGGCATCGTGGCCCTGCTCACAGGCTTCGTGCGTAACGTGCACGAATTGTACATTGCACGCTTTCTCCTGGGCCTTGCCGAAGCCGGCTACTACCCGGGAGTTGTCCTATATCTCACCTACTGGTTTCGCCATCGCGAGCGGGCGCACGCAATTGCTGTCGTCTTGGTTGGGATACCCGTCACCAGCATTTTCGGCGGCCCAATTTCTGGCATGATTCTGGACCACATCCATTGGTTTGGGCTCAGTTCCTGGCGGTGGTTGCTGGTGCTTGAGGCTCTTCCGTCGGTCACGTGTGGCGTACTGGCCTATTTTGTTCTGCCGGAGCGGCCAGCAGTGGCCACATTCCTGACGCCGGAGGAAAAAACCTGGATTCAGGAAGAACTGGCACAAGAACGAGAGAAGACGATCGGAGAACACCAGATCACAATGCCGGGAACCTTCTTGAGCCCGCGGGTATGGCATCTGGGCTTGATCCAATTCACCGCGCTGATCGGTACCTATTCCCTGAGTTCCTGGATGCCTCAGGTGGTGAAAGCTCTGTCCAGCCACTACTCAAATACGGTGGTGGGTTGGTTGGTCGTAATTCCGCAAGTGGTAGGGCTGGTCAGCATGGTCCTGGTGTCGCGCAATTCGGATCGGACTTTGGAGCGTAGATATCATGCGGCGATTCCGGTGGTGGCAGGCGGCCTTGGCTGGCTGCTGCTTGGCATATCGACTTCGCCCCTTGTGTCCATGGTGGCACTCTCGCTGATCGCAGGTGGGGCGTATAGCTTCTTTGCCCCTTTTTGGGCGCTCCCCTGCGAATTTTTGACAGGATACGCTGCTGCATCGGGAATCGCGTTGATCAATTCCATTGGCAACGTTTCGGGCTTTGTGGGCCCATTTGCCATCGGCTTCTTCAAGAACAGAACCGGCAGCATGTATTGGGGGTTGGTTTTCATCGGAGCCTGCATGCTGTCGTCGGCTGTTTTGCTGGCTTTATTGCCGAAGAAAGCTCGGGGACGAGCCTCGTAGGACTTACGCATCACATGTGGCTGCCGAGTGCGTCCGCGGACTTACCCCAGGAAGGCAATGGCATACGCCTCAACCCGTAACCCCAACCTGGCACCTAGCTGTTGGGCAAACGCAAGAATTACGAGATCGAAACGTCTCTTTCCTGTAGATTGGAGAACCAGCAAGTAGGCGTGTGAGCGAACGAGCGTTCGCCGATGCCCTTCTAGGGGAGGCTTCTTGGCCGTCGACGCGATCCTCAGGTGCTGGCTGCGTTGCGTTCTGTTGCTCGCAATTTCTTCCCATGCCGTGCCCGCAGGTGGCGCCGACACTTTCGCCTGGCAGCCGGTCTTGCCCGAGGAATTGAAGATGACCAGCGAACCGCAAGCCCCTGGTGCCCCTGCGATCTACCTCTACCGGCAAGTGGATCGTGACGACCAGACCGGCCGCGAGGAGAACTATGCGCGCATCAAGATTTTGACTGAAGAGGGCCGCAAGAACGCCGATGTTCAGATCTCCTTCGTAAAAGATCTGATGAAGGTCCGCGACATCAAAGCTCGCACTATACGTCCCGACGGGAGTATCGCGGACTTCGACGGCCAAGTCTACGAGAAGACGATCGTCAAGACGAAGGGAGTGCGTGTTCTGGCCAAGACGCTGAGCCTCCCCGACGTCCAGATCGGAAGCATTATTGAGTACAGGTACATAACAGAATGGGATACGGGGCTGCTATACAACTCCAACTGGACTCTTAGCGAAGAACTTTTCATCAAGCACGCGAAGTTTAGCTTAAAACCGAACACCTACTGGCAAATGCGCTGGAGCTGGGATAACCTGCCGCCCGGCTCCGATCCTCCAAAATTCGAAAACCATGTTGTTCGCCTCGATGTACACGATATTCCGCCTTTTCACGCGGAGGACTACATGCCGCCGGAAAACGAATTGAAAGCTCACGTGAACTTTGCCTACGGCACAGGATTTGGTTCTGATTCGGACAAGTTTTGGAAAGACTATGGACAGGAAAAGAACACTGCTATTGATGCCTTCATGGCAAAGCCAAAAGCGATGAATCAAGCAGTAGGGGAGATTGTTGCGCCGGGCGATACGCCCGAAGTCAAACTGCAGAAGATCTATGCCCGCGTCCAGGAACTGCGAAACCTAAGCTACAGCGCCGAAAAAACCGGCCAGGAGGAGAAACGCGAAAAACTTAAGGACACGAACAACGTCGAGGATATTTGGAAGCACGGGTATGGCTCTGGCAGAGGTATGAACTGGCTCTTTGTAGCCCTCGCTCGAGCGGCGGGATTCGAAGCATTTCCGGTCCTCATATCGGAGCGCAGCCAGCACTTCTTCCACCCGAAATACATGAACAGCTTCGAACTCAATGACACAGTGGTCCTGGTCAAGCTGAACGGCAAGGACTTCTATTGCGATCCAGGTACCAAGTTCGCGCCCTATGGTCTTTTGCCCTGGTCGGAGACCGGTGTACCGGGTCTGAAGCTGGATAAAGATGGAGGCGCTTGGATTCAAACACCCATGCCGGATCCTTCGTCCTCCAAAGTCGAGCGCAAGGCGGACCTCAAGCTTACGGAAGAGGGGACTCTCGAGGGGAAGTTGACTGTGGTCTATTCCGGCCTCACGGCGTTATGGCGCAGAATTGACGAGCGCGCCGAGGATGACGCCGAGCGCAAGAAGTTTCTCGAGGACCAAGTGAAGGAATACGTTCCCGCTGGAATCGAGGTTGAGCTGACTAACAGGCCCGATTGGGGCAGTTCCACCATGGAGATGGTGGCTGAGTATAAGCTCACGGTCCCCAACTGGTCCGCTGGAGCTGGGCACCGCACGGTGTTGGCGGCCACGCTTTTTGGCAATGGCGAAAAGCACACGTTCGAGCATGCCGGCCGTGTCTTCCCGATCTACTTCCATTTTCCTTACGAGGAAGTGGATGACCTTAGCATCGCCTTGCCGGCTGGGTGGCAAGTCGTGAGCACACCAGCCGAGAAGACGAGAGACGAGAAGCTGTTGGTGTATTCACTGCACGCGGATGACAAGAAGACTGCGGTTCACGTGAGCAGGGATCTCAAGGTGAATGTTGTCTTGCTGGATTCTAAGTACTACGCAGCGCTGAGAAATTTCTACGAGTTCATAAGGACGGCGGATGACGAGCAAATTGTCTTGCAACCGACACTGCAGTGAACGGATCGGGCGACAGCGGCGGGCCGGTGCTCTAGCGATCGCGTGCGCTGCTTTGCTCACCACCGCACCTCTGGCCTATGCCGGAGATGCGCCACCCTGGATGCGCAGCTTACCCAGCGTGGCGTTGCCTGTGCATGACGACAAAGACGCGGCCGTCCAACTTTATTCCGAGAAGATCCTCAACGTAGGATCAAACGGAAAAATGAAGACCGTGCTGCGGGTCGCATACAAAATTCTGAGGCCCGACGGTAAAGGCTACGGCATAGCTCGCGCGTACTTTGACTCCGAAACCCAGATTACCGGGATGAGAGGCTGGTGCATCCCTGCGCAAGGGAAGGACTACGAGGTTAAGGAAAAGGATTCCATCGAAAGCACTCTTCCCGGCGTGGCGAACGGTGAGTTGATGACCGACTTCAGGGTCAAGATCCTCCAAGTTCCAGCCGCAGATCCAGGCAGCATCGTCGGATACGAAATTGAGCAGGAAGACCGTCCCTATGTGCTGCAAGACGAGTGGGTGTTTCAAGACACGATTCCCGCCCGCGAGGTGCGCTACACGCTCCAGCTGCCTTCGAATTGGGAGTACAAGGCGTCATGGCTTAACTTCCCGGAAGTTAAGCCGACGCAGGTAGGGAATAACCTGTGGCAATGGATTCTAAACGATGTGAAGGCGGTCAAAACGGAAGAAAACATGCCGCCCTGGCGGGCTGTGGCCGGACAGATGTACCTCTCGCTCCTGCCGCCGGGCGGATTCCAGCAGCAGCGCGGCTTTGAAGATTGGAAGGAGATGGGAGTCTGGTATACGGGGCTGCTAAAAGACAGACAGAATCTGTCTCCTGAAATGAAACAGAAAATCGCCTCGCTCACGGCATCTCAATCCACGCCCCTGGAAAAGATTCGTGCCTTGGCGAACTTTGTGCAACGAGACATCCGCTATGTGGCGATTGAACTCGGGATCGGGGGATGGCAGCCTCATGCCGCAGAGGAGATCTTCTTGCACAGGTATGGTGATTGCAAAGACAAGGCCACGCTATTAGGCTCCATGCTCCGTGAAATCGGCGTTGAGTCCTACAGCGTAGTTATCAATACCGATCGCGGCTCCATTAGTCCGTCCATGCCAGCGCATCGGGGCGGGTTTAATCACGCCATCCTCGCTATCAAGCTTCCCGACGGCGTCAGGGACCCAGCTCTGGTTGCGACTCTTCAGCACCCAAAGCTCGGAACCATCTTATTTTTTGATCCCACCAATGAATCGACTCCGTTCGGGCAACTGAGTGGGTTTCTGCAAGAAAACTACGGATTATTAGTCGGGCCCGATGGCGGCGAAATGATCAAGCTTCCGATTCTGCCACCAGCCATGACCGGGATTCAGCGTTCCGCGAAGCTCACGCTGGATGCAGGTGGCACGCTCCAGGGACAAGTAAAAGAGATCCGGTTTGGCGACCAGGCTCGTCTGCAACGAAGAGCACTTCACGGCAGTGCCCAGAAAAGCGAATGGGTGAAGCCGATTGAGACGCTTCTGTCCCACTCGTTTACGAGCTTTCAGATCACGAAGGCGAGCGTGACCAATCTGGACGAGAACGATCTTCCTTTCGGATACACTTACGAACTGATTGCCCAGAACTATGGCAAGCCTGCGGGCAATCTGTTATTAGTGCGTCCACGGGTTCTGGGTAGCAAATCGAACAACCTGCTCGACACCAAAGAGCCGCGTAAGTATCCCGTCGAGTTCGACGGCCCCTGGCGGGATACCGACATATTTGAAATCACTCTGCCGCCGGGATACACGGTCGACGATTTACCGCCTGCGGCGAATGCCGACTATGTCTTCGCCAGCTACCACAGCAAAACGGAGGTGTCCGGCAACGTACTCCGGTACACACGCGCGGTGGAAGTGAAGCAGTTGGCAGTCCCGCTCGAACAGATGGCGGACCTCAAACGCTTCTATCAGATCATCAATGGCGATGAAAGAAACACGGCGGTGCTAAAGCCCGCCGTGGCCAAATAAACAGGTTATTTCAAGGAATACGGCTACGCGGCCGCGCTGTGCCCAGCGCTGGCGTTGCGAATAGCCGCCAGTAAAATGCCTTCGGTATCCGAAGACTGGCAGTAATCACTGGCGCCCACATCCAGAGCTGCCGCCCACTTGGCTTCATCGGCCACGCGATGCGTACACACTATGCAAACGCCGGGGAATTCCCGGTGCATGCGTTCCACCAGATCGAGATGTGCGCCTTCCATGTCCAAAACCAGAACCTCGGCGCCATCACCTACAAGCTTGGGGCGAACTTCTTCGAGAGAGTCGGCCACGTTAACGGAACGAAAATGATGCATCAAGCCTTCGGCCAAAGACTGCGCAACCCTGGGGTCTTCCTGCCATACAACGACGCTCAAGGGCGTCATAGTTCACCCCTTTCCCATCACTCCCGCCGTGCGGCGGGCTACTGCGGCTGGCGCCGCATGCCTACATGCTGGAGAGCTAGCACGAACAAGGAGGCTTACTTTTTCGCCTTCTCATTCCCAGGCTCAAACGCTTCCGCTTGGAGCTTGCCGTTCTGCTTCAGAAGAATCTCGACTTTCCCCTCGGCTTGTTCAAGCTCTTTCCGGCACTGGCCGGAAAGCTGCATGCCTTCCTCGAACAGCGTGAGGGACTTCTCCAGAGAAACTTCGCCTTTTTCCAAATCAGCAACAATCTTTTCCAGGCGCTGGAGAGACTCCTCGAATTTCAGCAAGTTAAAGAAGCTCCTATTTCGTGATTGTATGCCCAAGCGCTAGAGCATGGAATAGGGGCTTTATGAATTTTTACGCACATGGACACTTGTGACTCAGGGTGGTAGTACCGCTCGACCTCCCGTGGAAGATGTGCAGGCGTACTGACCATGTGACAAGGTAAACGCTAAGCCACCGCGGTACCTCCTTCGCCTAAGGCTTCGAGGACATCGACGGCGAGAGAGTAACGCCCCAGCGGCGCGCTGATCTGCGCCCCTTGCAAGCGGCTGCGTACCGCCAATAGCATCTCGCGGGCGATGGCGACACCCTCGGCACGAGCTTCTTCGGGCGAAGCAGTCGCGGCCATGCGCTCCATGATGGAATTGGGAACTGAAACGTTTAACTCGTCCCGCATGAACTCAGCGTTGCGCAGGGAGACCAAAGGCCAAATTCCGGCGATCACGGGAATCCGACAGCTCTCAACCCGACGCAGGAAAGCCTCCAACAGCGCCAAATCGAAGACAGGTTGGGTGACAGCATACTGCGCCCCGGCTTCCACTTTATATTCGAAACGGCGAACTTCTTCGTCCAGGTTCGCCACCCCCGGGTTCGCGCCCACGCCAATGACAAATTGGGTAGGCGTCCCGATTGGGTTAGCTCCAATATCCAAGCCCCGGTTCAGGTTGTGAACAATATTCACCAGACCAATTGCGTCAACATCAAAGACCGCCGTAGCGTCGGGATAGCTGCCCATCTTGGGAGGATCGCCGGTGATGCAGATCAGGTTCTTAATGCCCATCGCGGCCGCCCCTAACAGATCGGACTGAATGCCCAGAACGTTCCGGTCGCGGCAGGTGTAGTGAAGTATGGCCTCAATGTCCACGTTTTTCTGCATAAGCAGAGAAAGGGCCTGGTTGCTCATGCGCGCGGAGGCACGCGGGCTGTCTGGGATGTTGATGGCGTCCACGCCGACCGACTTCAGATACTTGCCGCCTTCGATTTCCTTGCAGCTGTCCATGCCCTTCGGCGGGACGATCTCGACCATAGTGACGAACTCGCCGCGAACGAGCTTCGCGCCTAAATTGGAACGCTGGGCGAGCGGGACCTCCTCGACTGCGGCTTCATGCTGGACGTGCTTGGCAATCGGAGCCGCCGCTTTCGCTTTGATCCCGCCCGCGCGGAGCATAGACTTCATGACCCGGATATGACCGGGTGTAGTGCCGCAGCAGCCGCCCACCAGCCGTACACCAGCATTAGCAAACTTTCGGGTATAGCTGGCCATATATTCCGGCGAGCACAGGTAGATATTGCGGCCTTCCACCGAGCGCGGAATGCCGGCGTTCGGTTGAGCTGCCAGGGGTAGATTGGTGAAGCGGCGCATCTGCTCTACCGCGTCCAGCATCGCCACCGGGCCGACGCTACAGTTGCAGCCCACCACATCCGCGCCCCACTCTTCCATGCGCTGGGTAAAGATTTCAGGGCTGGATCCGTCGAGGCAGTTGCCCTCCTCGTCAATCGTGACCTGGGCGACGACCGGAATCTTGGAATCCACGTCGCGGGCGGCTAGGATGGCTTGGTGCAGTTCTTCGAGATAGCCGAAAGTTTCGAGGATCAGGAGATCGGCGCCAGCCTCGACTAAGGCGGAGATCTGCTCGCGAAAAGCAGCGCGAGCTTCCTCCCGGGAAGTCTTCCCCAGCGGCTCAATGCGAATTCCAAGAGGACCCACCGACCCGGCAACATACGCGTCGAAGCTCTTGGCGGCCTCGCGGGCGAGTTTAACGCCAGCCAGGTTGATGGCTCGGACTCTGTCGGCAAAGCCGTAATTGAGCAGGCGAAACGATGTGCTGCCGAATGTATTGGTTTCAATAACATCGGCACCCGCCTGTAAATATTCGAGATGGATGCCGCGAATCAAGTCCGGCTGCGAGAGGTTCAACTCGTCGTAGCAACGGTTAATGAAGACGCCCTTGGCATAGAGGACTGTGCCCATAGCGCCGTCACAGAGGAGGGGGGCATCTTTAAGGCGAGCAAGAAAGTTGGTACCCACTCTAACCAGAATACTAGAGAGATGTGGCCGGTGCCAGACCGCGAAGGTATGCGCACGCCCCGATTTCCGCGAGCGCTCCCAAGGCTTTCTTCGCCCCAGGTTGCTATAATCCAGAGTTCTGCATCCAAGCGTCTATCCCACAAGCGGTTCCGGAGCTCCCAGTTTGAAGCAAAAGGCAATCTTTCTGTGGTTGTTATGCGGGCTGGCCACTTTCTTTGCCTGCGGCAGCAGCAATCCGAGCACGACCCCGATAACCATACTGCCGCATCGGGCGCTAATCTCCAACCTGACCAGCTCCAGAATCGACATCGCCGACACCACCAAGGACCAGATTGTAACCACAATTTCCGCCGAACTGCCCGGGCTGATGCGGCTCTCCAATGACAAGAAGTACACACTCGTCGTGAGTCCCGCTGATGATTCCGTGGAGTTTCTCCAGAACTCGACGCAAAGTGGCCTCGGTACAGCAACTCTTGGGGGGGCCAGCCAGAGCGTCGTCTTGACAGTGGACAATGCGCTGATCCTTGCCGCCGTTCCCACGGAAAGCGGCCCGGTCGGTCAGGCTCCGGGTGCGGTCGACGTCGTCTCCGTGACCCTTTCTAGCGTGGGTGCCACCATCAGCGCCACTCTGGCCAAGCAGCCTTCGATTTTTCTTCCTGGAGCCCGTTTCCTGACGGCCAGCCCCGATACCAATCGCGTCCTTGCCATGAGCGACCTGGTAGCGAACCCCGCGAATCCGGGAGGACCGGCCGGGCGCGTTTGGGCGATCAAGAGCAGCCTAGTGAACACCAACACTCAGCCCTTCGTCGAAATCCTGAGCGCATTTTGGGATCACCCGGTGTTCGCGATTGGTAGCGCTGATAATCTGTTCATGTACGTTCTGAATTGCGGTCCAGAATGCGGCGGGACGCAGGCGAGTCTGGTAAAGGTAGATCTCACGGCGGATCCTCCGACCGTTTTGGCGCAGCTACCGCTGCCCGCCGGCGGCACGGTGGGTTTTCTCAAAGGGAACACGCTGTACGTCGCGGGAAGCGATCCCAGTGTGGCGTGCTCCAGTGCAACTTGTGGCGCGTTAACCCCGGTAGACCTCGGGGCTTTTACGGCAGGCACGGCTGTTTCCATCGCGGGCGGTTACCACGACCGAATGACTCTAGGTTCGAACAATCTGCTCTTCGTGGGTTCGCACGGCTGTAATTTCCCCGTTACCGGTTTTAGCTGCTTGTCCTCGTTCGACACAGTTCAGCTACAAGCGAAGGTTCTCCCACCCGCGGTGTTTACTCCTCCAGCCACTGGTCCCGACAATGACGACGTGACCGGAATGACGCCGATTGCCAATCGCAACGAGGTGTACGTCATCGAGGCCGGCGAGCTCGTCATCTACGACACAACAACCGGCCTCCCGAAGGTACTCGACAACCCGCCGAACGTCGTCGGCCAGGGCGTGGACGTCATCGCGTTGGACTTCTAAAGGCGGTGGAGGCACGGGCGTCCTCGCCCGTGCCGGTCAAGACAAAGCCGCGAGGGTATCCTGAGATCACGGCAATTCCGACGGAGGCCGAAATGTACTCCTACAGAAGGTTCATCCATCGCTCTTATTTCCTTGCGCTGTACATAGTCTTTGCAGACTTAGCCGCCCTCTCACTGCCGGCGCCGCGAATCGTGGACCTCACCGCCGCCGACGGCACCATTCTCAAAGCCACCTTCTTCGCTTCCGACAAGCCCGGTCCCGCGGTTCTCCTGCTGCACCAGTGTGATGCACAACGCAAACTCTGGGACATTCTCGGCGAACGAATGGCGGCATCCGGGATCAGCGTGCTGACTCTGGACTACCGCGGCTTCGGAGAAAGCGGCGGCGCCCGCTACGACAAGATGACTGGCCAGGAGAGACAGAAAGTTACCACAGAACTTTGGCCCGCCGACATCGAGATGGCTTATGCCTATCTCCTCAAGCAACCCGAAGTGCAGGGCGACAGAATCGGAGGGGGCGGCGCGAGCTGCGGCGTCAACAACTCCATTCAACTGGCGCGGCGGCACGCTGAAGTGAAATCGCTGATGTTGCTCTCCGGGCCAACCAATCGTGACGGGCGGCTCTTCCTGATCTCTTCCAAGCTCCCGATCTTCACGGCTGCCGCAAATGACGACAAATACCCCGGAACGGTCGAAACCATGCAATGGCTCTACGGCGTATCGCCGAACCCAACCAGCCGGTTCGCGCATTTCCCCCACGGCGGACACGGAGCGGAAATGTTCACCGCTAATCCGGAACTGCCGGGAGTAATCACCGAATGGTTTAGCGCCACGTTGCGAGGCCACCCCGAAGCAGCTCCAAAGACCCAGGGAAAGGGGATGGACCCGCATGAACTTGCCATCTTGGAGCAGATTGATCGCCCAGGCGGCACGGCTGAGGTGGCAGGCGAGCTCGCAAAAGCCCGGGAACGCGATCCCAGGGCTTTGCTTTTCTCCGAAGTATTCGTGAACCTGCTGGGCTACGAGCACGTGCAACTGGGCGACACCAAGAGCGCCGTGGAGATCATGAAGCTCAACGCGGCCGCATTCCCGGCGTCGCCCAACGCTTACGACAGTCTCTCAGACGCTTATCTCGCGGACGGGCAAAAAGAGCCGGCACTACAAAACGCGAAGAAAGCTTTGGAGCTGTTAGCGAAAGATACGACGGATTCCGAGGCGCGCCGGAACGATATCCGCGATAGCGCCGAACAGAAGGTGAAACAGCTCGAGCCCGCAGGCAAGTAGCGCTCCTCATACAGAGCGATTGTCATCCTGACCAACGGGGGATCTGCGGTTGATTGTTTTGTTCGTTCCATCGCCTAAACCTACGTGGGATGTCGTACGTCTGTCTCCGGCATCTTGACCAGCAAGGTCAACACCGCGCCCGTCGCCATGAACGCCGCGAGTAGGAACAATCCGCTGCTAAAATTGCCGCTCGAAGTTCGCGCCACGCCCAGGATATAAGGCCCAAAGAAGCCGCCCAAGTTGCCAATGGAATTGATGAAAGCGATTCCCGCCGAGGCGGTCGCGCCGGTGAGGAACGAACTCGGGATGGCCCAGAAAGGTCCCAACATGCCGTTGATTCCCAGCACCGAGAGGCTGATGGCCGCTACCACCGCGACTGTGGACGTGGAAAGGGCCGCCAGGAAAAAGGCGGCAGCCGCAAGCAAGCTGCAGCCAGCTACGTGCCAGCGGCGCTCCCCCGTTCGGTCGGAATGTTGCCCGGTCACGACCATGCCCACGGCAGCCGCAACGTACGGAATGGCCGAGAGCACTCCAATCACAAACGTCGCGCGGCCCGAGAAATGGCTGACCACGCTCGGGAGCCACAGCATGACTCCATAGGAACTCGTGGCCAGGCAAAAGTAAACGAGCGCCAGCAGCCACACCCGTAGGTCGAGAAACACCCTCCACCAGGGTGTCTCGCCAGCGCCGGCGGCAGCAGAGTTTGCCCGCTCCTCCTCGAGCAGCGTACCCGCCAGCCATTCCCGTTCCTGAACCGACAACCAAGGCGCATCGTTGGGGTGGTCAGCCAGAAAAAAGTAAACGACAATGCCCAGGAAAACCGCCGGCAGCGCTTCCAACAGAAACAACCATTGCCATCCAGCGAGGGCGCCACTGTGCCCAAGCGTAAGAATCGCCCCTGAAAGCGGCCCGCCGATCACTCCTGAGAGCGGCCCGGCTGTCATGAACAGCGCCACGGTGCTCGCGCGGGCGCTGGCGGGGAACCAGCCACGCAGATACAGAATCATGCCCGGAAAAAATCCCGCCTCAGCTAGCCCCAGCAGGAACCGCAGCAGATAAAAACTCCGCGGCGTAGTGACCAGCATCATCGAGCCGGAGATGATTCCCCACACGATCATCAGCATAGAGATCCATCGCCGCGCCCCAAGTCGCCCCAGGATGAGGTTGCTCGGCACCTGGAAGAAGAAATATCCAGCGAAAAACATCCCCGCGCCCAGTCCATAGACCTGTTCGCTAAAGTGCAGTTGCCCTGACATTTGCAGCTTGGCGAAGCCCACATTGATGCGGTCAAGGTAGGCCACGATGTACAGCAGAAAAAGGAAGGGAACGAGTCGGCGAGTCAGCTTGCCAATAACGGCGGGCGCGAAGACCTCCGGAAGGTTTTCGGGCTTCGAGCTGTCAGCCAAGTGTCGTTTTCCTCGAGGAGTGGGAGTTCCGGCCCGAGGATTCTACCTCAGAAGAGTTGTCGGCGAATTTCCGCGACGATTTCAGCAACAGGGCGTTGTACATCAACGGTGATGGCGTCGGCAGGCTCTTCTAGCGTTTCCAGTTGGCTGGCCAAGAGCTTCTCAGTCATGAAGTGACCGGTGCGATGCACCAGTCGCTGGCGAAGGACCTCGAACGTGCCCTTAAGATAGACAAGCCGCACTTCGGGACCGACCATCAGTTGCTCGCGGTAGCTCTCCTTGAGCGCGGAACAGGCGAGTGTGAGATTCTGCTTCTCCCGGACGGCGCGTTCGATCTCGTTGCGCAGTGCGCTCAGCCAGGGAACACGATCGGCGTCGTCGAGCGGGATCCCAGCGTGCATTTTGGCTACGTTGGCTGCGGAATGAAACCAGTCAGCGTCCAGGAACTCCCAACCCAGTTCCTGGGCAAGCTGGGCGGCCACGCTGGTCTTGCCCGCCCCGGACACCCCCATCACGATGGCGACCAAAACCAACCTTACTGCTGCTGCTGCGGAGCGGCCAGCGCCATGGCCAGAGCTTTCGCTACCAAAGTCTTGGTCTTGGAATCCATCACGGGAGCTCCATCCTTGTGCGCGCTGTCAGCATGGTAGTGCTTGATGCCGACATAGACCGAGTTGGTGGACGCATCTTCGAGATTTTCCACACTGTGCTTGAAAGGCGGGAACCACCGCGCTTCACCGGGAAGTGAACGCACTTCCCGCACTTTGCCGTGCTCATCGGTCATTCTCATATGGCCGCCGGTGATGTTCACGACCACGCCGCCCATGTGGGCATGCATCCCGGATTTCTCGTGCGGACCGTAGTGAACGTTCACGACCTGTACGTACTCATTTTCGAACGCCAGCTTGTAGTGGGCAGGTTCGGCCTTGATCGCTTCTTGCGCCTGACCTGGACTCAGCGCCAGGAAGACAAAACTCGCCATCCAAAGGGGCCTGCAGAACATGTATTTCTCCTCAACCGTCGCGTGGGTGGTACGACTGGCGAGACATTACTACCCAGTACTTGAGCAGTCAAGTTTGAAACACGAAACCGCACCAGAGTCGTTAGCTGTTCGGATTTCCGGAATCGATCGAGAGACGATATATTTCCAAACTTCGCCGCAAGGGGGCTCTGCAGGAGTCCGAGATCCCTATCGCTGAGCCGTCATCAGCGCGCGTGCCACCAGGGCGGCCGTTTTTGCATCCAGAACGTGTTTTACTTTCTTGCCCCGCGCCGGACCGCTCAGACCCGATTTTTGCTCGGTCTTGATCCCAACGTAAACCGCGTTGTAGGGTGTATCTCCCAGGTTCTCGACGCTGTGCTTGAAGGGGGGGAACCAGCGTGCCTCACCCGCCATGGAGTGGGTCTCGCGCACCTTCCCATGCTCGTCCGTGAACTTCAGGTGACCCGGGGTGAGGGTCACGACAACTCCGCCCGGATGCGAATGCAGGCTCGATTTCTCATGCGGGCCGTAATGAACGTTGACAACCTGTACGATGTCATTCTCGAAATCAAGTTTGTAGTGAGTCGGCTCGACTTTAAAGGCGTCCTGCGCAAGGCCTGCGTTAACGGCCAAAATAGTGATGGCAGCAATCCAGAATAGCTTGCTTAGCATGCGCAATTTTCCCCTTCGGTTCTAACGGTCCAGCCGCCCGTTAGAGCGATTCTCAGGGGTGTCCGGAACCCGCGTCAAGATTGCAAATGCAGGCGGACCAAGGTGGTTAGCCGCTCTCTAGCGGACGACGATGGTGAAGACAACGTCGATTTCGTCTTTCACCTTGACCGCCCCGCCGCCGATGCTGACGGGTTGAATGCCGAATGCGGTCTGCTTGAGTTTGGCGTTGCCTTCGTACTTCTCAGGGCCAGGGAGGCCGATGTTGACTTGCTTGACGTCGACCTGGATGGGATGGGTCTGGCCATGAAGCGTCAGGTTTCCCGACACGGAGTAGACGCCGACCTTGTCGGACGAAATTCCAGTGCTTTCGAAGACGATCTCGGGATACCGCTGCGTATCGAGAACCTGGTCTGAAAGCATGTTGTGCTCGATCTCGGCCCGAGTGCTGGCCGATGCTTCCGGATCAAGAACTTTCATGCCGCGCGCGTTCACCACAAACTTGACGCCGGTATTATCGCTGACCGTGCCCGATGTAATCGGAGCCGAGATGTCGTGGTTGTGAGCAAAAGCGGAGAACAGGCCGGTCTTCCAAACTTTGACCGTAAGCGTGCTGGCGCTCGGGTCGATAGCGTGTTCGACGGAAAATGCCGAACTCGACGCAAGGACTAGTGCCACAGCTGGGAGGACGCTTCTAAGGTTCTTGGACGATCGCATGTGGCAAGCCTAGCAGGTCGCTTCGGCCTTGGCGGGTCCCCCAGCCCGATCGGTCCTTCAACCCAGCTAGTGGGTTGCCCCTAAAGTACTCTGGGCTTCAGCAACGCTGCCGTGGAACTGGAAGAGCTTCTCCACCTGAGTGACACTGAGAGTGGTCCGCACTCGCTCCGTCACCGCCAGCAGGGCGAGGATCCGTCCATTCTTTTGCCGGCTCACGTATGCCCCAACCAGGACCCCGATCGCTGCCGAATCAACATACGGCACACCACTCATCTCCAGCATGAGCGCCTGCGAAGTGTCAGCCCGAACGGTGTCTTGAAACTCGAATAAGTTGCTAAGGACAATGGGTCCCGTAAGCCGCAAGACGCGCTGTCCAGCCGCATCAAGGGATTCATCAGTGATTTGAAGGGGTTCCTGAGGCATAACGCCGAATCTAGCATTCGGCAGCCTGATGAATGTTAAAGATGCGTGAATTCTGCGGCACTGCGACGGTTCAAGCAGGTATTTAGAATATGGCGGAGAGGGTGGGATTTGAATCTCCGCTGAAACGTATTTTCAACATCTTACAGGTCACGGCTGGCACCGTAAGGCACCGGAAAGCACCACAAAACAGGCTAACGGATCGCAGATGGATCGCGTTTCTCGTGTGGCAAGGGTGACTGCACGCTGCATCTCAATCGTCTTCGCGGTCTTGTTGGCGGGCAACGCGCCCACGATGCTCACGTTCTCTAGCTTCCACGATTCGGAGAGAAATTAGGCCCAACGCGCCTATTCCGAGCATGTAGATCAGGTCAAAGTGAAAGAGCCGCTTAACCACTGCTGCTATGAGCAAGAACACAAAGACGATCCCGAACCAATGAAGGGCGAACTGAACGGACCACCATACTCGGAGTGTGGGGATCAACGGAGAAGCATCTCGATATCGCGTGGCTAAGCGTTGCAATGATCGTTTGACTAGATCGTAGACTATGCTTGCGACATGGACTACCAGAGACAAGACGACAAGGCCGACAAATGCACCCGCTAGCGTCCACCCCCAGCCATACCTCGCCATGGCTAACTGCCCAAACTTCATGAAAGCAAGCTTGAGCAGCCCCTCCAGTTCGCCCATTTAGATTCCCCCGCCAGTGCTTGTAGTGGTGGTGCCCAGCGAAAGTCTACAGCCCATATCGAATCCTGCCCCGTGGGTCATCCAGCTCCGGAAGGTCAGCCGGTGCGCGTGTGCGTTCTCCACCAGTTCACGGATCAGCCGTTGGGCTGCACCTGTGCTCATTAAACTGAGTGCGAAGGCTCTGTTGGGCGTCCGCCACCATGGATAAAAAACTTGCCCGGAACGGTGAATTCGCGCTTGCACAGCTTACGTATACCGGCGACCGGTGAGTCGCCGCAAGCCACTTGGTGACTCTGAGATTGCGTATTGCCACGAGGCGATTATAGACACGGAGATGGGTGGTGCTTAACGGCGCTGGGGAGGCGTTAGGCTCAGTCGATGATGGGGTCTTGCAGGGGGCGGTGCAAGCTCCATCGACCGGTTTTTATCTCCATTCCACACTCAGAATCTAGGGTACCCTGCCCCACCGACCACGCTGAGGGTAGGCTCTTGGCAAAGTGTCGCGAAGAACGGTACACCCGAGGTTTCGTATCGGGACGAATAGGTGAACCATGAAGAGTGGGGCCAGCCCCGAACAAAGACTCCACTT
>Ga0137409_10001605_pt1 | contig 24480 bp, 25 predicted proteins | sample CZODoug1_16funga_FD_122059 | JGI IMG/M metagenome (GOLD analysis project Ga0137409, IMG submission 122059) | Vadose zone soil fungal communities from Angelo Coast Range Reserve, California, USA - CZODoug1_16fungal (Hybrid Assembly) | ecosystem: Environmental > Terrestrial > Soil > Vadose zone...
CCCTGGATGGCGCCGACGTACGCGCCGAGCCGCTTCGGATGCCGGCTCGCCGTGATGAGGTCGCTGAAGCACATCGCGAACTCGCCGAAGACGCCGACGGTCAGCTCGTCGAGCTGTCGGCCGGTCGCGCCGGTCATGATCGACATCGTCTTGCGGATGATGGCGCGCTCGCCCGGCAGGAACGACTGCGCGAGGTACCCGACGCGGCGAGCCAGCCCGAGGCGCATCCGACGGGGCAGCCAGCCCAGCGCCGCGGTCAGCCGGTAGAGCTCCGCGCGATTGTACGGATGCGCGTGCCACCGAGGCGGCGATCCCCGAGTCACCGGTCTCTATTCCGCGGCGGCGGTCCGAGCAGGTTGGCCATAGTCCAGAAGACCGAATGCAGTCTAACCAGCCCCGGCGTGCGAGACAAGGTAGGATGAGGCAGGTCGATGACCCGCGTTCTGATCCTCACCGCCAGCTACGGCTCGGGCCACAACGCAGCCGCCCGCAGTCTCGGCGAAGCCTTCGAGCGCGCGGGAACCACCGTCACCGTCGTGGATCATTTTCGGGAGCTGGTCCACCCGGTGTTCGATCGCCTGAGCCGGACCCTCTATCACGGACTGCTCAGGCGCGCGCCCTTCCTGTGGGGCGCGGGGTACTCGCTCGGTGACTGGCTGGCGAGCGACTCGCGGTTGACGTTCGGGGTAACCCGGCTCGGTACCGGGCGGCTGGCCGCCCTGCTCGAGCGGCTGGCGCCGGACGTCGTCGTCACCGTTCACGCCACGCCGGCCTCGGCGATGTCGACGCTCGCCCGCCTGGCGAACCGGGTGCCGCCGCACACGACGGTCGTCACCGACTTCGTCGCGCACAATCAGTGGATCGCTCCCCACGTCGACCGCTACTGCGTGGCCGCCGCCGAGGTGCGTCACGAGTACATCGCGCGCGGCATTCCGGAGGAGCGCATCGTCGTGACGGGTGTCCCCGTGCGCGCCGAGTTCGCCCAGCCGGCCGACGCGGCGGCGGCGCGCGCCGCTCTGGGGCTCTCGCTCGAGATGCCGGTTGTCCTCGCGATGGCCGGGTCGCACGGCGCGCTCGGTCGCCTGCACGACGTCGCTCGCGCGCTTCGCGGCCTGCGGCGGCCACTGCAGGGAGTGGTCGTGGCCGGCCGAGACGAGGGGCTCCGCACCGCGCTCGCGCGCCTGACCGAGGGCACGCCGGTCCGCACGCTCGGCTATGTCGATGACGTCCGGCGCCTCATGGCGGCAGCCGATCTGCTCGTGACCAAGGCCGGGGGCATGACGCTCGCCGAGGCGATGGCGGCCGAGACACCGCTCCTGCTCTACGGGTCGCTGCCCGGCCAGGAGCGCCGCAACGAGCGCTTTGCGGCGCGGACCGGCGTCGCGCTCGTCGCCCGCAAGCGCGCGGAGCTGACGTCGCTCCTCGACCACGCGCTCCGCGCGCCCGATCTGCTCGAGCACCTGCGGGCGCGAATGCGTCGCCTCCGGCGTCCGGACGCGACCCGGCGCATCGTCGAGGCCGTGCTCGAGGGCGGCGTGCCGGCCCGATGATCCTCGGGCCGCTGGCCGCCGGCGCCGCCGCGGCCTGGGCTGCCTACACCTGGGGCGCTCATCTTGTCGCGCCGGGTTGCGTCCGGCGCGGCCCGGCGACGCGCCGTCGCATCGCGCTCACCTTCGACGACGGCCCCGATCCGGTCTGGACGTCCCGGACCCTCGATCTGCTCGATGCCCACGGGGTGCGCGCCTCGTTCTTCCTGGTCGGCGAGCGCGCGGAGCGCGCGCTCGAGACCGTGCGCCGCATCGCGACGGCGAATCACGAGATCGCCAGCCACGGCTGGTCGCACCGGAGCCTCTGGCTTTGCGGGCCGCGGCGGACCGACGCCGAGATCGGACGCGCCCATCACCTGCTCTCCGAGGCCGCGGGCCGGCCGCTCCGTCACTTCCGTCCGCCCTGGGGCATGGTGAACGCGGCGATGTTCGGCGCGCTTCGCCGCCACGGCGAGCGCTGCGTGCTCTGGTCGATCCAGCCCGAGGGCCTGCGTGCGACGATGGCGACGCAGCAGACGGACGACGTCCTGCGCCGCGCCCATCCCGGCGCGATCGTGGACCTGCACGACGCCGAAGGGGTCGGCGGCGCGCCCGAGCGCCTGCTGGCCGCCCTGCCCCTCATGATCGACGGCCTCCGCTCCGCCGGCTACGACCTGGTGACCGTCAGCGAGCTCCTCGACGAAGCCTAGCCGCGCAGGACGTACGCGCTGAAGTGCGGGCGCCGAAGCACACGAGTCCGACTCTCGATCTGACGCACAAGCTACGATCCGCGCGAGAAGTCGGGTCGGCAGGGCGGTCGGGCGCGGCGGGGGTCGAAGGGACCCGTTCCCGACACGCGACGGCGGAAGCGGAGCGCCGAGATGGAGCCCAGCCACCCCGGAGCAGCGAACGCATGCCGCGTGGTCGTCTCGACCCCCGCCGCGCCCGACCGCCCTGCCGACCCGCCGCCAGCGAACTACGACGAACGACGGCGCGCAAGGAAGCGAAAGAACTCGCGTCCCTCCGCCAGCCGCCGACGGCAAACCGAGGCGTCCTGAGCCATCTCCTTGAGAAATCCGAAGATCTTCCGCGGCCGGAAGTAGAAGCGGCGATAAAAGCTCTCGACCGAGGCGAAGATTTCCGTTCGCGACAGATGTGGGTAGCCGAGCACGCTCGCCTGCACGCCCGCGTCGTCCACGAGCTCGCTCTGCTGGAGCCAGCCGCGCTCGAGCGCCTCCTGGTAGAGCGCCGTGCCGGGGTACGGCGCCGCGAGCGACACCTGCAGGGAGTCCGGGTCGATCTGACGGGCGAAGCGAATCGTCTCCTCGATCGTCTCGCGCGTCTCGCCGGGCAGACCCATGATGAAGGTGCCGTGGATCTTGATCCCGAGAGACTTCGCGTTTTTCGTGAACTCGCGGGCGATATCGAGACGGACGCCCTTCTTCACCTCATTGAGGATCGCCTGGTTCCCGGACTCGTAGCCGACCAGGAGGAGCCGGAGCCCGTTGTCGCGAAGGACCTCGAGCGTCGAGCGCGGCACGTTCGCCTTGGCGTTGCACGACCATGTGACGCCGAGCCGGCCGAGCCCCCGGGCGATCGCCTCGGCGCGCGGCAGGTCGTCCGTGAACGTGTCGTCGTCGAAGAAGTATTCCTTCACCTTCGGGAAGTGGCCGCGCGCCCGCGCGATCTCGGCGACGACGTGGTCGACGGACCGCGTGCGGTAGCGATGGCCGCCCACCGTTTGCGGCCAGAGGCAAAAGGTGCAGCGCGACCGACACCCCCGGCCCGTGTAGAGCGACACGTACGGATGCAGGAGGTAGCCGATGAAGTACTGCTCGATCACCAGGTCGCGCTCGTAGACGTCCACGACGAACGGCAGCGCGTCCATGTTCTCGAGCGTCGGCCGCTCCGGCGTGCGCTCGAAGTGTCCGTTCGTGCGATAGCTGAGCCCCGCCACCTTCGAGAGCGGCCATCCCTGGGCGATTTCCTGGATGGTGAAGTCGAACTCGCTGCCCGCGACGAACTCGATCGCCGGCGAGGCGGCGAGGGCGCGCTCGCGCTGGACGGCGACGTGCGCCCCGACGAAGCCGATCCGCAGCCGCGGGTTTCCCTGCTTGAGCGCCTCGGCGACGCGAACGTCGTGCGCAAACGACGCGGCGCTCGTGTGGAGCACGGCGAGGTCGTAGTCCCGCCCGAGCGGCACCACGTCCGCGAGCGTGAGCCCGGCCGGAGGCGCGTCGACGAGACGGCTCCCGGGGACGAGCGCCGCCGGCTGGGCGAGCCACGTCGGGTACCAGAACGACCGGATCTCGCGGCGGGCTTGATACCGGGCGCCGGCGCCGCCGTCGAAGCCCTGAAACGACGGCGGATGCAGAAAGAGTGCGCGCAGGTAGTCGGTCATTCGCCGCTATCTTATCTCATTCATCCACAGGGAACGCCCGCCGCTCACGCCGAGAAGGCGGGCGGCCGGGAGCCCGGCGACGACGCTCCGCGCCGGGCTCCGAACGCTGACGACCCACACCCGCCGACCGCTCGCCCACGCATCGCGCAGCCTCGCCTCGTCCCAGAAGAGGTCGCGGGCCTCCGGACGCTCGGCGCCGAAGCCCAGGACGCTCCGCCGGCCGTCGACGATCACCGGCCGTCGCCCGGCGTACCACTCGAATGCGCCGGAATTCTCGATCGGACCCTCATGAGCCACCACGTCGTCCGGATCGGCGAGCCGCGCCACGTTCCGCGCCAGATCGCGCACGGCGCGGTAGTTGGCGACCAGCCCGAGCCCGACTGCGACGGAGGGCAAGGACGCGAGCATCGTCACGGCGACGATCGTGACGACCAGGGTCCGCCGGCGCTCGGGTGACACTGCGGCGCGCCCGATCGCAAGACCGGTCGCGAGCGCTGCCGCCCCGAACACGAGCGCGTTGACGCGAAAGAGCGGCAGGAAGTCCTCGAACGGCGGAATCGGCGCGGGCAACCCGGCGGCGACGCTCTTCTGCGCGGCCGCGTCGACCGTGTCGATGATGGCCGCGTAGAGCCGGGGGCCGCCGCCGGTCCAGGCCAAGGCCATGCCGAGGCCGATCACGGCGAAGACGGCCGCGTGGACCAGCGCCAGACGCCTGCCGCAGTCGACCTCCCAGGCGCGCGCGGCGAGGAGCGCGATGCCGAACGAGGCGGGCAGCCCATAGTGCGACAGGCGGAACGGCGACAGCGCCGTGACCACCAGGACGCTCAGCGCCCACAGCGCCAGCGCCGTCCACGCCACCTCGTCCGGGTCGCGCCACGATCGCCGGCGCACGAGCGACCAGACGGCGACGCCGGCGGCGACGACCCACGGGCCGGTCCAGGCGAGGGCGACGGCGAGGAACTGGAGCGCGGTCAGCGGAACGTCCTCGTCCGCGAAGTGGCGCGCCCGCGCGACGTTCAGCACGTGGTTGTCGATGGCGGTGTACCAGCCGAAGCCCGGCGTGCTCACCTCGGCGGCGATCCACCAGCCGAATCCGATCAAGAGGCACAGGACGACCCCGGGCCACGGGAGCCAGGCGCCGAGGGGGCGCACCCGCCCGGCCAGCGCGAGGGCCAGGCCGATCGCCAGCGGCGGGAGCAGCGCGCCCAGCGGATCCTTCGCCAGCGAGGCGACCCCGAACACCGCGAGGCCGGCGACGCAGAGCCCGCGCCGGCGCTCGCGGATCCCGACGAGGCAGAGCGCGAATCCGCCGGCCAGCGCGGCGACGAACAGCGCCTCGGGCCGCACGTAGCGGCCGTACGCGTAGAATCCGGTGCCGGTCAGGAGCGCGATGCCCGCCACCAACCCGCCGCGCCAGCCGAGGAGGTGCGCGCCGAGCCACGCGGTGGCGCCGACGGCGACGGCCGCGGCGGCGGCCGAGACGGCGCGCGCGGTCGCCTCGCTCGGCCCCGCAACCGCCGACGCGAGCGCGATCAGCACGTAGAGGAGCGGCGGCTTGTCCACGTAGCGAACGCCGTTGAGCGTGAGGGCGAACGGGTCGCGCGACACCGCCAGCTCTCGCGCGATCTCCGCGTGCATACCCTCGCCCGGGTCGTCGAACGGGATCCTTCCCAGACCCGCGAGGAGGAGCGGCGCGGCCACCAGCACCGCCAGTGCGGCCGCGCGCAGCGGCGTCAGCCCGATGTCCTCACGTGCGCGACACGAGCACTACGCCGACGATGATCAGCGCGATCCCGCCCCAGCGGGCGGGCGTGATCACCTCCGCGAGCAGGAGCCGGGCCAGCAGCGCGACGACCACGTAGTCGAGCGCGGTCATCGGCAGCACCTGGCTCACGTCGGCGCGCGAGAGCAGCGTCAGGTACATGGCGAAGAACGTCGCCTGGAGCGCGACGCCGAGCACCAGCCATGGATTCGAGAGCGCGGCGGCGACCATGCCGCCCACCCGCGTGGCCGGCGCCTCGGTCAGGTCTCCGACCGTCCGCATCCCCTTCGAGAGCATGACGTGCCCGGTGCCGCCGATCACCACGGCGATCACGACCAGGATCAAGGTCTTGCCCAATTCGCGTGCCTCCCGGTAGTTGGTCTACGAAGTCTCGAGGACGCCGCCGCGCAGCCGATAGAGGGCGCTCGCGCCGGTCGCCGCCTCGGGCCGATGGCTCACCACCACGACCGCGGCACCGGCCCGCGCCCGCCCGCGCAGCGCGCCGAGAATCACCGCGCCGTTCGCGTCGTCGAGGTTCCCGGTCGGCTCGTCGGCGAGCAGGAGCGGGGGATCGTTCAGCACCGCCCGGCAGAAGGCGACGCGCTGCTGCTCGCCGCCCGAGAGCTGCGCCGGGAAATGGTCCACGCGGTCGGTGACGCCCACTTCCTCCAGGAGCTCCATGGCGCGGCGGCGCGCCGGCGCGCCCGAGCGGCCGACGTAGCGCGCCGCCAGGAGCACGTTCTCGAGGGCGGTGAGCGACGGCAGGAGCAGAAACGACTGAAACAAAAAACCGACGTAGCGGCCGCGGACGCGGCTCTTGGCCGCGCGCCCGAGCGAGCTCACGCGCGCGTCCTCGAACCAGATCTCGCCGCCGTCGTCGTCCTCCAGGAGCCCGAGCACGTTCAGCAGCGTGCTCTTTCCCGAGCCCGAGGGACCGGTGACGACGACCAGGTCGCCCCCCTTCACCGTGAGGTCGACGCCCGCCAGCACGCGGATCGGCGCGCCCGACCGGGAGCGATAGGACTTGACGAGACCCGTCGCCCGCAGCATCAGGCGCCCCGGCGAATCGCCTCGGCCGGCGACACCGAGATGACCCGGGCCGTCGCGTACGCCGCCGCGGCGGCACCGAGCAGGATCGAGAAGCCGAGCGCGCCGCCCAGCAGGCGCGGCGAGAAGTGGAAGAGCTGCTGGGCCCGCGCCACGGTGGCATCGATACCCCAGCCGAGCCCGAGCGCGAGGCCGATGCCGGCGAGGCCGCCCACCAGCGTCACCGCGAGCGACTCGGCGAGGACCTCGCGCCCGAGCTGCAGGTCGGTGGCGCCGAGGGCACGCTTGACGCCGAAGTCGCGGATGCGCTCGAAGACGGCGGCGGCCATCGTGTTCGCGAGCGAGAGACCGCCGATGACGAAGGCGAGCACGCCGATGCCGGCGAGCAGCGCCGAGAAGAACGCCGTGGACGAGCGCAGGAGCCGACTCAGCTCGCTCGGCAGCTGGACGTTCACGCCGGGCACGCGCTCGCGGATCCGCAGCGCCACCTGGTCCGGGTCCTCGCCGTCCTGCCATCCGACCGCCGCGCCCGTGTTGAGATCGGCCGCGGTCAGCGGCACCGCGCCCGAGGCGAGCACGGTTCTCAGGAGGCGGTCCTTGGCGACCCACTGCGCGCGCGCGTCGGCGATCGGCACCATGACGAACCGATCGGGCGCCGTCAGCATCCGCTCGAGAATCCCCACCACCTCGAACGACTCGTCGTCCAGCGCGAGATGACTGCCCACGTCGAGGCCACGCGAGGTCGCGAACGAGGCGCCGATCACGGCGACGCGCCGGTCGCCCTCCCGGAAAAACCGGCCGGCCCGGAGCGGCAGCGTGCGGTAGTGGCGGTTGGGCGACGGTACCGACAGGTCGACCCCGAGGATCAGCTCCTGCGTGAGCGTCATGAACTGCGAGGTCGACGGGTCGAGCGGCAGCATGACCTGTCCCTGCACGCCCGAGACGCCGGGGACCTCCGCGATGGCGCGAATGGTCGCCGCCGGCAGCATGCCGCCGGCGGTGAATCCGGTCCCCATGCCCATGCCGCGTCCGGCCACGGAGATCTGGCCGAGCACGAAGCGGTCGCCGCCCTCGATGAAGCGGACGATCCGCTCGCTCATCGCGCCGAGCGCCACGAGCCCGGCGACGCCGATGGCGATGCCGACGATGGTGAACAGATAGCCGCGGAGGATTCGCAGGGACTTCACCACTCGAGCCGCGACTCCACCGGGCGACCGGTCCGCCGGCGCGCCCAGACGTTCATGCGCGCGGCGGCAAAGAGCACTCCCAGAGCCAGCCGCGTGCTCCAGCCCATCTTCATGAACGCCCCGCCCGAGAGCACGCTGAGCACCGCTTCCAGGACCCAGTTCGACTTCGGCCGCAGGAACACCTCGAAGAACGCGGGCTCGTAGTACTTGTGGATGAACCGGAAGAAGGGCTGGAGCCCGCGCTCGACGGTGCGCTGGTAGGACGCGAAGCGCGCGGCGGTGAAGCGCCCGTCGGCGAGCGCCGCGTCCACCGCCTGCGCCGCCAGCTCGCCCGACTGGATCGCGATGTGAACGCCGCTCGAGAAGATCGGGTCGACGAACGCGATCGCGTCCCCCACCGCCAGGAACCGGTCGCCGACGAGCGGACCGTTCACGTACGAGAAGTTCGCGACCCGGTGGATCTCCGTCTCGCGCACGGCGCCGGCGAGCCGGCGCTCGACCGCCGGACACCGGCGGATCATCTCGGCGTAGAGCCCGTCGAGCGGACCCGACCATCCCCGCACCGTCCGCGCGTGCATGACGCAGCCCAGGCTGGTCAGGTCGCCCGCCAGCGGAATCCACCAGAACCAGCCGTCGTCGAAGACGTAGATGCCGATGTTGCCCTCGTCGCGGCCCGGGGCGCGCGCGGCGCCCCGGAAGTGCGCGAAGAGCGCGACCTTGCCGAGATTGGGGATGCGCTCGCGGCGCCCGAGCTTCGTCGCGACGAGCCCGTCCCGGCCGGTGGCGTCCACCAGAAACTTCGCGCGCGCGGTCGTCAGCCGGCCCTCGTGCCGCGCGGCGACCGACACGCCGTCGGCGTCGGGCGCGAACGACTCGACCGAGACCCGCTGGCGGACCTCCACGCCCTGTTTCGCCGCGTGGTCGAGCAGCAGCGCGTCAAAGTCCGCGCGGTGGACCTGGTAGGCATGGCTCGGCCACGGCTTGTTCGTCAGGAAGTAGAACGTGTGCTCGTAGTCGCCTTCCTGATCGAAGAACGTGGCGCCGTACTTCACCTGGAAGCCGTGCGCGGCGACCGCCGAGAGCACGCCCATTCGCTCGAGAATGGGCAGCGTCGCGGGCAGCAGGGACTCGCCGACGTGAAAGCGAGGGAAGGGCTCGCGCTCGAGCAGGAGGACGCGGCGGCCCGCGCGGGCGAGGAACGCGGCGGTCGTGGAGCCCGCGGGACCGCCGCCGACCACGATGACGTCGTGCTCGCCGGGCGCCTCCCGGCCAGCGGGCACGGTGGTCTCGTGCCCCATCGGCGCGGTCATCGCGGCGGCCCCACCGGGTTCGCGACGGGCGCGACGCGCCCCGGCTCGCGGTCGAGCCGCTCCTGCGAGCAAAGCCATCGCACGAGCGGCGAGACGAAGTCGGGCAGCGCGCGCGGCGCGAACGTCTGCGCGACCAGGAGCGCGATCAGCACGGGTGAGGCGGCGGTCGCCGGGGCCGCGACCAGCGCGCGGCGCGGCCGCGGGTCCTGTCGCCAGAGGGCGACCCGGTTCAGCACGTGCTGGATCGCCGCGTTTCCAAGCGCCGTGGCCCAGAGCGGGAGATTCCCGGCGTAGATCGAGATCTGCTCCATCGTCGCGGCGTGGCGCGCGCGCCGCCGCTCGCCGAGGAACGGTTTCACCAGGGCGCCGACGAGGGCGCCGGCTTCCACGGCCCAGCGCGTCACCACCCGTGCCGCGATGTAGCCGCCGATCGCGATTCCGTCGCTGATCGGGCGGAACCGGCTCCGCTGGCGCGTCCGCGGGAGGGCGGCGATGGGGACCTCGTGGACGCGCCAGCCCCGCGTGACACCGGTCACGAGCACCTCGGTCTCGAGCACGAAGCCGCCGCGCCGAAGGCGGATCTCGTCGAAGAGGGCCACCGGGTACGCTCGGAAGCCCGACTGGGTGTCCTGAAGACTCAGCCCGCACGCCCAGTTCACGAAGAACCCGGCGACGCGGATCGCGTTCAGCCGGGCGAGCGGCAGATCGTCCGGGTCGCCGAGACGCCCGCCGATGACGATCGTCCGCGGCATCGCCCGCGCCGCGTCGAGCACCCGTCCGAGATCAGCCGGCCGGTGCTGACCGTCGCCGTCGAGCGTCACCACGATCGACGCGCCGCGGGCCCGGGCCGCGTCGATGCCCGTGCGGATCGCGGCGGCTTTGCCGAGACGCCGGGGGTGACGGCGCACGTCGGCGCCGGCCCGTCGAGCGATCTCGGCGCTCTCGTCGCGCGAGCCGTCGTCGACGACCAGCACCGGGGCGTAGCCGAGGGCGCCCCGCACGACCTCGCCGACGGTGTCGGCCTCGTTGAAGACCGGAACGACGATGAGCGCGTTCACGCGAGGGCGCGTTCGGTCGTGAGCCTCGGGCTCGATCGCTCGCGCCTCGAACCCGGGCCCGCGACGACGATCGCCACCTGGTTGCCGCCACGCGCGACGGCGTGAACGAGGGCCAGCCGATCGCCCGCCTCGGCCGCGGCAGTCGCGACGACTCGAGCCGCCAGCCCGGAGTGACGGCCGGCCGCCAGGCCGAGCGAGCGGCGCGGCGGCTGATGCGGGGCGAGCGCCCGGTCGAGCAGAGCCTCCTCCCACTCGTCCCGCTCGGCGTCACCGCTGGCCGAGGTGTAGACGTGGCCGACGTCCTCGGCGCCGACGCCCGCTTCCGCCAGGGCCGCGGCGATGGCTCTCGAGTCCACGCCGCGCCCGATGCCGTGCGGGCGGGCCGGCAGCGCGCGCCACGCGGTCCCGACGACCTCGCCCTGGATCGCGACGCCCCGCGCGCGCGCCGACTCCAGCGACTCGAGAACCACGAAGCCGGCACCGTCGCCCCGCACGTCGGCGCCGCCGCCGATCGCGCGGATCGTCTTGACGACCATCGGTGGCGGCTCATCGGCGCCGCCGGCCAGACACGCGCGGACGCGGCCGGAGCGGACCATCGCGGCGCCGCGCGCGATCGCCAGCTCTCCGGCCACCGTCCACGCGTTGAGCGTCAGCGAGAGATCCTTCGCCGAGACCGCGATCGCGGTGGTGGCGGCCATCGTGTTCATGACCGTGTGCGGGAACAGGAGCGGCGAGACGCCCACCGGCCCGCCTCGCAGGTAGCCGTCCACGAACGCGATGGTGGAGACCATGTCGCCGAACTCGGTGCCGACGAGCAGCGCCAGGTCGCCGCGCGGATCGAGGCCGGCCTCGCCCAGCGCCAGGCGGCCGGCCGCCACCGTGAATTGACAGATCCGCGACAGGCGCCGGGCCTCGGTCTCGTCGAGAAGCCGGCTCGTGAGGCCCGACGTGTGTCCGTCGACGACCCCGACGCCGGTGATGGCGACCCGCGAGTCGCTCACGCGGCGCGCCTGAACAGCAGCGTCACGTTCTGACCGCCGAAGCCGAACGAATTCGAGATCGCGTGCTCGAACGCCACCTCGCGCGCCGCGTGCGGGACGCAGTCGAAGCCGATCTCGGGGTCGAGGTTCTCCAGCCGTGCGGTGGGCGGGACGAGCTCGTTGAGGAGCGTGAGCACGGTGGCCACCGCCTCGAGCGCGCCGGCCGCGGCCATCGTGTGGCCAATCATCGACTTCGTCGAGCTGACGAGGACCCGCCCCTCGCCGAAGACGGCGCGCATCGCCCGCGCCTCGATCCGGTCGTTCTGCAGGGTCGCCGTGCCGTGCGCATTGACGTAGCCGACCGCCGCGGGAGCCACGCCCCCCTGCTCCAGCGCGGCGCGCATCGCCCGCGCCATCCCCTCGCCCTCGGGATGCGGCGCCGTCACGTGAAAGGCGTCACCGGTCATGCCGTAGCCGGCCAGCTCCCCGTAGATCCGCGCGCGACGCGACTTCGCCCGCTGAGGGTCCTCGAGCACGACGAACGCGGCGCCCTCGCCGAGGGACATGCCTCGACGATCGCGGTCGAACGGGCGGCAGGGCACCGGGTCGAGGAGCTTGAGGGCGTTGAACCCCATGAAGCAGATCCGGGTCAGGGCGTCGACGCCGCCGGCGATCGCGAGCGGCACGACGCCGTCCGCCACGAGATCGGCCGCGAGCGCGAGCGAGCCGGCGCCGGAGCTGCACGCGGTGACGATCGTCTCGCGCGGACCGCCGAGGCCCAGCGCACTGCCGACGACGTCGGCGTGAGAGGAGGGGAAGCACGACGTGAGCGCCCGCGGCATCGGCGCGGCGCCGGCGCGTGTGCGCTGCCAGTACCACGCCTCGGTCTCCAGCATGCCTCCGCCGACGGCCCCCACGATCAGCGCAGCGTCGGCGCGCTCCGCCCGCGCGATCCCGGCGTCGTCCAGCGCCTCGCGGGCTGCGGCGAGGGCCATCCGGTCCGCCCGCGAGCGGCGCCCCGAGCCCGCGATGCCGGCCGGCACCTCGGCGGCGATCCGGCAACGGAAGCCCTCGGTGTCGATCAGGGTGATCGCGCGGATGGCGCAGCTGCCGCTGCTGATCCCTTCCCAGAAGGCTTTGACGCCGGTTCCGAACGGGCTGACGACGCCGAGCCCGGTGACGGCGACGGACTTCACGCGCCGGCCGTCCTCGAGGCGATGTAGCGGGACAAGGTATCGAACGACGCGAAATGCGGGGCCAGATCGCCGGCCTCGTCCATCACGATGCCGAAGCGCTCCTCGATCGCGATCGCCAGCTCGATGAAGTCGAGCGAGTCCAGACCGATCGAGCCATCGACCCCTTTCGGCATGGTCGTCTCGAGGGTCAGATCGACGGCCTGGCGCGGATCGAACTTGAGCCGCGTCACGAGAATCGTCTTGAGCTCATCGAACACTTCTTTGGCTTCCATAGCCCTCCTAGGCTCCGACGCGTTGCCGTACGGCGCGGCGCCGGTCGGCTCCTATTCCCAGTGGAGTCCGGCGCGGCGGCCGCGCCACTCGCCCGTGAGCGTGACCGAATCGGCCGCCCCCGCGGCGCGCGCGAGCGCCAGCCCGATCAGCGGCGCGCAGGCGAACGTTTCGCCGGCGCGCGCGCGCGTGAGCGTCTCGAGCGCCGACGGCGTCCGGGGCGCGTCGTACCGGACGCGCCGGGCGCCGGGAACCAGCAGCGCACACGCCGCCGCCTCGACCAGCGGGCGCTTCACGAGCCAGCGTCCCCGAGAGTAGAGATCGGCGCAATCCTCGAACGTCTCGACCGCGAGCACGACGGCGCGTTCGCACCGGCCGTCGGCGATGAGTCGCGTCGCCTGCCACAGGGCGTCGATCGTCGCCGCGGCGCCGCCGATCAGGATGCCATACGGACCGGTCAGCTCGAACTCGATCGCGACTTCGCCGGCCATCGTGCTCGGCGCGGTATACGGAAAGTACGTACCGCCCGAGACGGAGCCGGGACGAGCCTGCTTCATAGCCTCCGCGACGACAAAGGCCTGGTTCGACGCGCCGTAGGCCGCGGCGGTCACGTAGAGAAAGGCCGTCGAGCATCCCCGTATGATGTCACGTTCGATGCCACCGCCGCGCAGGAGAGCGTCGACCGCCGCCACGCCCAGCAGGCACTCCCGGGTAGCTCGTCTGAATCGCTCGCCCTCGAGAGCGGGGCGGGCCAGCGGGATCACCGCGCGGCCCCCCGCCGCCCGCGCCGCGTCCGCGGGCAGCGCATCCGTGCCCGAACCCCAGCCGGTGAGCACCGAGACCGCCTCCAGCGCCACGCTCATGCGGGCGCGCCCTCCAGGACGAGCGCGGCGTTGCAGCCGCCGAAGCCCAGCGAGGTGCTGAGGCTGACGCGAGGCCGCACGGCCCTCGGTGAGCCGATCACGTGATCCAGATCGCAGGCCGGATCCGGCTCCTCGAGGCCGAGCGTGTGGGGCACGACGCCGTCGCGCGAGGCCAAGAGGCACGTGAGGGCCTCGAGCGTCGCGGCCGCACCCATCGAGTGGCCGAGCGCACCCTTGATCGAGTTGACGGGAATCCGGGACGTACGCTTGCCGAGCGTCCGCCTGAGCACCTCGGCCTCGATCCGGTCGTTCAGCGGCGTGCCGGTACCGTGCGCGCTCACGAACTCGATGTCGTCGGGCGTCAGCGCGGCTTCGTCGAGCGCCGCCCGTACCGCGAACTCGAGGCCGCGACCGTTCGGATCCGGCGCGCTGATGTGCGAGCCGTCGCTGGCGCTCGCGTGGCCGAGCAGTCGTCCGAGCCGCGGGCCGCCCCGGGGATCGTCGCGGGTCATCAGCACGAGCGCGGCCGCTTCTCCCAGCAGGAGGCCGCTGCGCCGACGGTCGAAGGGACGCACCCGCTCGCGCGTGAGCGAGCGCAGCGCGTCGAACCCGCGCATCACGAACCGGCACAGGCCGTCGTAGCCGCCGGCGATGACGACATCGACCACGTCCGCGCGCAGGAGCTCGGCGCCGGTGCCGAGGGCCGTCGCGCCGGCCGCGCACGCCGTGCCCACCGTGAGAACGGGACCGCGCGCGCCGAGCCAGCGCGCGAGCCCGTGGGCGGGGCTGTCGTAGAGCGCACCGGCGGCGTGACGGAGCCGCCCTGTCCGCGTCACGGCCCGCTCGAGCTGCTCGACTCCGCCCAGAGCGGTGCCCACGACGACGGCGACGCGCTCGGGAGCGGCCAAGACGGGCGCGCGGGTCAGCAGGTCCTGAGCTGCGGCCAGCAGGAGCTGCGTGGCGCGGCATCCCGCGCGGCCGGCCTGCGGCATCGGCTTGAGCTTCTTGATTTCGCCGCCGCGCCCAACCCGCAGGTCGTCCACCGGGAAGCGCTCGATCATGGAAATGCCGTCGCTCCCGGTGACGAGCCCCGACCAGAACGCGTCGAGGTCGGCGCCGAGCGGGGTCACGGCCCCGGCGGCGACGATCGTGACGGGCTCAGCCGGCCGGCGCGCCGCTCGAGAGGTCATCACAGTAGCCGCGAGTAATACATCCGGAACGCCCGGATCGGCCCGGGGTCCGTGTCGTAGAGATCGGTCGCCCAGAAGCGCCGCGCGCCCTGGTCGAACGTAATGATACCGGGTCCGTCCGGGTTGTTCGGGTCCCAGACGATGAAGTCGATGGCCCCCTTCTTCGGATGCGACTCGAAGACGACGACCGTGTGGTTCAATTCGGGCTTCGGGAAGTTCGATACGAGAAGCTGGACCAGCCGGCCTGCCCGCAGCTCCGCGACGATCTCACGCCCGACGGTTTCCTGGCCGTCGTCGGTGACCGGCAACGCCGCGCGCCAGTTCGTCCAGTGCAGGAGGGTCAGCAACCGCCCACCCAGCCCTTCCTTGACCGCAGCCTCCTGGTCGCGCGAGAACTCGCGCAGGCTCGCGTAGCCCGGAATCACGATGCGCTCGGCCGGTGGCGGCACCGGGTCCCACGGCGTCTGTGCGCCGATCTGCTTGACCCGCTCGACGTATCCCGCGTGATCGAGCTTTGGCAGCGCGGGATCGAAGCGGACGAACTGCGCGAACTGGCGCAGGGCGCGAGCCAGCACGAAGCAGTAGTTCGCGTAGAGGCCGGGCTCGTCATCGGGGTGGCGTGAGCGAATCATGTTCGGGAACGCGAACGTGTCGTTGGCGAACAAGAAGTCCGGCACCGCCACGGGCCCGTCGAGACCGAGCAGCGGGCCGCCGCGCGGGATGCTCGCGCACGCGGCCGTCGCGAGGACGGCGGCGCTGAGGAGAGCTGCGAGGCGTGAGTACACGATGAAATTCAATGCCTTACCCTAAAGGGCACCGTCGCGATCGTCAAGAGCGCGTGTTATTCTGCGCCCGGTCGTCCCGCATGAGCCGAACGATCGGGGCTCTTTACCGGTTCCTCTACGCCGGATTCCTCTCGCGTCTGCCCGAACCAGCCGCCATCTGGCTCGGGCAGAGCGCGCTTCGGCGGCTTCCACTGGATCGGCTCCCCTGGTTTCGGGTGGCCGATCCGAGGCTGGGGATCACGCTCGGCGGCGTCGCACTGCCCAACCCGGTCATCCTCGCCGCGATGTACTACGACCCGGCCATTCTCTCGCGGGCGATGGGTCTGGGCTTCGGGGCCGTCACCGCCAAGTCCATCACGGTTGGGCCTCGGCCCGGGCATCCGCAGCCGAACCTCGTCCGCACGCGGAGCGACGCGGGCCCGGGCCTGGTGAACTGCAATGGCTTTCAGAACCCGGGCCTCGAGGGCTTCCGCGCCTCGCTGGCCTCGCTACGCCACCGCGTCCCGCTGATCGTGAGCGTCGCGGGCGAGTCGATCGCCGACTACGTGAAGCTCGTGCGCGAGCTCGGTCCGCTCGGCGAGCTGGTCGAGTTCAACATCTCCTCGCCGAACACCAAGCTGGTGTACGAGTGGAGCCGGAAGCCGGGCGAGCTCGTCACGCTGCTCCGTGAGGTCCGCGAGGCGACCGCCAAACCGCTCATCGTCAAGCTCTCGCCCGATTTCGCCGACGTGAACGAGCGCGAGATCATTCCCGCCGCGCTGGCCGCCGGCATCCGGATCGTCAACTACGGCAACACCCGGCGGATCGAGGATCGACGCCTTTCGCAGGGCGTGGGCGGCCTCTCGGGCCCCGATCTGTTTCCCGCGACACTGGACAACGTGCGCCGCACGCGCCGCACCTTCGGCGCCGATCTGGAGATCATCGCCACCGGCGGCGTCGACGCGCCCGAAAAGGCCTGGCAGCTGCTCCACGAGGGGGCGAACGCGGTCGGCTACTTCACTGGATTCATCACCCGCGGGCCGATCCTGGCGCGCCAGATCCTCGAGCGCCTCCTCGCCGCCCGCTGAAGGCGCCTGGCACGTCTCGAGAATGCTCACACCTTATCCACTTGTCCACCGCTGTCCACAGGCAGCGAAAACGCACGGCCTGATGCGGCCTGGCGGGCGCACCGCCGATATACGACGGTCCACTCGTCCACGGAGGGCATGCCCCCAAAGATTCCCGGATTCCACGCGGCTCATCCCTGCGGCGGCGCGTCCGGCTCGCGTTTCTCGCGGGCAAACGAGACCTTGACACTGAAATCACCGCGCTCGTAAGGTTGGCGGGCCATGTTTCCCCTGCACGTCAACGCGGCACCGCGGTCGCATCGACCGGCCTTCTCTGGAGGTACAAAGCACGATGGACGGCAGCAGCAGAAAGCCACTTGCCAAGGTGGAAGGCCGGCGACGCCTGCGTATGAGCGGCGTGACCGTCGCCTTTCGCGGCACGCCCAATCTCGATGACTGGGTGGCTTACATCGTGAACGGGACGCGATCGAAGAAGCTGATCCTGGCCGATCACTCGTCCGAGCGCAAGGTGAAGTCGCTCCTTTCACGCCTGCAGACGCTGCCGCGGAAGGAAATCGAGAAGCTCGCGAAGAGCTGAGCGGGCCGGGCGCCGCCCTACACGACGCCCCGCTCGGCCAGGCTCACGAACCGGCCGTGTCCGATCACGAGGTGATCGTGGATGCGGAGGTCGAGCAGACGGGCGCACTCGACGAGCTGCCGCGTGAGGCGAACGTCCTCGCGGCTGGGCGTGGGATCGCCGCTCGGATGGTTGTGGATCAGGATGACCGAGGCGGCTGATTCGAGAATCGCCGGCTTGAACACCTCGCGCGGGTGCACCAGGCTCGCCGACAGCGTGCCCTCGGAGATCACACGGTCCCGCAGCAGGCCGTTCTGCGCGTCGAGGAGCGCGATGCGGAACACCTCGCGCTTGAGATTCTCCATGAGGGGCGCGAAAGCGGCGTAGACCTCGGCGGGGCCGGACAGCACGACGCGTACTCCCGGGGTCCGGGCCCGCAGGCGTCGCGTCAGCTCGAAGGTGGCGACCAATCGCGCGGCCTTGGCCGGTCCGAGGCCCGCATGCTGCGCGAGCTCGACGACCTCACGGGCCGCGACTTCGGCCAGCGATCCGTACGCCGCCAGCACCTCACGCGCCACCTCGATCGCGCTCTTGCCGCGCGTGCCCGAGCCGAGCTGGATCGCCAGGAGCTCGGCGTCGGCGAGGGCCGCCGGACCGTTCCAGTAGAGCCGCTCGCGCGGTCGCTCGGCCTCGGGCCAACGGTCGATCGCCATACCGATGTCGTACGCGAGCCGTGCGCGCCGGTCAATGCGCCGGGGACGATACAGTCCGGACGCTCAGGCGCGAATCGTGATGGACCGCGGCTCGTCGCCGACACCGCCGATGTGCACGTGGATCGTCTCGGGCGGCAGGAGCGGCCGGAGCTTGTCCGCCCACTCGATGACCGTCACGCCCGGGCCGCCCATCAGCTCGAGCAGGCCGAGGTCGATCAGCTCGGTCAGGCTGTCGGTGCGGTAGGCGTCGACGTGATGGACGGGTACTCGCCCCTGATACTGGTTGACGAGCACGAACGTCGGGCTCGTCGCGCGCACGGTGGCGCCGAGCCCGCGCACGAGCCCCTGCACGAAGCAGGTCTTTCCCGCGCCGAGCTCACCGGTGAGCGCGACGACGGCGCCCGCGGCGAGGCCCCGGCCCAGACGCTCGCCGGCCGCCTCGGTCTCCTCGGGGCGGGCGGTGACGATCTCAGTCTCGGGCGCCACCGAGCCTCTTGAACGCCTCCGGAATCGCCGCGATGACGTCGCGCGCGATCAGCGATTCCTCACCGACTCGCTCGGCCGCGATGTCCCCGGCGCTCCCGTGCAGGTACACGCTCGACTGCAGCGCGGCCTCGGCGTCCAGGCCGCGCGCCAGGAACGCGCCGAGCATGCCCGTGAGGACGTCGCCGGTCCCGCCGCTCGCCATCCCGGGATTCCCCGTCGGGTTCACGAAGACGCGCCCATCCGGCACGCCGATCACGCTGCGTGAGCCCTTGAGGACGACGTAGGCTCGGTACCGGGTCGCGAACGCGCGCGCCGTCTCGATTCGATCGCGCTGGATCTCGCCCACGCCGACACCGAGCATCCGGGCCATCTCTCCGGGATGCGGCGTGAGGCAGCGCGCCGACGGCGCGGCGCGCAGCAGCTCGAGGTGGCCGGCGAGCGCGGTCAGCGCGTCGGCATCGACGGCCATCGGCTTGTCGAGCTCCTGGACCAGGCTGCGCACGACCTGTCGGGTCTCCTCCTCGAGGCCGAGCCCGGGGCCGATGGCGACGGCGTCGCGCGGCGCCGCAAGCTCGGCGATAACCTCCCGGGCCTTCAGCGCGAGGGTGCGGGCAGAAGTCTCCGGCAACGGCTCGGTCATCGCCTCGAGCACGTGGCCGGCGACGATCGGCTGCTGGCTCGCGGGCGTGGCGACCGTGACGAGCCCGCTCCCGCTGCGCATCGCCGCGGCGGCCCCGAGCGCAGCCGCGCCGGTCTTGCCCAGCGAGCCCGCCACCAGGAGCAGATGGCCGTAGGTCCCCTTGTGCGCCGCGCGGGCCCGCGGCGGAAAGCGCGGGGCGACGTCGTGCGCCTCGAGGAGAAACGTCGTGACGCCGCGGGCGACCTCGGCCTCCGGAACGCCGATCGGGATCACGCTCACGCGCCCGGCCAGCTCGTCGCCGGGCGCCGCGAGCAAGCCGCGCTTGAGCCCGCCGAAGGTCAGGGTCATGACCGCCCGGATCGCGACCCCGGCAGGCGCGCCGCCGTCGGCGGGGAGCCCCGAGGGAATGTCGAGCGCGACGACGGGCCGTCCGCTGGCGTTGATCAGCTCGATCGCGCGCGCGACCTCGCCACCGGGCGCGCCTCGCGAGCCGGTGCCGAGGAGCGCGTCAATCACGACGTGCGCGCGCGCCAGCAGGGCGGCGATCGCCCGGTCATCCTCGAACCGCAGGGGGCGAATGCCGGTCGGGCGCAGGGCCTCCAGCTTGATCCGGGCGTCGCCGCCGACCTCGGTCGTGGGGCACGCGAGCACCACGGACGGCGCGGCGCCCCGGCGCTTGAGCCAGCGTGCGACGACGAATCCATCGCCGCCGTTGCCGCCCTTGCCGCACACGACGACGACGCGGGCGCCGCGACGGGGGGCGCCGAGCGCGGGGAGCGCGGCCGCGATGGCCTCGGCGGCACCGCGACCGGCGTTCTCCATGAGGGTGGCGCCGGGGATTCCAAGCTCGGCGATCGCGCGCCGGTCGAGCCGCCGCATCTCGTCGGCGGTGAAGACGCCCAGCACGGCGGCTAGGGTCCGGGTGGGAGCGGGAACGCCTGGACCAGGAAGTCGGCGAAGATCGCCGTGTACGTCTCCCGCCACTCGACGCGCGCGGCCCTGGGAAGCTCGATGTGTAAGGCCTGCCGCGGGAGCCGGAGAATGCCGGCACGCTTGGCGCCGGTCGCGGCGTAGCGGATGGTGTCGGCCGGCTCGACGAGAATCTGGAGCCGCGGCGCCGCGCGGTCGGCACGCAGATGCGCGTCGCGGATCAGCTCGCAGAGCGTGCGCAGCCGCTCGGCCTCGGCCCGATCGACGCCAACGGTGGCGATCTCGATCCGGTTCGCCGCGTCGGGATGGCTGTTGCCGTGGATCTCGGCGTAAAAGACGATCGGCCCCTGCGCGACTTCGCGCACGCGTCGCTCGTACGCCTCGTACACCCGCCGGGCACCTTCGGTGGCGACCTCCTCGGACGGCGGACGGCCGGGCATACCCTCGAGCGGCCGGTTCACCTCGTACCGGCGCCCGGCGCGCTCGCGCGTGTCGGGCTCGATGTTGAAGCCGGTCGCGATGACGACGCCGAACCCCGTCCGGCGCCCCAGCTCGGTGACGATGTCCGCGGTGCGCGCGTCGGAGATTCCGTGGGGCGCCGCCACCACGACCCCGGGGCGGCCGATCGTACCGGAGAGCCGGCCGGCCACGCCCTCGAGCTCCGAGACGGTGGCCTTCGGCACACAGCCGGACAGGAGGGCGGAGGCGGTCGCCACGCTAATCGTCCACCAGCATCGCCTGCGCGAGCGCATAGTCCCCTTCGTGCGTCAGGGAGAGCAGCATCCGGCTGCCGCCCTTCCCCAATCCGATCTCCCGCGACCGGCCCGACAGGACCAGGGTCGGGGCCTGCGTGCGCTCGCGGCGCACCTCGAGCTCGCGCCAGCGGACGCCGAGCTGCAGCCCCGTGCCCAGCGCCTTGAATCCCGCCTCCTTGGCGGCGAACCGCGCCGCGAAGTGCGGCGCCGGGTCGGACCGCGCGCGACAGTAGGCGATCTCTCCCTCGGTGAAGACGCGGCGCAGGAACCGATCCTGCCAGCGGTCGATCATCTCGCGCATCCGCGGGATGCTGACCAGGTCGACCCCGATGCCGGCGATCGTCACGGCGCGCCGAGCTGCGCGCCGATGAGCCCGGCGAGGTCGTCGGCCATCGCACGGATCCGGTCGCCGTCCGCGCCTTCGATCATGACGCGCGCCAGCGGCTCGGTGCCGGAGTACCGGATGAGGACGCGCCCGCGCCCGTCCATCTCGCGCTCGAAGGCCGCCACGCGCTCGGCGACGCCGGCGATCGAGTCGATCGGCGGCTTCGATCGCACGGGCACGTTGACCAGCACCTGGGGAAACTTGCGCAGGACCGCGGCCAGTGCCGCGAGCGGCTCGCCCGTCTCAGCGGCCACGGAGAGCAGCGCGAGCGCCGAGAGGATTCCGTCGCCGGCGGGGGCGTGATCGAGGAACAAGAGATGCCCCGACTGCTCGCCCCCGAGATTAGCGCCCAGACGCTGCATTTCCTCGAACACGTTGCGGTCGCCGACCTGCGTCTTGACCACGCGGATCCCCGCGGCCTCCAGGGCCTGGTCGAGGCCCAGATTGGCCATGACCGTGGTGACCACGATGTTCTGCTTGAGCCGCTGGCGCGAGGCCAGGTGGCGCCCGGCGATCGCGAGGGCGTAGTCGCCGTCGCGGATCTCGCCGGTGTGGTCGACCGAGATGAGGCGGTCGCCGTCGCCGTCGAATGCGAAGCCGACCGACGCCTTGCTGGCGCGGACCCTCCGCCGCAGATTCTCGGGATGGAGCGCGCCGCAGCGGGCGTTGATGTTGGTGCCGTCGGGCCGCACACCGATCGTGAGCACCCGGGCGCCGAGGCGCCGGAAGACGCGCGGCGCGACGCGGTAGGTCGCGCCGTGGGCGCAGTCGAGGGCGATCGTGAGGCGGCCGAGGTCGAGCGGAAAGCAGGCGCACAGGAAGTCGACGTACATGCTCTCGGCGCGGTCGAAGCTCACGAGCTCGCCGATCTGGGCGCCGCGGGCGCGGGGCGCCCTGTCCGGGCCGTCGAGCCGCTGCTCGATCTCGGCCTCCCACGCGTCCGGGAACTTGGTGCCCTCGGACGAGAAGATCTTGATGCCGTTGTCCTCGAACGGATTGTGCGAGGCGCTGAGCACGATGCCACCGTGGGCCTCGAGACGGCGCGTGAGCAGCGCGATGCCCGGCGTGGGCAGGACGCCCACGGCGTAGCAGTCGGCGCCGGCGGACATGGCGCCCGCGGTCAGCGCCGCCTCCAGGAGGGGGCCCGAGCGGCGCGTGTCGCGTCCGATCACCAGGCGCACCCGATCGACGCCGTGGTCGAACTGGAGCGTCGCGACCAGCTGGCGGGCCACCCGGAACGCCAGCTCGGGCGTGAGCGGCTCGTCGTTCGCCACGCCCCGGATGCCGTCGGTACCGAAGAGGCGGGTCATCGGATCGTCGGTGGATTCGCCACGGCAGCTCGCACGCCGTCCATTATAGGGCGGCGGATGCCCCGCGGACGCGTTCGGCGACGCGAACCGCGTCGAGGGTCTCGGCGACGTCGTGGGTCCGGATCAGGGCCGCGCCGTTCCACACGGCCACCGCCGTCGCGGCGAGCGAGCCCGCTAATCTTTTCTCTGCACCGGGCCGTCCGATGATCGCGCCAATGAAGGATTTCCTGGACACGCCGACGCACAGCGGACGCCCGATCTTCCCGAGCGCATCCAGTCCCGCCAGCACCCTGGCATCCCATTCGTCCCAGGCCATCGCCGCATTCCGGAAAAAGCCGATGCCCGGATCGAGCACGACGCGCTCGTCGGGAATTCCCGCCGCCCGCGCCCGCTCCAGCGCCGCTTCCAAGAGTGCGCTCACGACGGCTACCGGTTGGTCGCTGGAACGGGTCCCTTCGACCCCGGCCGCGCCCCCCGCCGCCGCGAGACCCCCCGCAGTGGCTGCCGGGGACGCCATCAGGATGACGCCAACGCCCCGCTCAGCGACGAGCGATGCGAGGGTCGGGTCGCGGAGGCCCGACACGTCGTTGATGATCCGGGCGCCGGCCTCGAGTGCGGCGCGGGCTGGGCCCGGGCGGCTTGTGTCAGCCGAGATCGGGACCGGGAGTTTCGGCGCCAGCACTTCGATCGCTCGGGCGAGCCTCGCGCGCTCTTCTTCGTCGGTGATCGCGGTGTCGAGGTAGGGCGCCGTGGATCGGGCGCCGACGTCGATCAGGACGGCGCCGGCCTCGACCATGGCGAGGGCGGCGCTCAGCAGATCGGCGGCGGCGGCGTGCACGGAGCCGGCGTGGAAGGACTCGGGACTGACGTTGAGAACGCCCATGACCCCGACCGAGAGACCGCTCCCGAGCGAGACACCGGCGAGGACGGCTCGACGCGCCAAATCGAGCCGAGAGCCGCTACGCGGGCGACGCGGCTTCCTGGAAGGGGCGGGTGCGGAGGATGCGGGCGATCTCCTCACCGTCGAGGGTCTCGCGCTCGAGCAGGGCGCGCGCCAGCGCGTGGAGCTTCTCGATGTTGTCCTGGAGGATCTGCTTGGCGCGGCTCGCGGCGTCCATCACGATCCGTTTGATCTCGGAGTCGATGAGGAGCGCGGTCGCCTCGCTGTAGTCCTTCTGGCGGACCACCTCGCGGCCGAGGAAGATGTGCTCCTCGTTCTTGCCGAAGGTCAGGGGCCCGAGCTTGTCCGACATGCCCCACTCGCAGATCATCTTGCGAGCCATCTCGGTCGCCTTCTCCAGATCGTCCCCCGCGCCGGTGGTCTGCTGGTTCAGCACGATCTCTTCGGCGGCCCGGCCGCCGAGCAGGATCGTGATGCGATTGACCAGGTAGTCCCGCGAGTAGTTGTACATGTCGTCGGCGGGGAGCTGCTGGGTGAGGCCCAGCGCACGGCCGCGCGGGATGATCGTGACCTTGTGCAGCGGATCGGCGCCGGGCAGCAGGTCCGCCACCAGGGCGTGACCGGCCTCGTGGTACGCGATCGTCTTCTTCTCGGTCTCCGAGATGATCATCGAGCGCCGCTCCACGCCCATCAGGACCTTGTCCTTGGCGTTCTCGAAGTCGATCATCTCCACGACCTTCTTGTCCTGGCGCGCGGCCAGGAGCGCCGCCTCGTTCACCAGGTTGGCCAGGTCCGCGCCCGAGAAGCCGGGCGTGCCGCGAGCCAGCACCTTGAGGTCGACCTTGGGCGCGAGCGGGATGCGCCGCGAGTGGACCTTGAGGATCTCCTCGCGCCCCTTCACGTCGGGCCGCGCCACCACCACCTGGCGGTCGAAGCGGCCGGGCCGCAGCAGCGCGGGGTCCAGCACGTCGGGCCGGTTGGTGGCCGCGATCAGGATCACACCCTCGTTGGTCTCGAAGCCGTCCATCTCGACCAGCAGCTGGTTGAGGGTCTGCTCGCGCTCGTCGTGGCCCCCGCCGAGGCCCGCGCCCCGGTGCCGGCCGACCGCGTCGATCTCGTCCATGAAGATGATGCAGGGCGCGTGCTTCTTGCCCTGCTCGAA
>Ga0137409_10001606_pt1 | contig 24476 bp, 30 predicted proteins | sample CZODoug1_16funga_FD_122059 | JGI IMG/M metagenome (GOLD analysis project Ga0137409, IMG submission 122059) | Vadose zone soil fungal communities from Angelo Coast Range Reserve, California, USA - CZODoug1_16fungal (Hybrid Assembly) | ecosystem: Environmental > Terrestrial > Soil > Vadose zone...
GGAAAAACGGTATTCGTCGTCAAGGTCAGCGCCGAGGTTGTGCCGGCCGATATAATCTGGCCGTTGGTATCCTTGATATTGATGGCGATTGCGGCCATTAATGCTCTGGCCGAATCGTTCAGGGATGACGGAGCTTGACCTTCGGCAAAATTGATCGTCGGGTCGGAACCACCGTTATTGCCAGCTGTAGTAGACCACTGCCAGAGTGCGGCACCCGCAGGCCCACCTCCCAATGCTACCATCAAGAGAATGAGAAACTTAAAGATTTCCTTTTTCATATCGTCCCCTTATTCGAACCGAGCAAATTCACCATGCGTTTCTGCGGCGGCCTTCCGATAGGCGCTATGAGCCTCTTCTTTCGTGGCATATCTACCGAGCCTTACATGCTTTCCATGAAAGCAAATGCGCGCTTCCCATAAATTGCGACTTTTTGAAACACCCTTGGCGCCAGATTGGTTATGTCGCCGGATGCCGGAATTGGCTTGATTTTCTGAAAGAGAGGCCTCCCTCAGGTTATCCCAACGGTTGTCGTTTTTGACCCCATTTTTATGATCTATCAACTCTGACGGGTCCTCCCCCGTGACCATTTTCCAAATTATGGAGTGGGCTGTGTATATTTGGCGATCAATCCTAATCTGAACGTACCACGTATCGGTGTTCCACCCAGCCGCATCGCCTATGCGCCTTTGTGCACAGCGCGATACTTTCCAGCGCAGAAGACCGGTCTCTGGCTCATATAAAAAGAGACTATGGAGATATTCCAGAGTTGGTAATGGCTTGCGATTTATCATCAAATAAATCCATATGAGCGCGCTATAGCGTTGGCTATTTGAGCCGATTGGCCAGTCCTCGCCTGCGGCATAGCGATCTGTTGAGGCGCGAGGAAGTCGGGACCGGACTGGGCCGCAGCCTGTTGCTGTTGCCCGCCGCCGAGGCTTTTGCCCAAATCCCCGAGCGATGACGCCAGCGAACCCACGGGAGCCGCAGCGCTGGCCGCAAGGGATAGCGGGGCACTGGGCGCCGCCACAGATTGCGTCGGGTCGGCGGGATTGGTCGGATCAACTGGCGCGGGCGCGGCCCCCGTGGCCAAAGCGCCAACCGGCGCGCCGCCAATTTGACTGTATAGATTGGTCGCGTTGTTGAGCCGAGTGCCGGCAGAATTATCGCCGAACCGGATATAGGGACGCAATGCAGCACTAGCGCTCGCAACATCGGGGGCCGCGAGGAATCCAGCGCCGGCCTTGGCTTCCGATCCGTTCGTCATTTCATGACGGATGAAGTCCATTTGCGCTTCCGGATCAGTCGGGGACCGACCGCTATCCTTAGCGAATTTCTGTAGATTGTCCCATCGGTCTAGCCGAAATTGCAAAAGGCCGTGGGCATCCTCTTTTGGATTAACCGATGCCGCATTGCCGCCAGATTCCTGCAAGGCATGGCCGGCCAACGCAGCGGCCTGCGCAGGGGTATATCCCCTCGCAATAAAACCCTGCACCATCTCCAAACCGTTCATGAAAATCTCGCATATTTGCCATACATTTCGAGTGTCTTAAGTCGATGGAACGCTATGGCCCCAGCGAGTGTTTTTGTCCTTTTCATTATGAAAACATCGCCCTTCCGAACTTGAACTTTCCACCGCTGACGGTCATCATCCCATCCTATTCCTTTATAGCCGCTACTGTTGTCGGATCGGATGCCGGTATTAGCCGCGTTCAAACTTTTATTTGATGGCCGCAGGTTGACCCACTTGAGATTTGATTTATCTAAATCTTCATGGTCAATCATCGGCTGCCATAACCCAGTCATCCAAAGCCAGACGATTTGGTGACCATAATAGACAAATCCATCAACCCAAACTTTGATATAGCCCCGACCTTCGTTCCACCCAGCCTTCTCCTTCTCTCGGGGCCGATCGGGACGCGGATTGCACCACGAAAGAACGCCAGTCTCAGGGGCGTAATTGAATAACTCGCGAACGCGGTCAAATGTCGGGAGAGGTTTTTTGCTCATCGTCCTTTTCGCCCTTATCCTGATCGCCTTGAAGTTATTGGCCGTCCAACTGGTATACTACGGCGGCCCGATGGCCGGTCTTATCATGGTTGCCTTGTTTTACACCATTGCCTGCTACATCGAACCTACCGCCGCGCCCCCGCGACCGCAGCCGGCGCGATCAAAGCCGGAATTCGGCTCGTAATAGCCGCGCGCTTGGTCTGGGGACCGAAAAATAGTTGCGTTGCCTCCTTTGCCGCCCGCGCATCCTTGAGCGCACCAGCGGCCTTCTGTACTCCGTGGCCGACGATCGCCCCCGTGACGCCGTGAGCTCCAAACCCGAGCATGGCCCCGAGATTGTTCATCGCCTTATGCGCGATCTTGGCGCCGATGGTTGCGCTCCCCGATGGATTGGTGGTTCCCTTGAGTGGCGTCATGCGCCGATAGACCGCAGCCAGCTTGGCCATTTCATCCCGCTCCGCCTTGGTGAATAGGATCGAGGACAGCCCCTTGCCGCTTTCGTTCAGGAATTCATGCAGCCGCTGTGACAGCGCCTGCGCCTCGAACGGGATTTTGCCCTCGCCGGCATTGGTCAGCTTCTCCCACATGCCCTGCCGAACCGCCGTCCAGCTTTCCGGCGTCAGGTTCTGCTTGAGATGGGCCGCCAGCCGCTGCGAAATGCCCTTGTCGCCCTTGCCCGTGCGGGAATAAAGCATGTCTGTCACTTCGATGGGCGACGCTGGCAGATGGCCGTCCGTACCAGCAATGCGCGCGATGGCTTTCTCAAGATCATTCGCAGGACGCCCAGCCGGTTCGGTCGCGCGCAGGTTCCGCGCATAGACCGCCATGGCCGAACGATCATCGGCGGTCAAAGCGCCCTTCGCCAAACTCGTTTGCAGGAAATTGTCGATCCGAGCCGCACGCTTGGCCGGCGAAAGTTCTGCATCGTCAACGTATTTGAACAGCCCGGACTTCCACTGCCCATATTCCTCAGGGCTCAATATCTTCTTGAGCCGACCGGCCACCTTGACCGAATCGCCAGTGCCGGGATTGGTCTTTGGCCCATATGAAAGCGCTTGGATTTGCTCCGGCGTCGCCTTGGTGTCGGAATATCGGCCTAGGATTTTCTCGATCGCCCGGCCAATCTCATCCCCCGGCTTGGCCGAATACATGTTCTTATATTCAGCGTGCGAGGCGCGCGCGGCGTCCTGCAATTCTTTCGCCAATTTGGCGTCGCCGGAGAAATGGCCATTCGCAAGCCCGTCTGAAATCGCATTGTCGAATTCATGCAGGATGCGGCCCATTGCGCGCCAATCGGACTTATCGCCAGACGCTATCCCTTTTTCCTTTGCGTCACGGTACATTGTTCCGAGTTGCTTACGGGCATCGTCTATCGCCCGCAGATCAATCGCGGGAGGCTTTTCAGCCGCCCCGACCATTTCCATCGGAATGCCGTGGGCCTCCGCAGCGGCCTTTAGAGCCTTCTCAGGGTTGATGCCCTGCGCAATCATCGTGTCGGAGAGTTCCTTGGCCGCCGCCGACTTCGCCAATTCCTCGGCACTCGCGCGCGGGGCGGCATCGTTCCGGAATAGGCCGCCGTTCCCAACGGTATTGTCGATAGTTTTGAGCGCCTTGGATGCAATTGATTCGTTGACTGGATCAACATGGATGCGCTCACTGGCGTCACCAGACGCAATGCGCTTGCGAACATCCGCCGCCAGCCCGCCCGCGAATTCGGGGTTCCAAACGCCCTCAACGGCATCCCGCGCCTTGTAAGCCTCTTTCGTTGCCGCCTTGGCCTCTGCCGCCCTTGCGGCGATTGCGGCCCCAGTCTGTTCCGCAGCATCAAACGGAGAGACCGGAGCCGCACCACCCCCAAGCCCACGCGCCAAGCTTTCGCCCTCAGCGCCGACCTGTGAGACCTGCGCAGCAGCGGCAGCCGCTCGCGCCGCCTCTTGCTGCGCCAATTCGGATTGAACCACCTGCCCGGCCGCCTGCGGGGCAGTGCGAGCGGACGCGCCAGTCGGGTCAAGGGATTTGATGATATTGCCAGAAGCCTCGGCAACGGCCGCCTGCGCTTGCTGGTCTGCCTGCCTAGCAGTATCCTCAGCCGCCGTACCGCGCGCGCCGCGACGCATAATCTCCTTTTCTGCCTCAATGGCCGGATCATCCGTCTGATGTACCGGGATTTTTACGCCAGCGACTTCCTCGGTGACGGAGGGAATGATTGGGGGCGGACTACGGAAATCCCGATATGCCTGCGCCAGTTTGCCGACCGCGCGGCCCGCCAGCGGCGCCGCAGCACCCACCACCCCGCCGACCGTGGCCGCCGTCGTCGGGTCCTCCCCGCGCACCAGCGCATCAGCGCCGCCCAGAACCGCGTTCGACGCCGCCCCACGGGCAACCATCTGCGGCAAGGTTCCGGTAAGACCGAACGCAGCCGGCGCCGCCATCATGGCCGGAATGGTCCCGGCGACGCCGCCCGTGATCTTGGCGGCCGTATCCACCACCGGATGCGCCGCAGCGAACTTCTCATCCATCGCGTTCTGCTGGCGCAGCGACTCGGCCCGCCGTTCGGCGAATGTCGCGCCCTTCAATTGGTCCTTTTCGGCAAATAGCGGATTGAGAACCGGCGCCAGCGCCGCGTTGGTCGCGGCATCGAGTTGGTTCAGCACCGCGCCGACAATCGGGACACCCGTCGCCGCCGAACGCGCAACTTTATTAGCCGTCACGGGCTCATCGGCCTTCGCGCCAGCGCCAATCGATGTCGCAATCTGCGCAACCGTCGCGTTCTGGTCCTCCGGCGAGAGTTTCAGGAACTCATCGCCGACCGTGACCGATTTATCGCCGATGGTAAGCGTCGGCATCAGTTGATGCTCCACGGAATGGCCGCGCCGCCGATATTGACCGACCCTTTGGTGACGGGAGCCGCAGGTCCGGACCGCGAGCCCTCAAGGATGCGCTTGAATGCCGATGCCGCCTTCGGATTGAGCAATTCGAGAGGGTCCTTCGTCGTGCCCATGCCGCGATTATACTCGTCTCCCACCGCTGAAATACGGCTATTGAGCAGTTCTGCCGCCGACCGGATGGCCGATTTTAGCGCGGCCGGCGAATCCGCCGCGTTGATCGCGTTCTCCCACTGGATGATATCGTGGACGTTGCCGCCCGACCCTCGAAACGCCCGCGTGAGTTCGTCCGCAACCGCCGTCCGCGCCGTCTGGAATTCCTTGAGGCCAGATTGATATTTCGGGTCAAATTGTTCCGCAATCGGATTGGCGACGTATTTGTTCCACGCCGGGAAACCGCTGTTGTTCAGCTTATCGACGGCGCCCTCAAGCGACCCCAGATGGCCGATCGCTGTATTGAACGCCGTCAGATTGTCCGCGCCCTTGCCCTTGGTGAACTTGGTGCGGGTCTCCTGCCTAGCCTTGAAATTCACCGCGTCGAACGTCGGGTCCTGCGTATGCACGGCCTCGCGGATCATCGCCGCATCCGGCGCGCGCGACGACGCCGACGGATACTGCTCCCGGCCCTCAATGATGGCTTGGACTCGACTCTTTTGCGCATCGGTCAATTCGGGAGGTCCAGCGGGCGCGTTTACGCCGGCCGGCGGGTCCTTAAAGGTCCCGTCCTGCTCGTTATAGAGTTGGATGCGCTCCGCGCCGCTCAGGTCCTTGACCTTCACGACCTTGAATTTGTCCTTGCCGAGGTACTGCCCAATCGTCGCCTTGAGTAGCTCCGGGTTTTTGACAGACGCCGCCACAAGTTCGGCTGGCGCGCCAGCTTTCAAAAGCGCATTGGCCGTCAAATTTTGGCTTTGTGTCTGCAATGCCAAGTCATCCCGTTGTTTTAGGATACCGCGCGTCGCGGCACCCCCATCCCCACTCAATGCGCCGCCAACCCCCATTAAGAGGTCGGATATTTTTCGCATCGGGCCGATTGTGCCGGCAGAGGCGGGAGTCTGGGCAACGACGGGCGGCGCGGCCGGAACTCCCATCGGAGCCGCGCTGGGTCGGGATTGGGCGCTCAGGTCCGTAGGGCCGATCTCTGGTGCGTCGGCGGGACGCGGGCGGGGCAATGGCACCGCGCCGGGAGGCAACGGCCCACCGGGCGGTTCTGGCGGCGTCTGGGGCGGTGCCGCAAGCTGCGCAGCCAACTGCACGGACGGCGGAATACCGAACGGAGCGCTCGCGCCTTGGGCTGGCGGGGCCATGCCGGCGGGGCCGGGAACGCCGGTTCCCGCCGGGGCCTGATCCATCGCCAATTGAATGCCGGCGCTGTTCATGTCCGGCACACCGAACGGATTGATGCGCCGCTGATTCGCCCGCATCATCGTCTGGCCAGCGGCCTCACGTGCCGCTGCGGCCGCAGCCGCTTCCTGCTCAGGCGTCGGAGTTTGCGGCACATCTGGAAAGGGCGACGCGGCAGGACCGAACGCCGCTGGCGCGCCGCCGCCTTGCAGATTGGCCAACAAGTCTGTCATCCAGTTTTCGGCCATTTATGCGACCCTCAATGCGCCGACGCCGCCGCCCATGGCCATCGCGCGGGCCTTATGGGTTGCGCGCCCGTAATCGACAAGCTTCAAGCCGGAGGGATGGGTATGTACGGCGTCCGGGACGTGTTGCTGGACCTCCTGTGCGAGCAAGCCAATCTGCGGGGTTTTCGATCCCTTCATATTGAACATATGAACGGTCTGCCCATCATGCAGTTTGCCGACGGGAACGATGTTCTCTTTCGCGCGAACGTCCGATAAGGCAAATATCGACGCAAGAGAATTTGCGCCTGTCCCCGCTGCGCCAAACCCGGACTTGATCGAATCCAGCCACGATGGCGTGGATGTCGTGGTGCCAGTCCCCTGACCACTCGTTTGCCCACCAAGGCCAGCGAGGCTGGTAGACGGAGCCAAAAGCGCCGACAGATTGGCGTAGGGCTGCGAATACTGCGCATTGGCCGCGCCAAGTTGCGCCATCGCAGGCGATGTATAGAGCCCCGGGATTGCGCTCGCCGCCCCGATGCCAGTCAGCCCGTTCGTCAACTGCTGCTGGTTCAGATTGTTGATGCCGGATGCCGTTGAGCCAGCACCCGAAAACAGAGCGTTGTTCGCGTTCGACATATTCGCATAGTTTTGATTGTACTGGCTCTGGATCAGCGGCGAGATACCCTGCGTCAGGCCACGGCCGAGCGACTGCGCAAACGACCCCGCGCCGGACGGGTCACGGCCGGATGCCGCGTAAACGCCCTTCGTCCGATTGGTGATGTCGTCCATCGTTGTGTTGAGAGCATCGCCGAATCCCGGCGTCGTATACGGGTTGAGATTTGCGCCGCTCGCCGTCGCACCCAGATTGCCCTTGAGGCTATCATATGCCGTATTGAGCATTCCGACTTGGCCGGAATTGTTCGTGTTGAACAGGTTCGAAATCGCGCCCGTACCAGCGGCACCGAAATTCGGCAGGTCGGACGTCGCCCCCGACAGATTGGTAAGCGCCGCCGACTGACCGCCAGTAACCGCAGTATTCTGGTCGCCGTATGAATTGATGAGATTGCCGAGCAGTCCCTGTGCCGGCGCCCACGGCGCGGTCTGGCTCGTCTGTGATTGATTGGTGGTTTTGGTGCTATCGGTCATAAAATCTTCTCCAACTGCACCGTGCGGACTCGGTAACCTTCCAAAACACGTTCCCAACCGGCCCTACCGCGCAAAATGATCTTAGCACAGCCCTCGTCGCGCGCATATTCTTCGATCTTGACGTGGAAGCCCGACCAGTCCTGCATCCGGTCACCACCACATTGCCCCATCCAGCAAACCAACCCGCACCGCATCGGCACGAGTTCGGTTGTCATCGCCGCGTGAATATGCCCACTGTCCTCATCGACCGCGATCCAGATAAGGATTTTCCCGTACCGGACTTGCTCAAGCATATCCTCCGGCATGAAGTCGCCACCGGCCGCATACCCGACGTCGATCAGGTCCCGCACGCGAGGCCATAGCCGACCGGCCATCTGGGGTTCGACGCATGCGACGGTAATGGCGGCTTCCATATCAGCCTCCGATGCAGAGAAAAGATAGAACAGTCCCGGCCGCGACGACGTTATGGCGGATCGTGAACGACCCTTGGAGAATATCTGCCGCCGCCACACGCGCCTGCGCCGCGACCGCCGCCGCGTTCTGCGGCTGCAAAAATACCCGGCAATCAATCGAGCAATTCACGAACGAAACTACCGTCGAAGTCGGACCAACTGCCAGCGTCACATCCCCGACGCTGTTCTGCCGACCCTGCACAAGCTGGATAATCGCCTGCACGATTCGCCAGATGTTCGATTCGGCTGGTAACAGTTGTATCGCCATGGATCACACATTGGCCCATGAGTTGCCACGAATGGCTTGCCCCATAGCACCGGGGCTGATCCTAAATTTTTGGGCCAACGACCTGATGGTATGGTCAGAAGTCCCGCGAGCGTAAAGTTTGCGCGCCTCTCGAACGGTACTGGCGGTCAATTTGGCCGACCCGTTGGCCGCGCCAGTATTAAAATGTTCGCCGCTTGGCGGCTTGGACCATCTCCTTTCCGACAGATTTTCTGACATTCTTATGCATTTGACATTGCCTCGAGCATAAGGGCCCTTATCGCCATATCGCGCCATCACCAATTGACCGGCGCGGCATCCTCGCAAACTTGACCAATTTGGACCTAAATTTTCTTTCCACCATGCCACCCAATCCTCAAATGTAAATTCAAAGGAAATGCCCCGTCTCTTGGCAGCGTGCTTCTGGTAGCTGAAATTCTGCTCATCTTTATTTTTGTAGGACATCAAGTGTCTCCGGCTGGCTGGGCATTGGCTATCACCCCTCTGATGTACCTCCAAACTGAGCCTGCCGGCACCCTAATTCTTGCCTTCAAGAACTGCGCCTCAATATTCACCGAGCAGTCGCCACGGCTATTGATCGCTATCTCCGGCGTATAATTCACCGCTTCCTGCGCCTGATTGCGATACCCGATCGACCCCATCGCGTCGGGCGAATCTGTGTACGGCGTAATCCCGTCGAGGAAGATAAACGGCCCCAAATCCTGCTCTGGCGTCTCCACGATGGCCTCAATGTTCGGCCCTGTGAAAAACCCGAGAATGGCAGTCGGGCCAACAGCTGCAAGCGCGGCAACAGCTGCTGCCGAAATGCTATCCAGCGAGAATGGCAAAGCATCTATCGATCCGGCAATCAGGCCGCCGCTGGTATAGGCACCCGTAAACGCCACGTTCGTCGTCAGGGTAAACGGCCCGGCCCCGGCAATGGCCGTGATCGTGATATTCCCCTTGTTGATCGCCGCAGGAAGCCCCCCCGTGCCCGTGACGCCGCTAACCGCAATCCGGTCGTTGACCTGCAACTGTGTTTCGGTCGGCGCGCCGTCCGGCGGCACCGGCCCAGATACCCGCGCGATGCTCGCCACAGTGAGCACACAGAACCCGCCCGAGTTCGTGACGTTCGTAATGGCAATCGTCCCCGGCGCAATCGTATCCAGCGCCTCAAGCGTCAATCCAGGCTTGGCCAGATACCCGATATACTGCCCCGACATCGGCACCAGTGACCACGGCCGGTCTTTGATTGACCAATCGAACCACAGGATTTTGTCGAACAGCCCCGCAGCGCCTTGCTGCGATTTATAGGCCCATCCGATCCGCGTTCCGGACGGGTCCGCAACACCGATCACAAGTTGCAGATTATTGCGATCCACGTCCTCGAAAAAGAACGCATCAACCTGCTCTTTGCCGATCGCTACCGGCTCGCCGCCGGACACGATGACCTTGAACCCCTGCGCCGACAGAAAGAAAGTCCGCGTCCCGGCGTTGACCACGGAATATTCCGCGAAGAGGGTATCCTGCGTCGAGATACGGGCGATTTGAAAGACTGCCGCTGACCCCGGCGCATACGTGAGGCTCCGAATTGCCTCGTCCTGAAAAATCACACCGTAGGCATCGCCGCCAGATATCGCATGGCAAACGCCGCCGTCCGGAAAGCTCTGGAAATCCGCCAGCCCAACACCGGCCGTCCAAGTCTCCGGCGCGAACAAATCCGACCACGCCACACGCCGCGAATCAGACAGAAGCTCCGTCAGCATCACAAACCCGTTGACGATGGCAATCTGCCCGGCTTGCGGCGGCGATCCGGCGAGGTCAACAAACGTCGTGCCCGAGGACAAGACAAACTTCTGCGGCACGGTGTTGACCTGCACCGCCAGAACGAAGTCATTGAATTGCGCAAATTTCCAGTTCTTGTCCGACGGGATCGTGCCGTAGGCAACGCCGCCCTTACTCACATCTCCCCACGCGAAGCTCGAGTTATCAAGTAAATAAAGCCGCGTGGACGTGCTCGCAAAAACCGCTATCGATCCATCCCCGCGCCGGGCGAAGAAGAACCCGCGACAATTGGCTGGTAGGGCCTGCGTAAAGCCCACCAGCGATTTGAACGGCCCAAACCCGTCTCCCCGGGGAAGCACGCCGCTGGCGACTGCACACGCATTGATGCCGAGGTCGGTAAGGTCTGGGAGCCATGGACCAAAATTTATAATATTTGGCATCAGCGACTCGCGTATTGCGAGTTCACCGGCTCCGTAAATGCACGATGCGGCGACCACCCAAACCGAGATATTCGCTGCTGCACCCGATAATATTCTGGGTGATCTACACCGCCTTCAAAAAAGGATGCAAGAGCACCCCGTCGCCCCTTGTATTCTATGACGAGGTTATTCCGCTGGTTTTGCGTCTGCTCTGGCGATGTTTCCCATCGGCAGTTTTCGGGGGAATATGGCCCGTTATTGTCCTTGCGCCCCAGAGAATATTTCCGCCGTCCCGGAGGCCTCATCCCCATATCTGCGAGGAAGTTCTCGAATACCTGCCATCGATCACAGACCTTGATGCCGCGCCCACCGTAATTCGGATAGTTGGAGTGGTCTGGATTTTCGCACCGAGATCGCATTGACGACCAAGTGCGATGCTCGGTCGTCTTGGTACGGCCGTGGCGATGGTTGGCTAGTCCCCGCGCCCTGCCAAGTTCCTTGAAAACACACCCGCACGACATGCTGGTCCCAGCGGTGATCGTGTAACCGTTTATTGCCTTCTCTTTTCCGCAAGAGCATCGGCATAGCCAATAAATATGAACCGCGCCGGAGGGGAATTGGCGACGCTCAATCGGGCCTATCACATTCAACTTCCCGAATGATTGGCCGGTAAGGTCTCTGGTGGATGGACGAAGGCTGATAAATTTGGTCATATTGATGTTTCTCAAAACTTCATGGCGACCGTGCGACCAGTCCCTCTTATTTTCGAGGCTTCGCCCTTGATTTCGTTATAGGCCCGTTCCGCCATCCCGCCGCTGCCCTCATCCGGAGACATCGCCGCAACCATTTTGTCGTTGCGGGTGAAATTCAGCGCAATCTCGTATTTGGCGCGCGACCGGATAAGCCGCTCCGCATCGTTCATCCATGGATTGGTGACATCCGCCAGCCCGGCAGGCGTCGCGAGGTCCGGCCCCGCGACGGCGAGATATCCGCCAATGGTCAAGGTATACGACGCAGCCGGCGGGGCCGGATAAATCACAATGGACTGGCCATCCCATCCCCACGAAGTCGGCGGCCCCGCCTGCTGGCCGGGGATGGTCGCCAGATAAACGTCCTCGGGAAAAACCCGCTCTAGTCGGCAAGGCGTATTGCCAAGCAGGTAATTGATCCAGTCAATCTTGTAGAGCAAGGGAATGCGCGCGTCGTCGGCGCCCGTGTAGATGTATTGCCCCTGCACCGTGTTGATCACAAACGGCGTCAAAGGGGAAAGTTCGTTAAAGCGAAAACGTTCTTTGGCATAAATTTGGATCGCGTCAGAAATGGCGTTCGTGATAACCGTAGGATACGCCCCGTCCGGGGCAAGGTCATTACGCTGGCCGAGCTCGCTCGCGATGCGAGCGATCATGTCTGTTGCGGATTTCCCGGTGGCCATAAGACGCCGTTCCTCATGGCGCTAATAAAACTAACTCAACTGCTAATGATCGACTGCCAAGTTCCGGCCGCCACACATACGAATGTGGCAGACCTTACCGCCGGGATCGGGAATGCGGTGTTGGCAGAAAGCAGGTTAATGGCATCACCAGTAGCCGGGAAAACGTTCAGAGAGTCAGACGCATCGGCATTACTCACCCAGACCATCGTTCCAGGCCCGAACGATGTTCCGACGCCAGTAGAGCACAGCGGAAGCTTCACGCTATCGGCCGCCGTTCCAACAACTGTGACCCGGTTAAAGGCAGAAACCAGTTGTACCGCGCTGGTCTGGCCGCCGCCGGCAAAGGCCGTGATCGCATCCGTTACCGAAAGCCGCTCATAACCCATCTTCACGATGGAATTTTCGTTGGATGAATTCGTGCCCGTGATGTTCACGGCATACGCCGCGCCAATCAGGCCCAGCGCGAGAATGATGGACGGCAGGAGGCGTTTCAGCATCGGAAATCCTCGCGGTTGATGAAATAGATCAGACATGTCCCCACGTAACAGAATCTATCTTGCGATAAATCTTGCAGCCGCCAATTGGCGTAATCCCGGTCAATTGTTCACCAGATGGCGCTACAGTTACGGGCGCGTTTCCGCCGTTATTGATATATTGAACCTCAACAACGTCGCCAAGATCGGTGCCTGCCGGCAATTCACAATAGACATCCGTAACGCCGCCATTTTGGCTCGTGTCGACGATAACAATCGTCCATTGGGAGTCGCGAGCAATAACTCCGGGAGATGTGAAGATCGCGTGCGCCGCACCCGCCGTGAGGGCAACGGCGAAAACCGTCGAGAGTATTTTTTTCCAGAAGTTCATCGTCACGCTCCTTTAAGCGGTCCTGATAAGAGAATTCGGACTGTTAGGACAGCCAGCCGCCCTCATAGAAAATCACGCAGATGCCCTGTCCCGTGGTCGCCGCCGTGCCTGTCTGCGTGTACATCACGAACGGCAGCACGTCGCCGGCCGCCGTAAGCGATCGGCCGAATGAACGGATCACCTGCGTCACGCCCGTCGCGGCTTCGTTCAGATCGCCCGCGTTCACGATGTTGTTGTATGTCGCAGCGACCGTGCCGATCGTGACGACATTGGTGGTCGCGGCGTTGAATACGGCGACGATTTCGACGAGCACGTTCTCGATAAAGGCGTTCTGAGGCAGGTAATTGTCGAACGCGATACCCGTCGCAATACCAGCATCGTTGAAGTTGAACGTCTTTTTCAGCGTGTTGACGACTTGGCGCGGGTCCTGCCGCGCAGCAACTCCGAGGACTCCGGTGGTCATTGTGCTGCTCCCTTAGAACGTTGACGCCGCGGCGTAGGTCGAAACGACGATCGTTCCGTAGTCCACCGCATTGTACCGGGTCTTTTTGAGACCGTGGATGGTGAGCGCGGAAATCTCCAACCGGCGCTTGTGGTCGAAAAGCTCCTCGTTCCAAGTCATCTTGGTCGGGCCGTTGTCCTGACCAAAGCCCATCATGGCCGCCTGCGCTCCGAGCAGCACAGCCCGCTTGACGGTCGGCACGTCGGCGCCGGCCGCCGAGACGCCGTTGGTGACATCGAACGCCTGACGGAGAATGACGCCGTTGTAGATGCCGATCGCGCCCGAGAAGATCGGATTGCCGGTCTGGCGCAGGCCCATATAGGCCGCCTTCTGCAGGTCCTGCCATTGGCCGGTCGAAGTGTTCCGGCGCATTGACGTGACCTGGTAGGGATGGAGGTACATGCAGAACATGTCCTCCAAGGCGTTATTGAAGTCCGAACGCCCGCCCTCCCGCATCGACGTGCCCTTGTACTGGATCGGGCGAAGCATCGGGGAAGCCGTGATGGCCGCCTCCTTCGCCGCGTCGATCAGGCCAAGGGTAAACGTGTCCGCCGAGGTCAGAAGGTCATCCGACGCGCGGCCGGACTGGCGGATAATGCGGGTTGCCGACGGCGCCGTGACGCCATTCAGGCCAGTATAGCGGGGATCGGCCTGGACTGTGTAGCCGCACACCTGATTGAAGAACTCGACCGAGTACCGCTTGGCGTACCAGTCGCGCAAACGGCCCTTGGCCACATCGCGGAGGTCCCACGGCACGCGCTGCTGATCGATCGTCCGGCGGGACTTGACGCCGACCACGCCCATCAGTTCGTTGATCACGAGGGCGTCCGAGTAGGTCGTCAGCGACTCACCGTTGCCCTCAGCCAGTTGGTTCTCGGTGAAACCAGCCTGCGCAAGCTGCATGACGATGGCGTAAGTGATCTGGTCGCCCGGGCCTTTGCTCAAGGCGTTCTGCAGATGGATGACCGAATTTTCGTCGCTGCCGATGAGGGGCCGAATGGCGGTGTATTTGAGGGCTTCCGTTTCCAGAACCCGCGCCCAGAGTTTTACCGCAAGGGCGTCATTTTGCGGGAAATTGGTCGTTGACATATCGCACCCTGATTTTGGGCGGCCGCGAGCTGCGGGCCAAGCTCAGATTTTTGGATTGCCCCGGTTTACAGCCATGGGGCGGTGCGTTTCCCGTAAGTCACCCGGTCGTGGCGGCGGGTTATGCGACCCCGCTAACGCTGTGGAAGGAGGAATTATTTACCGGACCAAAATATCCGACCGCCGGCCCCTTCAAAAAGAACGGCACCAGGGCTGTATAGATGGGTAACTTTATTTCGTCAATGCCTGTTTCCTAGCAACGGCTTCTGCATATCGAATTCGGCGCATTTCCTTTTCCGCTGCACGCTCTGCTTTTGTCATGGCCTTGCGCCGCGCGCGCCGCGCCGTCCGATGCCGGTAAAGCCAGATGATCGGCGCGACGAAAATATAAAACGCGATCACGGCGGCACCCCGGATGAGGATATACAGGCAGACCAAGGCCAGCAGGACCGCCCAAATCGGAGCGCCGATAACCCCGAGGGCGAATATCATCAGCGCACCGCCGCCGGTATCCCACCGTGGCCGCAACCAAAGCATCAAGACAACCGCCCCGACGCACGCGATGCAATATCCGATGAAGTCCGCGTCAAAATCCATCAATTCATCCTCCGTGGCGGGAGACGATAGCGGATAACCCGATGGGTGTCCGGATCATCCTCGCCGTCGATCCAGTCGAAAAACTGATATTCGACCGTTCGGAGCCAGACCTTGTACCGCGTCCGGCCATGGCGCAGTTCGGTGATGGCGTAGGCATCGACATAGACCGGCCGCCACGCGAACCACGGGAGCCAATTGGAATATGATTCGGTTGGCATTTATCCGGCCTTCGGAATTGCGCCGCGCGAGAGAAATTCCCACGCCTCTTTTGTCCATTTGGCATCGGCGAGCGCGTGATGTTCGGTCGATGTCTGTTTGGGCAGTTCTGGATTGCCGACAAAATCGCAATATTGCTTTACATCGCGGCATGTCATTTGCGTCTCCCGTTCCGCTCGATATAGGCCGCGGCCTCGCGCAGTTTGTTGGGATCATCACAAAACAGCCCGATACCGAAATTGCACGAGCGGCAAAGCAACCCTCTTACAGAGCCCGTCTTGTGGTTATGATCCACAACGCAGTCTTGAGCGATATTACCCCCGCAGATTCCGCATTGGTCGCGGTGCTTCTGCCTCATCTTCAGGTAAAGCGCCTCACTGATCCCATAGAGCTTTTTAAGAGCGGAAACCTTTCCGTTAGTTAATCCGGTTGGGCGGACCTTATTCCGATATTTTGTCTTTACGGCGCGACTTTCTGGCGTAGACGGCTGCGGACCAATTCTCGCATTTCTAGCGCGCGTATGACGGCGGGCACATGTTTGGCATATCAAACGACCGCGCCGTTCAATCTTTGCAGTATTGCATATGCCACAGTTGGGCCGTCGCTTCAAAGGCATTTTGCCTCGTACTTCTGAGCTGTAGCAGCAACCCATTTTGCGTCACTGAGTGCATGGTGATCATCACCATCCGGCTGCTTCACATCTTTATGGCCGTTCATGTCCAGCCATTGACGAAGATCATAACAGATCATCGGCCACCCTTTCGGAAGGTCCATCATCGTGCCGAATAACTGGCAGAGAACAACCCAATCATAATCGGCGTAGTAAGCCCAAAACTCAGGCTTGTCGCCAGCGAACTGTCGAACCGTTGCGGCTATTTCCGATCGCGTCGCACCGTGATTCAGCCAATCCAAATGCACGATAACGTTGTGCTGAACCCAATCACCGCCGCGCGATAGATCGGCCTCGTTGTTTTCGAGATAGAACGTCGCGCCATCCTCCCGCACCATGCCGATGCTCAAAAGGTCAATGGTTTTGCCGTCCTCAATGAATTCAGTATCGAAAAATACGCGCATCGGATATATTTCCTTTTATGATTTGCAAAACGCCAAACTGCGAAAGACCAATCCACAATAAGCGCCTAGCGCTTTGTAAGCGCTGTTATTCCTACAAATGGGCGATCGAGCGGGAGGCTTCCGACGCACCAAAATGCTCCATAGGAGATTGCCAATCCGTCGCTAGAGTTAAGGGATTATGCTTCATCCATTACAAGCGAGCGCGCCGTAACGGCGGAGACCCGTTGGCTGCGCCCGGACGAGGCTCCCCGGGAAAACGTCGCGGTATTCGCAGCATGAAGGGTGAATATATCACCAACTCTGGTTATCGCCGGATCCGAACACCAGATGGCAAGTGGATTGACGAACATCGACATGTGGTCGAGATCAAACTTGGTCGAGAGTTGTTGCCAAGCGAAAACGTACACCATATAGACGGCAGCAAACTGAATAACGATCCTGAAAATCTTGAATTGTGGATCAAGCCGCAGCCATCTGGCGTGCGGATTGAAGACGCGATCACTTGGGCACGCGAGATCATCAGAAGATATACATAATTCGGTATCGAACCAGATTCTCATTGCGGCACCTTGCCCATCATCCGGTCAAACTGATCCTTGGGGATGCTGTCGTAATACCGCTCGAATTCCTCCGGCGACATATCCGCGATGCGCTGCGGCGTCATATTGGCCCCAGGCGATCCGCCAGCGTCCGAAAGTGAGCGCGAGGCTTCCAGATTGTCCCGCACGGCGTTCAGTTGGTCCTTGACGGATGGCTGTTTCCCGCCAGCCGCAGGGGCCGCAGAGCCGTTGCCGGGCTTGGCCGCACCATTCCCGCCCCGGGCAGCCGCAGCCGCCTCAGCGGCCCCGCCATCAGCCTCAGCGGCCGCCTTGGGCTTCCACCCTCGAGCCTTGGCGAGATTGGCGATCACGGCCGCGGGCGACCGGCCAGCGCCGATGGCCTGCCGAGCGACCAAAAGCTGCTCGTTCATGAACGTGCGCTGGATATTTTGGGATAGTTCCGCCTGTTCCTTCGGCGTCAACGTCGCGCACTGGGCCACGTCGTTGATATCGATATTCGCGAAGATATGCCCGAGTTCGGTGAACCTGGTCTCCCGCAGATGCACGAATGCGTCGGTAAAGGTTGGGTCTGCCGCGACCGTGCGGCTGATATCGGCATCAAGGTCCTGCATGACCTGCCGCTCCTCGGTTTCGGCGGCCGAAACCTCTTGCTGCTTCTTCTGGCCGCCCTTGATCTCGTCTAGTTCCTTCCGGAACTGGCGGTTTTCCCATTGGGTATGCCCAATCGGGTCCTCATCGGCGTTCGGTTCCGGATCAGCAGGTTCCGCAGCGGCGGCCGCTGGCGCTGGCTTGGCCTGAATGGCCTCAAGCAGCATCTTCGTTCGCTCGTCCAGCCGCAGGCGGTCCTCTCGCTCCTTCTTGGTCTCATTGCGAGCGCCGTCGAGTAGCGCCTGCAGATCGGTACGGGCCTTCTCGGCTTTGGCGAGTTCCTTCTGGTGCCGGCCATAGCTGATCGTCTTGGGTTTGCGCTGGGTGCCGTCGGCAGCGGCAGGTTCGCGCTCTCCAGGCGCGGCGTCGCCATCGGCAGGCTCGCCCTCAATTGGCTCATCGTCCGGGTCTGCATCCGGGTCGGGATCAATGGGCCCACCGGATGGGTCAACGTTGCCGCCCTCCGGCGTGCCACCCTCGCCTGCCTGCATGGCGTCAAGCTGCGCCTGCTCCTCAGCCGTCAGGCCGTCGATCGGGGCCGGACCGGACGACGCGCCTTGATCGGTATCGGGGAGTTTCTCGGGGTTAACCATTTGATGCGTCCTTCACCGGCTCGAAATTGTCCGCGAAGTATTTGGCGGCGACCAACCATTTATCGTCATGGTTTGCCGGGTTGCGAGTGATCATGTCGCCGTCTTTCGGCGATCCCGCCTCTTTATCCGGCGCAGACACGCTCACGCGCGCCATATCGAATCCCGGCACCCACCGTGCCATTTCCGCTATTTGAGTTCGGCGATATTGCTTAAACATTACGATGCTCTCCGTTGATGCGACGCAGATTTTATATGATTTCCGATTTTCGACCAAGTGGCAGGGTCGAGCGGCCCCTCCACAAGCGTTTGCGTGCTGTCGAAGTCCCGCAATAGAACCTCGCCGAGCGGCGGCCGCTCCATCGACGAGTAAACCAGGATTTCCCACGGCTTGAACAATAGCCGGACCTGTTCGAGGTATTTTCCCCGCCCCTCGCGTTCTTCCATCATCCGCCGACGGTCGCGATATTCGGCATTCGACGGGATGGCGGGCATCCGCTCCGGATCGGCAATCGTCACGCGGTCCCAGCGGTATAGGCCGACTAGTTCGGCGGCGAAGAAGTCTTGCGCATGGCGAAGTAGAGCGGAGTGGGAGCGGATCATTTTTCACCGATAGTCGGCGATTTTCTCAATTCCAAGATTGCGTCCGGAACTTCGCTGGTGCGGCCTCGTGCAATTAGACCTTCGGCCAGTTTAGCGGCCACGGTAAGGGCATCATTTGCTAACCCTTCCATATGGTGTCCAGCATATTCGCTCAACACATATAGCTTACCGTCTATCGTGCGGTAATATCGTGGATCGTTGATAACGATGACATTCATTTGGTCGCGGCCTGTTTGTTCGGGTCAACAATCGGCGTCCGCGCCGCGACCATCCCCGCAACCCGCTTCTGGAACGCCGCAGCCAAATCGTGGTGAACGCCACCCGTCGCCGCCATGTGGTCGGTCAGCGCCCCGACGCGGTTCGTGTGCATCTTGTCTGTCGCCTCAATGTGCTTCGTCCGCGCGTTGAGGATATCCACCGCGCTTGATGCCGTGTCGTGGTGAATTCCCGCCGCCTCCCGCGCCGCCTTGGCGTGGATCAGGCCGACCTCGGCATCGCCCTTCTTGGCGTCGATCAGGAGTTTGCCGCGCTGCAGCGCGTTGTCGTGCTGCATATTCTGCGCAATCGCCAAATCATAGGCTGCCGTGCCCTGCTGCGCCCCGGCCTTGGCGTTGTTCATGTTCGCAATCGAGTCGTCCTTGCTGATCTCGGCCAGAACCTTCGCAACCATCAATTCCTTGGCCTTCTGCTGTTCCGCAGCCTTCGCCGGGTTGGGCGGCGTGGTCACGATGCGCTTGAACGCGGCGACCAGCGGCGCCGGCAGCGGCGAGTATTCGAGGATCATCGCCAGCAACTCGGGCTGGGTAACGAGCTGATCCTTGAACATCGGCAATAGCGACGAAATAATCAGCCAGTTCGCCTCTTTCTGGTTCGGCGAGGTCGGCGCGTCGTCAACCGTCACATCGTATTCTCCGGCCGTGACATCCTTCGCCAGCCGCACCGCGCCGGTATACTGCGGCCCGACAATCCGGATAATCCGCCCGTCGCTCATGCGGGTCTGAATCACGTTCAGCCGCATCCGGCCCAATATCTTCCGGTATCGCCGCAGCGCATCGAACAGCGTCGCCAGCACCGTCATGCCGGCCTGCTTGCGCATCGCCTCCACAACGCCCGGGTTCTGCATGTCCTGCTGGCCAAGCAACTCGAAATTGACCCCAGTAACCTGCGGGATGGCCGTTACCGCATATTGTAGTAGCGCCACATAGGCTGCCGCGTCGCCCTTGCCGGGCTTCTCCATGATCTTCGGCCGCTGCCCGCTCAGAGCGCCGTTCTTGAGCCAGGTAATCGTATCGGCGAGCGCATAGCCTTCCTCGGCTTCCAACTCGTCGTCAAAGGCATCCCGCTCCGCCAAGATACCGCCCTTGGCCGTGGAGTTCATGATGTGCATGACCTGCGCCATGAACTTGTTCGCCCACATCTGCGGATCGCGCACCACCCGCGTCAAGCCGAACCACATCCGCTTCTTGGCGTCCCACTCGCCGGTAATGACGCCCCAGCTAAATTGCTGGCCCAGCGGGGCATTGCCGCCGCCGAGGTATTCATTCCCGAGGAACGCCTGCTTATAGGCCCGCTTGGTCATCTTCACGCCGTCGAGCCGGGGCTGGCCAGACAATCGGCGCATCCGGTCAAGCAGTCGGTATTCCTTCGGTGACATCTCGACCATTTCCTGCGATTGCTCGTCGGCAACCATGTAATACGGCTCCCGCTCCCACCACTGCATACAGACGATCGTAACCTCGTTGGTATCGTCCCAATCCAGATACGAATTCTTGCCGTCGCGGATGCGCTTTTCCTCGATCGACCGAGGCCCGCTATCGTAATAAATCCCAGCATCCGCCCATGAGGCATCCAGCGCGCGGCGCGACTTGCCGGGGAACATCTGCATGGCGTCCGAAAGCGGCATCCGCCGAACCCGCGCCATGCGCCGGGCGTCAACGAGGTTCTTTTTCTTGGCCGTCCGGTCCCAGAAGAATTCCCGGCAGTCGAATTCCTCCTCAACGTATTTCCCCTTAGCCCCGTACTCATAGGTCCAGCGGGATTCCGTCACGCCAATCCCCGTAATGGCGCATTTCTGGAACGCCTCCGACTGCTCATCCTCGCCGTCGCACTTCTGCCCCATCCACTTCGATGTACCCGATAGGATTTCCGAAACCATCGTGTCGTCGTTCTCCTCGGGCAGAAACACGATCTCATGCCGCCCGTTGATCTCCATGCCCGCGATGGCCTTGATGATCGTCAGAACCCGGTTGAAAACAACGTGAGGCCGGTTCGCGGCGTCAAGGATGGCCTTGTCCTCATCGGTCAATTGCTCGCCCGCGACGAAGCCGAGATCATCCGTGGCCTGCGAGCGCCATGTGGCCGTCGCATCCGCGTCCGAATACCACCACCGCTGCAGAATCATGAACTTGTCGCGCGGGCCGAGCAGGGAAACCGGCCGGGCCTGGATATCGTCGGCGTCGGTCGCCGAACTCTCGGAATTCCAATCATCTGCGTCTTTGTCGATGGATTTGCCGCCATTCTCGCCCGTAAAATAGCTGTCCCCACGGTCGGTTATGTCGTGATACTCAATATCATCAATCGTTTCACGGAGTGCGGGGACACGCGCCATCGGCTATCTCACTTCTTTTTGGATTTCGCCTTGGTCTTTGGTGCCGGACCCGCTGCGACGCGGAGATCATTGTTTTCCTGCTTGATCGCCCGTAGGCGATTCTCGAAGTCTTGAAGGATCGAAATAAGCGAGATTTTCGGGATATCGAAGTCGCCGAGGACGCAGGTGTACAATTCGGAAATCTGACTTTCGATCTCGTTAACCTTCGACCGCAGCCCAGCCGGCTCATCAAGCCGCTCCGCCAGAGGCCGAACCCCCTCCGGCCACTCCCAACAATGCCCGTCGTCCTTGCCTAGTCCGATCTGCTCGACGAATTGCTCGTCAACCATGTCCCCGGCGTCAATGATGACCGTGAGCATCAGCGTGTCGCGCTCGCCGTGGCCCTGCACCAACGCAGGGAATGAGGTTCGACCGTTCCGGCCGTGGCCACGCCGCATGTGGTAGACGACGGTTTGGCCGACGCCGGGTAGCCGAGGACGCGGCGCATCGGGCTGGATTTCGGCCGCAGCCTCCGGATTCGTGGTCGCCAGCAAATGCCCGCTCATATTTGATGCTCCGTTTGATGCTAAATCCAGCCGTACCATTTTGCAGCCCCAATGCCAATCATGGCCCAAAGCGCGAAGTTGATGGCGATGGCACCGCGCATCAAGGATACGTCACAAGAACACAACCGGAAGCGCCGGCACCGCCATTGCCACCCGCTATAATCCCACGGCCGCCACCCCCGCCAGCACCGCCACAGGAACCGCCAGCACCACCGGCCCCGCCATTCAAGGCGGCTGTGTCAGAACCGCCACCTGCACCACCACCGCCCGCGCCGGCGTTAGCTGCCAAGTCTGTTCCGGCAGCGCCATTGCCACCGGCCCCACCATTGCCTGCTGCTGATGCAGAACCGCCCCCGCCTCCAGCACCTGGCGAAGTGCCGTTGCCACCCGCCGCGCCGTCGACGGTGGCTCCGATCCCGCCGCCAGTGCCATTGGCGCCGTTACCACCGTTGCCGCCTGTTGTATCAAGAGTTGAACCTCCGAGCGAAGAACTGGTCCCTGCCCCACCACCACCACCTCCGCCAGTACTACCAGACGCTGGCGCTCCTCCACCCCTTCCTACTCCAGCAGGGCCAGACGCACCGGGAGCTCCCCTAGCTCCACGACCAGAGGCGGCACTTCCGCCAGCAACGCCCGCAGTGGCTATTGCGCCAACCGCTGTGCAGGCAGCCACAGAACCAGCGGTACCGCCAGTGGCGGCGCTGGCACTACCACCTGCGCCGGCAACTATGTTCTTGCCTGTAACGGTAGTGTCCGTAGCAGAGCCGCCAGTACCAATTACAATGCTAATTCCAGCAGCAGGTGTGACAGATACTGCTGCTGAGCAATAAGCTCCTGCTCCGCCGCTACCCCCTGCGGTTGTGCTAAGACCGCCAGCGCCGCCGTTGCCGCCTTCGCCGATGGCTGAAAACGTAGCTGTAGTGCAGCCTGCGCCGGGCGTAAACGTGCCGGAGGCGGTAAAGACCTGCGTACCCGGAGTGCAGGATGCGGCAACAATGCCGCCCCCCCCAAAGCCCGGACCCCCAAGGCCCTTAAATCCGGGTGACCCAACCGAATTGCTGAATTGCGCCTGCGCGACCGACGCCCAGCAGATAAATAGAAGAGTGACCGCCCCGGTAATGATTCGCATAGCCTTCATTGTTGTGCCCTACTGCCGAGGCGAACTACATGGAAACATCTTTAATTCTGACGCTCACAACTAAATCTATCCCCTGTTCCGGATGAAATAATCGAGGCCGTGCTGATGGTGATATTGACCGGCGTTGAGAACGACTGCCCCGCAGCCGTTGCCGTTCCAGGTCCCAGCGTCCACGACCCGGAGCCGCAGTTCGTTCCTGCGATGGTAGCAGCAGCACCGTTGAACGAAACACACATCAAATTTGCGGAGTTGTTCATAAGCATCAGGCCACGCACGTTGCCGCTGGTGAATATCGTCTGCGCCGTCCCGCCCGTTGTGATGGTCCCAGAGCAGTCCGCCGCCAGCGCCGCGCCAGCCGCTCCCCACCAAGCGAGCGCGGCAATAACCCATGATATAATTTTCCGCATTTTGGTCATCTCCAACCGTCCGGTTCCAAGGCATATACCACGATTTGACAAAATCTAAGCGCGAACCAGCAAATTAGCCACCGCCGTCCCGATGTCCGGATACCCATTCGCAGGCGGACCCTGATAGCCAGCAGCCATCGGGTGAAGCGTATCGAGATATGGAAACGTCGGCTGGATATTGGCGTAGCTGCCCCAAAGCGCCTTCATATTCACCAGCGAGCACTTGTTGCTGAGGCAAAGCGCATTCAGAACCGCGATATAGGTGTCCAACGTGCCGTTCGTGGCCTGCGTCGTATTGCTCGGAGGCCCGACCATCGCAACGTAGTCACCACTGACCTTCGCGGCGGTGATTGCGATTTGCAGATTGGCGGAATAGGTCGCCAGCGCTGTGCCATTGTTGCTATCGTTGATCGTCAGGTCGCCGAAAGTTGCGTCAGGCGCAATGAATTTCAGAGTCGGAATTGCGTCATAGACGTTGACGTTCGGCGTGAATATCGCGGCAGTAGCGCCGTAGACTGCACATTGAATGATATCGATCCCAGGGATCGTGCTGTCGTATGGGACAATGCCAGCGAAGAACATCTGGGCATCGTTGTTGGGGACCAAGTTGATCTGATGGATGCCCTTGGCGCAGGTAAAAGTCTGTTTCGCCCACAGCAGCGCGCCGCCGGAATTGGTATTGATGGTCCCGAGCGACGCCCCGCCGTCAACATTCGCAGTGCAGGTTCCGTTGCCGTTGTTCTTGAGGAAATAGACCTCGAACGTGTCGAAAACATATGTCGGAGTGAACGAGAAATTATTCACCGCTCCCGGCGCGTAACGAATGACCTTGCCGCCCAATGATGTCAGGTTCGGATTCCAGTTCGCACCCTGCGCCAGCCTGGTATCATACCCCGTGAGCGTGATGCCAGCCGCGCTGTCATAACCCTGCGTGCCCCACCAGGAATTGGATGAGAGATAGCCGGGCGCCGCATTGAACCGCTGCATACCCTGCGGCCACGACTTCTGCGCAGCCCCGTTGAGGTTCGATGTCCCAGACGTGCCAGCACCAGCGCCCATGCTGGTAGAATCGCCGA
>Ga0137409_10000313_pt1 | contig 24470 bp, 32 predicted proteins | sample CZODoug1_16funga_FD_122059 | JGI IMG/M metagenome (GOLD analysis project Ga0137409, IMG submission 122059) | Vadose zone soil fungal communities from Angelo Coast Range Reserve, California, USA - CZODoug1_16fungal (Hybrid Assembly) | ecosystem: Environmental > Terrestrial > Soil > Vadose zone...
CGCTGCACGCGCGTGAGATATGACGCGAGACCCGGGCCCTTCCCAGGCAGCGGCTGCGCTGAAAAGCGATCAACCGCCGCCTCGAGCAGAGCCATCTCGTCGGGCACGTTGTCCATGCGATCATCCTCACGAACGCATGTTCTGGTGTCAACGTCCTTAACAATCCCCCCATGAAGTTCGTCGCCAATTCGTTCTCCTGGCCGTTTCGGGGCGACTGGAAATCGAGATGGCTCCCCGGCCTCGTTGCCGTCCTGCTGCTCCCCATCGCATTCATCCCCCTGCTCGGGTACGCCATCGATGCCACTCGTGCAGCGGAAACAGACGACGCGGCGGGGCCCCCCAGCTGGAAACTCTCCTTCCGGCTTCTGTCCGACGGTTTCTGGACCGCCCTGGTGATCGCCCTCCTGACAGCGCCGTTCCTGCTCGCTCTCAACCCACTCGCGGGTTTGCTGTTCGACCGACAAATCGGCCACGTCACCGACGCGGCGCAGTCTCAGCTCTACGCCCATGTCGTGGCGGCCTTCGTCCTGGCGCTTCCCTGGGGACTGCTGTTTCTGCTCCTGATGCCGCACGCCACCGCACGCTTCGCGCACACAGGTGACGCGCGCGACCTCGTTGATTTCCCGGCGGCCGTACGCGGCGTCGCACGCGACTTCGCGACCTGGAACCTGGCCGCCGCCGCCATCGTCACCGGTTGGGCCCTCGGGCTCGCGGCCGTCGGCCTGCTTTGCGTCGGGCTCGTCCCGGGCGTCTTCTACGCCATTCTTGTGAGTGCACATGCCAGCGCCGCGCTCCACGACAAGGGTGCGAACTCACCCACTCGGTGACGCCGCGCTCCTGGCGGAGCTCGGCACGCGCCTCGACACCGCCCTCAACACACGAGCGATCGCGCTCGCCAACGCGCTGAAGAAGCGCCGCGACGTCCGCCAGGCCGTGGCCGGCTACGCGAGCGTGACCGTCCATTTCGATCCCGACCAGACGACTCATGACGCGCTCGCCGCCGCCATCAAGCGGCTCGCGTCAAAGCGTCCGCCGATGGCCGAGCCCGGCCGGCTTCACCGGATTCCGGTCGTCTACGACGGTCCGGACATCGAAGCGGTGGCGGCCAGGGTCGGGCTGTCGCCGGCGCAGGTCGCCGAGATTCACGCCAGGCCCATCTACCGGGTCTTTCTCGTGGGCTTCGTCCCCGGCTGGGCGTATCTCGGTCCGCTGCCCGAGGAGCTCGAGCTGCCCCGCCGCCACGTGCCGCGCACCCAGGTGCCCGCGGGCTCGGTGGCGATCGCCGGCCGGCAGTCCGGCATCTACCCGCTACCCACGCCCGGCGGCTGGCACCTCATCGGTCGGACCTCGGTCAAGCTCTTCCTTCCCGACGCGGACCCGCCATGCCTCTTTCGCGCCGGCGACCGGGTCAAGTTCTTCGCCGCACGAAGTTGAGAGAGGTGCTGCGGGTCAGGAAGCCCGGCCTCTTGACGACCGTCCAGGATCTCGGACGGCCCAACGCGATCTCGGCGGGCGTGCCTCCCGGCGGCGCGATGGATCGGTTCGCGCATCGGGCGGCCAACCTGCTGGTCGGCAACGATGAGGGCGCTGCGACCCTCGAGTGCACTCTCAGCGGCCCCGAGCTCGTCGCGCTCGAGAATTGCCTCGTCGCCGTCACCGGCGCCGACTTCGACCCCCGCGTCAACGGTGAGCAGGAAGCTACGTGGTCGGGAATGTTCCTCAGCCGTGGAGATGAGCTCACCTTCGCCGGCAGGCGCCAGGGTGGTCGCGCGTACATCGCGGTGGCGGGCGGAATTGCTGCCGACCGCTGGCTGACTTCGATGTCGACCAACCTCATGACCGCCCGCGGCGGCATGCATGGCCGCCAGCTGCTTGCGGGTGACGTCATCGCCGCGGCGGGAGACGCCCGCTCACCCGCGATCTCAGGCCGCCAGCTCGGCCACAACCTCCGGCCCGACTACACCGACCACACGCTGCGCGCGATCGCGGGCCCGCACATGAGGCGGCTCGGCGCGGAGGGCCGCAAGACACTTTTCGGCTCGGAGTTCAAGGTGAGCCGCGACGCGGATCGCATGGGATACCGCCTGGAAGGTCCGACGCTCGACGCCTCAGGCGACGAGCTGCTCTCGTTTGGCCTGGCCGCCGGGGCGCTCCAGGTTCCGCGCAGCGGCCAGCCGATCCTGCTGATGGCCGATCACCAGACCGCAGGTGGCTATCCGGTGGTCGCCACTGTGGCCAGCGCAGCGATGCCGGTCGCGGCCCAGCTGTTGCCCGGCGACAGGTTGACCTTCGCCGAGGTCAGCATCGAAGCCGCGCGAGAGATCCGCGCCGCTCAGCGCGCGGCGCTCGACTCCTTGATCACCTGATTGATCCAGTCGATGTGCTCGGCGTAATGCTCGTACGTATTGCCGGCCACCCACCCGATCACCGGTCGTTTCTCATCGGGGTCGGCGGGCTGGAAGTGGCTGTACGGCTTCTGGAGATCGGCGTCGGTCAGCTTGCCCAGCGCGGTCATCAGCTGCGCGTGTGAGTCGCGGAAGTACTTCAGCGTTTGATCTGGCGTCTCGTGCTGATGCAGCTTGACGAGGGCGTCGTTGATGACATCGGTGTTTTCCTCTACCGGCTCGTGCAGGCCCATCGCAGCCAGCCGGTCCTGGCCTTCGATCAACCCCAGCAGCGACCGCTCCCATGCCGCGACATGCGCCAGGTGGTCCTTGACCGACCACCCGTCGCCCCCCTTGACCATCAATCCATCGGGCCCGAGCTTCGTCACCAGCAAAGAGAGCTCATTCCACGAGATGTCGATCCGGTCCATCTGCGCGTTCAACCGCCTGCCGCCTTGCGCGCCTCTTCGATCACCAGGTCGTAGTCCGGCTGACGCTGCTCGGGAGACGTTACCCAGGTGTACGTGATGGTGCCGCTGCCGTCGATGACGAAGACCGTCCGTCGCGCCAGCCCCGCGTACCCCTCGACGTCGTCGCGGCGCACGCCGTAGTCGGTGACCATCTTCCGCTCGAAATCTCCGATCAGGTCGAACGGCAGGCCGCCCAGCTCCTTGGCGAATGCCTGGTGCGAGAACACCGAGTCGACGCTGATGCCGTAGATGCCTATGCCGTCCGCCGCGGCCGCCTCGTGCCTTGACCGAAACTCGGTCAACTCCATCCTTCAACCACCGGTGAAGTCGAGGACGTAGAAAAGGAACACAAGGGATTTGTGCTTCTGGAGCGCGTCGGCGAGCGTGAGCTCGGAGCCTCCGGTGGTCGGAAGCTTGAACTCGGGGGCCTTGTCCCCAACCTGCAGCATCAGGAAAGTTTAGTTAGCTCCGGGATTCCATCACGTACCAGCCGGAGCGCGTCGCGCCGCTCACTTCGTACCCGGAGTCGATCGCGCCGCCGACTGCCCTGCGCACCGCGGTGCGCCACAGGCGCGCCAGGCCCGGGTCTTCCCGCCGAAGTGCAACGATGTCGTCAGGAACCTGACATAGAAGGACGCGCGCGACAGGCGCCTCCGACGCCACCGGTTCTCCGGCAGGTCCGACCGACAGCACCGTGACCGCACCATCGCGAATCAGCTGGTCGAGCTTTGGCTCAGCGCCGGCGGACGGAGACTCGAGCCGCCAGCTGATGAGGAAACGGTCCGATTCCTCGCCGGCGTTGATCCCATCCGTCATCTCTCCATAGATGTTGGTCAGGTAAGCCGTCGCTCGCGCGCCAAGCTTGGTCAGGTTGAAGTAAGCGTTGCGGCGCACCAGCGGATCCGTCGTCCACTCGATGACGTTGACGCCTCGCTCCAGACACCACAGTCGTTGGTGCTGCTTGAGCTCAAACCCCAGGCCGTGCGCCTCGCTGCCCGGCACGACTCCCAGGATGTGCGAGTGAAGGTGCAGATCGCGCGGAGGGACGCCGCCGAACCAGCCGACCAGCCCCGCCGCCAGCTTTTCGTCCACGTAGGCGCCGCAGACGTAGTTGCCCGAGTGCGCGAGCGCCTTCAGGACGTCCGAGTTGATCGGCGGCTCGCCGGAGCGTCCCCAGACGACGGCAAAGAGGTAAGCGAGCTCTCGCAGGTCGTCGACCTGGCTGAGCTCCTTGATGGTCGCCCCGCTCACAGCCGCGCACCCAGCGGCGCGGTCGCGATCCCGGCTTCGTCAAGCGCCCGCCGCACCGCGGCTGCCACCTGCGCCGCGCCGGGCGTGTCGCCGTGCACGCAGATCGTGTCGTACTCACCCGATCGCGCCAGGGTGACCCCCTGCTCGGCGGCCGAAGCCGCATCGAGCACCGCGCCGGGCTGGGAGCGCGGCGCCAGGGTTCCGTCGGGCCGGAGGCGGCGATCCGCGAAACCCTCACGATGACCGGGGATCCTGGCCCGCTTCGCCGCCGCGATGATCTCAAACCCCGGCTGTCCGACCACCCCGATGCCGTGCTGCTTGGCGACGAACGCAAGCGCGTCGGCCGCGGCAGGGTCTTGCTGGCAGCGGTGGTACAGGGCCCCGTGGGGCTTGATATAGCTGACCGGAGCTATGGCCGCCAGCCCCGCCACCTGGAACGCGATCAGCGCTTCGATTTCGCCGGCCGAGAGCGTCTGCTCGATGCGGCCGAAGCTCGCCCGGTCGTCATAGCCAGGATGCGCACCGACCTCGATGCCGAGTGCGAGACACCGCAATGCCGTCGCGACGGTGATCGAAACAGAGCCGGCGTGCACACCACACGCGACGCTCGCGCTGTCCACGCACGCAAGGATCGCGTCATCGTCGCCGGCGCCCTCACCCAGGTCGGCGTTGAGGTTCAATCGTGATCGGTGTCGCCGTGCAGGAGCCGGACCGCATGGCCGAGCATCGGCATGACGGCATCGAGCGACTCGGTCGCACCCTTGACGCTTCCGGGCACGTTGATGATCAAGGCGCGCCCGCGGACGCCTGCCAGCCCTCGCGAGAGCGCCGCCATCGGCGTTTTCGCCGCGCCCGCCCGCCTCATCGCCTCCGCGATGCCCGGAACCTCGAAGTCGATCACCTCCGAGGTCGCCTGCGGCGTCACGTCGCGAGGGCCGAGACCGGTGCCACCTGTCGTGACGACGATGTCGGCTCCCAGGTCGACCGCGTCGACGATCGCGTCGATGATCCGGCGCACGTCGTCCGGCACGACCTGCGGCCCTGTGACCTCGAATTGAGCCTCCCCGAGGATGTGCACCAGGGCCGGCCCGCTTTCGTCTTCCATCTTTCTGGCCGATGCCCGGTCACTGATGGTGACTACGTGGGCTCTACTCACTTTTTCGCTGGTCGCTTCCACGTCCCCGAGCGCCCACCCGACTTCTCGAGCAGGCGGACCGTCTCGAGATAGACGCCCTTTTCGATTCCCTTGGTCATGTCGATCAGCGTCAGCCCGGCCACCGCGGCCGCGGTGAGCGCCTCCATCTCGACGCCAGTCTGGCCCGTCACACGTGCGCGAGCCAGGACTCGCACGCCGCCGGTCACTAATTCGAAGTCGACGGTGACGCTCGTCAGAGGGAGTGGGTGGCACAGCGGGATCAGCTCGGCTGTCCGCTTGGCCGCCATGATGCCCGCCACCCGGGCGACCTGTATCGCGTCGCCCTTGGCGGTGCCTTCGCGGACAGCGCGCAAAGTGGCCGGTAGCATTCGCACCACACACTCGGCGAGCGCTTCGCGCACGGTCGAGGCCTTGTCTGCAACATCGACCATGCGAGCGGCTCCCTGCTCGTCCAGGTGCGTCAACCGTTTCGGCACGCGATCAGGATATGCGGATGCCCGATACGCACGGCGTGCTGTTCGACTACGGCCGCACCCTGGTGACGTTCGAGTACCCGACCGAGGAGCTGCTCGAGGTGATGCGTCGCTTCCGTCCTCACATCGAGGCCGCCCTTGGAGCGCCGGCGCCGGCCGCCGAGGCGATCCTCGAAAACGTCCTCCTACCGCTCGAGCAATACGTCGGAAGCGTGAGCGAGGACGAGGTCGAGTACCCGGACGTCTATCGTGAGATGTGGGCCAAAGCCGGAATGAGGCTGCCCGCCGGCCTGCTCCACGAAATCCTTGACGCCGAGCAAATGTGCTGGGACCGCTCGGTGCGCCTCGACCCGGATGCGCTGCAGATTCTCGCGTGGCTTCGCGTGCATGGGATCAAGCGCGCTGTCTGCTCGAACGCTCCCTTTCCGCCTGAGATGATGCTGCGCCAGGTGGAAACCAACGGCATCGCGGAGCTGGTGGACGCGGTCATCTTTTCCAGCTCGATCAATAAGCGAAAACCGGCGCCAGAGATGTACCGCGCCGCGCTCGATGCGATCGGCGTCGACCCGGAGCACGCCCTGTTCGTCGGCGACCGAGTGCGCGAGGACTATGAAGGCCCGCGCGCGATTGGCATGCGCGCCGTGATCTTCACGGCCCACGCCGAGGCGCCGCCCTCGGATGGCATCCCGACGATATCGTCGCTCACCGAGGTGGCGAATCTCCTTTGAGCACGCCGAAGAAGAAGCCCGGCGTCCTGTGGCTGCTTTTTTATGGGCGCCGGCGGCGCGGCTTCCCCTGGCTGCTGGCAGGAGTGCTCTTCACGCTGCTCGTCCTCGGCCTCACATTCGCCATCCCGGGCGGCGTCGACGTGTGGCGGGCGACTGCGCCTTTTTTGCTGGGAGCGCTGCTGCTGGTTGCGCTGGTGGCGGCGATCGCGGCCTCATTGCGCCCACGCAGGCGACGCTGAGCGATCAGCACCGCCGCGGCGCCGGCTCCGACGCCGTTGTCGATGTTCACGACCACCAACCCGGTTGAGCACGACTGGAGCATCGTCGTGAGCGCGGCCTCGCCCGCACCGCCACGGCCGTAGCCCGTGGAAACAGGCAGCCCGATCACCGGCACGTCGATGAGCCCGGCGACCAGGCCGGGCAGAACCCCGTCCATGCCGGCGGCCACGATGATCACGTCAGCGCCCCATTCGAGCGTCGACGCGAGCGGGCCGACGAACCGGTGCAGGCCGGCCACTCCGAGGTCGGCGTCGACGCGAGTTTCCAGGCCGCACGCGTCGACCACCATCTGCGCTTCTTCGGCCGCCGGGAGGTCGGACGTCCCGGCGGTGAGGATGCCGACCTTGCCGTCAATCGCTTCGGGTTTGAACTGGCGGCGAAGCACGCGCGCCGATGCCGAGTACGGAATCACCCGCATCTGGGCTGTGGACGCCGCCTCCTCCAGGGCCGCCCGGTGAGCGGGCGTCATCCGGCTGATGAGCCCCTGTCCCTGTCGCTCGGCCATCGCGACGGCCAGGCGCGCGGCGTCGACCGGAGCCTTGCCCGAGGCAAGGATCACCTCGGGGACGCCGCGCCGCAAAAAGCGGCCCAGGTCGAGCTTGGCTCGACCACCGAGCTCGTCGAGCTGGAGCCGGCGCAGCTCGGCGACCGCCTGGTCTTCGGTGAGCTCGCCCGCCACCAGGCGTCGCAAGACGTCCTTCACAGCCCGGCGAGGACCTCGCGCATCCGCTGCCAGTGAGTTCCGGCCCAGTAGATGCGCCCGCAGTCAGGGCATTCCGAGTAGCGCGACTGCGTGCGGCGCACGTAGGGCGGAACGCGTTCCGCCACGGTGGCGGGAACGCGCGCCTGCAGCTCGGAGTTGCACTCGATGCAGCGGGTCAGGGCCTCCTTGAGCTCGAGGCCCAGCTCGGCGAAGACCTGGCGCAGCTGCTTGGTGACCTCGTCGTCGCGAATGAGGATGGCGCGCACCACACCGCTCTGGATCACGCGGCGTTTGGTCAGGTCGCGATCGCGCGTCAGCAGCACCCGGCTCTCAGCCGCCGCCTCACGGACGAGCTCGGCGTCGCCGATGGTGGCGTGATAAGACGCGTCGTATCCGAGCGCGCGCAGCCAGCGCGCGAGCCGCCCGACGTTGCAGTCGGCCAGGAACCGGGGCTTCACCCCTGCAATCTTAGAATCGGCTGGTGCCTGACTCCGAAGACCTCATGACCCGGCTTCGCAGCGAGGCCAGCGACTGCTATTCGTGGTCGAACGGGCCGGGCGACCGGTACGCCGCGCACAACCACGGATACGAGAAGGTGCTCTACTGCGTGAACGGATCGATCACTTTCCTGCTGGAAGCTGAGGGGAAGCAGCTCGAGCTCAAGCCGGGAGACCGGATGGTGCTGCCCGCGGGCACGATCCACTCGGCAGAAGTGGGACCGGCGGGATGCACCTGTATAGAGGGTCGCCGCTAATTGCCCCGGCGTAATATGGGCTCGCGATGAGCATCATCGAGTTCATCCGCGACCGAGCCCGGTTTTACAACTGCCCGGTCTGCGGGCGCAGCCTCAAGGGCTGCGACGTCCAGGTCCTCAGCCACGAGGAGGAGCGCTTCCACCTGCAGGTCACGTGCGCCCAATGCCAGGTGACGTTCATCGTCGTGCTCGCGATCGCGGGCGGCGCTGTCGAGGAGGTCGAGAAGAGCATCCCCGAGCCGGCCTCCGAGCCGGTGGCGTCCGCTGAGCCGATCTCGATCGACGAGATCCTCGACCTTCACCTCTACCTGAAGAGCTTCCAGGGCACCTTCAAAGAGCTCATCCAGCAGCCGGATCCCAGCCGCGGCTAGCACGCCGGGCGCGCGCAGGGCGCATTTCTAGATTGCGCCGCGTGTTTCTCGACGACGCCGGCTCCGCGCCTGTCTTGAGCGAGGTCAGCGAGGCGCTTCGCGACCTCCCCGCCGGCAATCCGTCGAGCCCGCACACGGAGGGACGCGCTGCGCGCGCCGCGCTGGATCGCGCGCGCGACGCAGCTGCTCAGGCGTTGGGCGCCGATCGCACGGAGGTCTCGTTCACCGCCTCCGGCACAGAGGCTGTGAACCTCGCCCTCTTCGGCGCCGCACGACGCCTGTCGAAACGCGGAGTCGTCGTGACCTGGGCGGCGGAGCACCAGTCGGTGCTCGGGGCGGTGCGACGCCTGCAGTCGGAAGGTCACGCGGTGGAAGTGCTTGCAGTCGACAAGGACGCGCGAGCCTCCGCCGGCGAGATCCCGCCCTCCGCGGCGCTCGTCTCGATCGGCCTCGCCAACAACGAGGTCGGCACCATCCAGCCCGTCGCCGAGGTGATTGCTCGCGCCCACGACGTTGGCGCATTGGTGCACGTGGATGCCTGCGCCGGCTCGCGCTGGATACCGATCCCAGATGGGGCGGACCTCGTCTCGATCAGCGGGCACAAGCTCGGCGCCGGGCGCGGGGGGATCCTTTACGTGAAAGACGGGGTCAGACTCGATCCTCTTTTTTATGGAGGGCCGCAGGAGTGGGGCCGCCGAGCCGGCGGCGAGGACGTCGCGGCTGCAACCGCCGTGGCGACGGCGCTGTCCGTTTGCTTCCACGACCGCTCCGCGCGGGCCAAGGTTGCTGCGCGACAGAGTGCAGCGCTGCGCGCATTGCTCATCGAGCTCGGTGGGGTGATCACAGGCGCGGAGGATCGACTTCCCAATTTCGCGACGTGTGCGTTCGCGGATCGGCGTGGAGAGGACCTGCTGCTCGCGCTCGACCTCGCGGGCGTCGCCGCCTCGAGCGGATCTGCTTGCGCCTCCGGATCCCTGGACCCATCGCACGTCCTGCTGGCGATGGGCCTCAGCCTCGACGAGGCGTTGGGCAGCCTGCGCCTGACGACCGGCTACGCCACGTCCGACGATGAGATAGCGAGCGCGAACGCGATCGTCCGGTCCATCCTTACGCGCTCCAAAGCTCATGCCTAGTCCAGAAGAAGAGCTGGCCTCTCGGGTCGCGCGTGGAGAGGAAGTGGTGCTTGCGACGGTGATCAAAGTCGACGGCGAGCCGCCTTCTCACACCGGGGCCAAGATCCTGCTCTCGCGGACAGCGACGCTGGCAGGCACCCTCGGCTGCAGCGAGTTCGACTCGGCGGCGCTTGCCGATGCGGCGCAGATCGCGGACGGGGGCTCGCCCACGCAGCGGACCTACCACCACGACCTCGGATCGATCGACGTCTACCTCGAGCCCTACAGCTCCGCGCCGGCGCTGGTGGTTTTCTCCGCGACTCCCGTGGCCGCCGCGCTGCTGCGCTGGGCGCCTGAGCTCGGATTTCGAACGATGCTGGTCGAGACACGTCCCGAGCGGTTGAAAGGCGCGTCATGGCCCGCCGCGATCGCCTCGCTTGCCGACCTGCCGCGCGTGCTCGGCGCTGAGGTCTACGCGGTGCACACGGATCACGACGCCCCTGACCTGGTCCCGGCTCTCGAAGCCCTGCTTCCCGCCGAGCCTCGATTCATCGGGCTGGTCGGCAGCCGGCGTCACACCGGCCATCACCTGGAAGCCCTGCGCGCCAAGGGCGTGTCCGAAGACGTGATCGCCAGGATCCAGAGCCCGGTCGGGCTCGACCTCGGCGCGGTCACCCCGAACGAGATCGCGCTGTCGATCCTCGCGGGTCTAGTGGCCGTCAGGCGGCAGGCACGCGGGGGCTGGAAGAAGGGATCAACGATCAGTTAAGCCGAATTGGGTTCTCCGAACCGAACCTCATAATTCGGACCCGTGACGATCGGCACGGGAACCAAGCTCGGTCAGTACGAGGTCCAGGACTTCATAGGCCAGGGCGCCATGGGTCTCGTCTACCGGGCCTACCACGTGCAGCTCGAACGCACCGGCGCGGTGAAGGTGCTGCAGGCGATCGCGCCGGACCCTGACACCACCGCCCGCTTCCGGCACGAGGCGCAGGCGATCGCCCAGCTGCGCCACCCCAACATCCTGAACGTCTACGACTTCGGCGAGTACCAGGGGACGCCGTACATGATCGTCGAGTACGTCCCGGGCGGAAGCCTCGCCAACAAGCTCAGTGACGGTCAGATCGACCAGGCCGCAGCCCTCGAGTACCTTCGCGGAATCGCCTCCGGCCTCGACTACGCGCACGAGCACGGCATCGTGCACCGCGACGTCAAGCCCGCCAACGTCCTGCTGGAAAAGGACAACACCCCGGTGCTCGCCGACTTCGGCCTGGCCAAGCTGCTGCAGGGCTCGTCGCTCAAATCGATGACCGGTGTGACCACCGGGACGCCTGCCTACATGGCCCCGGAGCAGGTGGCCGGCAGCAAGGTGGGGCCGGCGGCAGATCGCTACTCGCTGGCCACCATCGCCTACGAGATGTTGACCGGGGTGATTCCATTCGACGGCGAAGGTCTGCTCGAGCTCCTGTACGCCCAGGTGCACCGCGAGCCCCTGGCGCCAAGCGCGCGCAACAGCTCGCTCACGCCAAAGGTCGACGCGGTGATCATGCGCGGGCTGGCCAAGGACCCGGCAGCTCGCTGGGGAACCTGCACCGAGTTCGTCGACGCGCTGGGCGCCGCCTTGACGCGTGGGGCAGCGCCGGCCGTGGCGCGAACGATGGTGATGGCGCCGGCCGTCGCCTCGACGATGCCGATCGCCAAGGCCGCGCCGGCGCCGGTCGCCGCCCCCGCCTACGTGGACAGCGAGGAGTCGGGCGAAACCGTGGCGGGCGCATACCCGTCGCCCCCGCCCTCGGACGCGAAGCGAAAGTCACGCAGAGGCCTGACCGCTCTAGGTGTGGCCGCCGTGCTGATCTTGCTCCTCGCCATTGGCACAGTCGGCTACTTCGGCTACGTGTCCACCCACCAGGCGCCGACCTTCAGCCTGTCGCCTTCAACCGTCGTCGCGGGCGACACCGTGGTGGTGACGGCCAGGCACCTTCCGAACAACCAGACTGGTGAGATCCGCCTGCACAGCGAGCTGGTCAGGTTCCCGTTCAGCGCCGACCGGAGCGGCGGCGTCAGCGGGGAGATCTTGATTCCCTTCGACAGCACCGCCGGAGATCACCTGGTGGAGCTGTGCTGGGCCTCAAGGTGCCACATCTCGGCAATCCTTCACGTCCTCGACTCAGGGTCCGCCGCCTCACCGACGCCAGGAGAGTCACCTTCAACCACGCCGGGCGCGACTCCTGTCGCCGGCCCGTCACCGACCGCGCGGGCAACTCCGATACCAGCGGCTTCCCCAACACCAAAGACGACGCCAACGCCGAGCCCTTCGATGACCCTGGTCTCGGTGTCGGTCGTGAACGGCACGACTGTGACCTTCAGCTACTTCCCTACCACCTCTGTCTCCCTTCTGATTTGGCAGGATGGCACGTCGTATTCATTGGGAACTATCAGCGGCAACCCAAGCGGCAGTGTCACCAAAACCTTCCAGACGCCCACGGGCATCAAACCGACAACGCGGCCCTTGGTTGGACAGGCAAGGGTCTCTGCAAGTTCGCTGGTATCGAACTACGTAGACGTTAAGGCCTAGCGGCTAGAACACCTCGGCCGCAACCAGGTCGTCCAGGGTTTCTCGCCGCCGCATCACGCGCGCCTCGCCATCGCGAAGCATCAGCACCTCGGGCCGCGGCATGCCGTTGTAGTTGCTCGCCATCGCCAGGCAGTAAGCGCCCGCGGCCGGCAGCGCGATCACGTCCCCTGCCTTGAGCTCAGGCATCTCGATGTCGGTGATCAGGATGTCGGTGGACTCGCAGTACTTGCCGGCGATCGTGACGGTTCCGTCCGTCGCGCGATCAGGATCCGACGCGAGGTATGCCTCGTAACGCGCGCCGTAGAGCTTCGGGCGGATGTTGTCGCCCATGCCACCGTCGACCGCGACGTAACGCCGCACACCAGGAATGTCCTTGATCGATCCGACGGTGTAGAGCGCCATCCCAGCAGGACCCGCGATCGATCGACCGGGCTCGACGACCAGCTGCGGCACTTTCAGACCGCGCTGCACCGCGCCGTCGACCAGAGCGCGGCGGACCACTTCCACGAAATGGCGAGGCGTCGGCGGGTCGTCGTTCCGCGTGTACGCGATGCCCAGGCCGCCACCCGCGCCCAGCTTGCGCGGCTCGAAGTTCAACTCCTCATGGAGCTGCACGAGCAGGTCGAGCATGATCGTCATCGCATGCTCGTAAGCGCCCAGCGCGAGAATCTGCGAGCCGATGTGCGAGTGCAGGCCCACCAGGTCGAGACGCGGATGACGCAATGCCAGCTCGACCGCGCGCCGCGCCGCGCCGGACTCGATGGAGAAGCCAAACTTCGAATCGAGCTGACCGGTTGAGATGTGCTCGTGCGTCTCAGGCTTGACGCCCGGCGAGAGGCGCAGCATGACAGGCGTGCGTTTGCCGTCGGGGACAACCTCACGCAACAGCTCGAACTCGTAGTCGCCGTCGATGACGATGGTCGCGCCGGCCTCAAACGCGAACGCGAGGTCCTCGCGGCTCTTGTTGTTGCCAAGAAAGTGGATGCGGTCCTTGGGGAAGCCGGACTTCAACGCCACGTGGAGCTCGCCGGCGGAGACGACGTCGAGGCCGAGTCCTTCTTCGGCGATCACGCGCAGGAACTGCGGCGACGCGAAGGCCTTGGCCGAGTAGAGGACCTGGCCGGCCGAACCCATCGCGGCGACATACTCGGACGCCCGCTGCCGGACGGTCGCCTCGTCGTAGACGTAGAGCGGAGTGCCGTGCTTGCGGGCCAGCTCGAGCAGATCGCAGCCGCCCACCTCCATGTGGCCGGCGGCGTTCACCCGGTACGTGACCGGGAACAGCACGCTAGGAGATCAGTTCGGCGAAGTGCCGCAGGAGCCGCAACCGCCGCCGCAGCAACCGCCGCCCGTGCCTTCGGAAGAACCGAAGTCGAGCGAACCGGATGACTCGGCGCCGGCAAACGCGAAGCTCGAGACCATCACCCTTGTCTTCGTCGATTCGCACGCGGGACAAACCTGGGCCGCGTCGCGCTCGGCAAACCGGGTCAGGAGCTCGAACCTCTCCGAGCAGCTCTCGCACCGATACTCGTAGATGGGCATCTCAGTGAACGATTCTAAGCTCGTTGAGCTCGCGCGATTGATCTCGGATTGGCCTGGCCTCGTGTCCGGACCCGCGCAGGACCTGGTCAACGACTCCCTGGTCCTGCTTGAACACCTCGGCGACGCGAAGAAGCTCGTCGACGTCGGCTCGGGCGGGGGCCTGCCCGGCCTGGCGCTGAAGATCGCTAGGACGGCCCTGAGCGTGACGCTGGTCGAGGCCGACCAGGACAAGGCCGCCTTCCTGGTCCGCGCGTGCGCCGCGCTCGGGCTGGAAGGCGTCGAGGTCGTGGCCAGGCGCGCCGAAGAGGTTGGACAGGACCCTCTCTATCGCGAGGCGTTCGACGTCGCCGTGGCCCGCGCGTTGGCCCCGATGCCGGTGCTGGCCGAGCTGTGCCTTCCGCTCGTCAAAGTCGGCGGGCGCCTGCTGGCGCAGAAGACCTCGAGCGAAGACGTCGACCGTGCCGGCCGCGCGATCGAAGTTCTCGGCGGTGCGCTCAACCGAGTGGCCGCGGCGCCTTCAACTGCCCGCGTGGCGGGCACGGTGGTCATCGTCGACAAGGTCCGGCCGACGCCGCCGGCCTACCCGCGCCGGCCCGGTATCCCCTCGCGCAGACCGCTTTAGAACGCTAAAGCTGGCCCGCGAGGCGGATCTGGCGGCGCAGGACCCACCGGCTGGCGAGGTTGATCACCAGAACGAGGGCGACCAGCACCAGCGCCGCGCCCCAGGCCTGCTCCTGCAGCGCTGGATACGGAGTCAACGCGTCGTGAAACACGATCAGGGGAAGAGCCGACATGGGTTGGGAAGGATCCAGGTTCCAGAAACGGTTGCCAAAGCCGGTGAATAGCAGCGGAGCGGTCTCCCCCGCAGCGCGCGCCATGGCAAGCAGTGCGCCCGTGATGACTCCTGGCGCCGCCGCCGGGAGCACCAGCTGCAGGGCGACACGCCATCGCGGCAGCCCAAGTGCCAACCCCGATTCGCGCAAGCTTGATGGGATCAACGCGACCGCGCCTTCGGTGGTGCGTATGACCACCGGAAGCATCAGCACTGCGAGGGCAACCGCACCGGCCAGGCCCGAGAAATGGTGCTGAGGCGCAACTAAAAGCACATACCCGAACAGGCCGATCGCGATCGACGGCGCCCCGACCAGGACATCTGAGGTCAGCCGTACCCAACTCGCCCAGCGCCCGGAGGCATACTCCGCCAGGTGAACGCCGCTGACGACGCCGACAGGAATCGCCAGCAGCGATGCCAATCCGACCATGATCGCGGTGCCGGCGATCGCGTGGGCCACGCCCGCACCTGGGATCCCGACCGGCCTTTCGACGTTCAAGTAGAAGTCGAGGTGGCTGGCGGCGGGGAAGCCCTTTGCGATCGTGTACCAGAGCACCAGCGCGAGCGGCACCAGCGCGATTCCGGTGAGCGAATAGATGGCGCTGATGGCGGCGGTGCTTTTGAACCGACGCCATTGGTTGCGAGCGCGAATCACGTCGAGCGGGCCGCGGTGCGGCGGACCAGCAGCAGGGCGACGAGGTTGACGGTAAACGTGACGAGGATCAGAACGAGGCCGAGCTCCACCAGCGCGGCGGGATAGATCTGTCCTGTCGCCTCGGTGAACTCGTTGGCGATCACGCTGGCGAGCGTGTAGCCCGGCGAGAAGATCGAGGCTGGAATTTCCGGCCGGTTGCCGATGACCATGGTGAGGGCGATCGTCTCGCCCAGCGCGCGGCCCAGGGCAAGGACGGCCGCACCGAAGATGCCGGCGCGGGCGGCAGGCAGGATCACCTTTCGGTTTGTTTCCCACCACGTGGCGCCGAGTGCGATGGACGATTCACGCAGTCCCTTCGGCACGGCGCGGATGACGTCTCGCGAAACCGCCGATAGCGTGGGCAGAATCATCACCGCCAGCACCACCGAGGCGGTGAACAGACTCGTCTGGCGTGGGGGCCCCGAGAGAAAGCCCAAGAAGCCAAGGCGGTCGCTCAGCGGCACCTCGACCTGGGCGTAGAGGAACGGCGCGAGCACGTACAGGGCCCAGATCCCATATACAACACTGGGGATCGCGGCGAGCAGCTCGATCCCGGTTCCAACGGCTCCACGCACCCGCGCGGCTCCGGGTTCGGTGAGGACCATCGCGACTGCGATCCCCACCGGCAACGCGATCGCGATCGCGATCGCGCTGGTGACCACCGTTCCATAGATGAACGGGAGGGAGCCAAAGTTCGCGGTTACGGGGTTCCAGCTGCTGGTGACAAGGAATCGAGCGCCAAAGCTTGTGATTGCTGGAGCGGCCTCCTGGTAGAGGACGACGACGATCGCGACAAGAACGGCCGGGGCGGCCACGCTGATCCCCGCTGTCACCAGGCGGAATCTGTCGGGGCTGCGCCGCGCGCGCAGCCGGATCGCGCCGATCAATCGCGCTCGATGCGGTCGAGGCGGTACCCGATGCCGCGGACCGTCGCGATCACAAATGGGACTCTTCCGGTGAGCTTCTCGCGCAGCCAGCGAATGTGAACGTCGATGGTCTTGCGGTCGCCACTGAAATCCGGGCCCCACACGTGCTCGAGCAATGCGTCCCTCGACTGCACTCGTCCCGAGTTGGCGATCAGGTACGACAACAGGTCGAACTCGCGCGCCGTCAGCTTCACATCTTTCCCCGCAATCAGCGCCCGCCGCGCCGCGCGATCGATGGCGAAATCGCCGATCGCATCCTGCTCGGGTACGGATCGTGGCTCGCCACTGTCAGGTTGCGAGCGCCGGAGGACCGAGTTGACGCGAGCCAGGACCTCGCGGATCGAGAAGGGCTTTGTGATGTAGTCGTCCGCCCCCAGCTCGAGGCCGACGATCTTGTCGACCTCCGTGTCCTTCGCCGTCAGCATGATGATCGGCACCCGGCTCGTCTTGCGAACTGCACGGCAGAAGTCCAGCCCGCTCATGCCGGGCAGCATCAGGTCCAGCAGGATGAGGTCCGGTCTTGACGTGCGCGCCGTACGCAAGCCGGTGGCGCCATCGCTCGCCTCCTGGACCGAAAATCCGGCGCTCGTGAGGTTGTACTTGAGCATCTCGCGGATGCCCTCATCGTCTTCGACTACCAGCACACGCCCGGCGCCAGTCGCGGGCCGACTCAACCGAGCTCCACGACCTGGCCGGTCTCGAGGAAGACGATGTCTTCGGCCACGTTGGTGACGCGGTCGGCGATGCGCTCGAGGTTGTGGGCGACAAGAAGCAACGTCACATCGCGAAGCGCACCATCCGGATCGGTGCCCCGTCCCATCTCAGCCAGCAGCTCCTCGAAGGTGCGGTGGTAAAGCCGGTCGATCTCCGTGTCGCGCGCGGCAACTTCACGGGCGTGGTTCACGTTGCGGTGGATCAGGTCTTCCAGGATGTCGTGCACCTGGCGAATCGCGAGCTCACCCATCAGGCCGAACTCCGCGCGCAGTGGTCGCTCTGGCAGGGCACACAGGGTGCCGGTCATGCGCGCGATGCGGACGACATAATCGCCCATCCTCTCGAGCTCGCTGGCGATGTACTGGACCCCCATCAAATCGCGCAGGTCGCGAGCCACCGGCTGCTGCGTCGAGATGACCATGAAAACCTGCTCCCTCACCTGGCGGAACAGCTCGTTGAGGTACTGGTCGTCGGCGCGAACCTTCTCCGCGGCGTCAGGGTCGCGCCGGCGCAATGCATTGAGCGCCGCTTCGATCTGCGACTCGACCATCGTGCCCATGCGGATCACCAGCTCGCGCAGGGTGGCGAGCTCCTTCTCGAGGGTGAGGCGCGGCACGGCTAGCCGAACCGCCCGGTGATGTAGTCCTCGGTGCGTCGGTCGCGCGGTTGGTTGAAAAGCTCGGCGGTGGGCGCAAACTCGACGAGCTCTCCAAAGCGCCCAGCGGTATTCATGAGCATGAATGCGGTGAAGTCGGACACTCGCGCCGCCTGCTGCATGTTGTGGGTGACGATGACGATTGTGTAATCGCGGGCGAGCTCAACCATGAGGTCTTCGATCTTCAGCGTGGCGATGGGGTCGAGAGCTGAGCACGGTTCATCCATCAAGATCACCGCCGGATTGACAGCGAGACAGCGCGCTATCGACAGGCGCTGCAGCTGGCCGCCGGACAGTGACGCCGCGGGCGCGTCGAGCCGGTCCTTGACCTCATCCCACAGCGCAGCCGCCGCGAGGCTCCTGGCCACCGCCTCTTTCACATCGGATGACCTCCAACTCAGGAGTCGAGGCGCGAAGGCCACATTGTCAAAAACCGACATCGGAAACGGACTTGGCCGCTGGAAGACCATGCCGATCTTCTGGCGCAGCTCGAGCAGCCGGTTGGTGGTGATCACGTCTTCGCCGTCGCACAGCACCTTCCCCTCGGCACGCGCGTCAGGGACGAGGTCGTACATGCGATTGAACACTCGGAGCAGGGTGCTCTTCCCACATCCGGACGGGCCGATGATCGCGGTGATGCGCTTCTCGCTGATGTTGAACGAGACATCCTTCAGCGCCTGAAGCTTGCCGTAGAAGAACGAGAGATGGTCGACTTCAAGCTTGGGCTCGCCGAACCCTTCGGCAGGGCTCGAGTCAGGCTTCAACACCTGCACCATAGGTTGCCTGTATGCGCGAGCGTCCGCCACCCGTATCGACGATAGGTGCGGAAGGTTAAGCGGACCTTATGTACCGGTTAAGGCATCGACCGGCAGAGCGATGAAGAACACCTGGCCGCCGTCCTGAGCAGCCTCGGTCCAGATTCTCCCGCCGATCGACTGGACGAGATGCTTGGAGATGGCGAGGCCCAGGCCGAAGCCGCCCGACTCTCGCGGCCTGGCGCGATCGACCTTGTAAAAGCGCTCGAAAACGCGGTCCCAGTGCTCCGGGGAGATCCCCGGGCCGCGGTCGCGCACGCTGATCAGCACGGTTGAGCTCGCCACCTCAGAACGGATGTCGACTGCAGTGCCCTGCGGTGAGAACTTGGCCGCGTTGTCGATCAGATTGCCCAGCGCCTGCACGAGCTTGGGCCTGTCGGTCGATATGACCAGGTCCTGCGGCATATCAACGGTGACCGGACGTTCAGGGCCCAGGCGCGAGCGAAGCTCTTCGATCAGCTCCTTGAGGTTGAAAGAGCTCGTCTCGACCGAGAGGGCGCCGGACTCGAGCTCGGCCAGCTGGCGCAGGTTGTCGATGATCCTGCTCATGAGATCCGCCTCCTTGACCAGCCGCTCCGCAAACCGCGCGCGATCCTTCGGCGCCGGATCGCCAAGGAGGCTTTCGGCGGTGAGACGCAGGGACGTGATCGGGGTCTTGAGCTCGTGTACCAGGTTGGCCACGAACTCCTGGCGAACTCGCTGGAGCACTCGCACCTCTGTCACGTCGACGAGAAACATGAGCGTCTCGCCAGGCTGCGGCCCAGGCACAAGCTTGGTCCGAACCGACCGCCGGCGATGAACCAGATGGGTCTCACCCTCGGGTATGCCGGCACGCAGCACATCGATGAGGTTGCCTTCGAGAGTCGCCTCGACAACGCTGGCCGGCAGCCGCGCCGGGTCGATGTTGAAGTAGGCGCGAGCCGCCTCGTTGGCGGCCACGATTCTCTGATCGCGATCCAGCAGCAGGGCCATGACCGGCGCCTCCTCGATCAGGTCCTCGAACGGCTTTAGCGGTTGCGCATCAACATTCGACCGCGCTCTCCGACGCCATCGGTCCCAGATCACGGGCGCGAGTATAGGAGCGCAGCCGCGCACCCACCTTTAAGCCGCGATTAACCCTGGGATAACCACGCCCCGGTAGCTTGGGGCCCGGACTTGTAACAGCAACGACAACCAGGGGGATAGATGTTGAAAGGGTGGTTGACAGTGCGTGCTCTGGTCTTGCTGATCGCCTTGGGAATCTTCGCTACAGCCTGTGGAGGGAGCTCGCCGGCGTCGTCGGTGGACGTCGGCCGGGGAATGCTTACCGGAGCGGGAGCGACGTTCCCGGAGCCTTTCTACACGAAAGCGTTTTATCTCTACTCCCAAAAGCACCCGCAGGTCACGGTCAACTACCAGGCCGTCGGGTCGGGAGCCGGCATCCAGCAATTCATCAAGGGAACGGTCGACTTCGGCGCCAGCGATGTGCCCATGCAGGCGGCTGACATCACCTCAGCCGGCGGCGCTGATTCCCTGGTGCAGATTCCCACCACGCTTGGCGTTGTCGCCGTCGCGTTCAACCTGTCGGGTGTGAGCAAGCTGCAGCTGGACGGGCCGGCGCTGGCCGGCATCTTCCTCGGTCATATTCAAAAATGGAACGATCCCGCGCTCGCTGCACTGAACCCCGGCTCCACACTGCCCAACACGAGCATCACCGTGGTCCACCGCTCCGACGGAAGCGGCACCACGTACCACTTCACCGACTACCTGGGAAAGGTGTCCGACGAGTGGAAGTCGAAGGTCGGCGTCGCGAAATCGGTGCAGTGGCCGGCAGGAATCGGCGGTAAAGGCAACGATGGTGTTGCCCAGGCAGTGAAGCAAAGCGAAGGGGCGATCGGGTATGTCGAGCTTGCCTATGTCGTTCAGACCGGGATGCACCAGGCATCTCTCCGGAACAAGAACGGGAAGTTCGTACAGGCGAGCGTGGCGGGAGCGACAGCGGCAGCTTCACAGAACACGGACGTGAGCCCGACCAACTTCTCGATCACCGACGAGCCGGGCGACAGCACTTATCCGATCGCCGGCTTCAGCTGGATCATCGTGCGGTCATCGATCGCAGAGCAGGCCAAAGCCAAGGCAGTTGCGTTCCTGTTCAAGTGGCTGGTCACAGATGGCCAGACCTACGGCAAGGAGCTCGAGTATGCGCCGCTCCCCCAGAGCGTCCAGGATCTCGCCCTGACCAATCTCGAGCATGTGACCTCGGGGGGCAAGCCTGTCCTGACCTGACCCCCAGCGCCGCGTCCGGCGCGATGTGGGCGGTGGCGTGCCTGCCTTACGCTTTAATCGGGGTGGTGAGAGCGTGAAGCTGAGCTTGGTCCCTCGCGAACGCCGCTTCTATGAGCTGTTCATGCGCCAGGGCGCGCTGGTAAGCGAGACGCTGACCGAGCTCGGGGAGGCACTGGCGGAAGGCCGAAATCGTCATGCCCGGCTGCGCGAGCTCGAGCACGAGTGCGACGACGTCACACATGAGATCTACAACCTGACCAACCGGACTTTTACCACGCCGATTGAGCAAGACGACATCCTGCTCCTCGCCCATGGGCTCGACCAGGTCGTCGACCTGGCCGAAGAAACCTCGGACAAGATCGATCTGTACAAGATCGAAGCGATCACCGACTCGGCCAAGCAGTTCGGCAAGTGCCTGGCGCAAGCCGGCCTGGAGCTGGCCAAGGCGGTCGACAAGTTGGAAGACTTCAAGGGCATCGACGGGGTCCTCCAGGAAATTCACCGCCTGGAAAACGAAGGCGATGCCATCACGCGAGCCGCGCTGCAGAGGCTTTTCGAAACCAATCACAAAACTCCGGCCGACGTCATCAAATGGAAGGATCTCTACGCGCTGCTCGAATCGACCCTGGACGAGTGCGAATCGGTGGCGGAGATCATAGAAACGATCGCGATCAAGAGCGCCTGACTTGGGTCAGGAGGCGAGGGCCGAGACCAGCGAACGAACCCGCCAGCTAGCACCGCTTTCAAACCGGAGGATGCCGTGAAGCTCATACCACTGCCACGAGGGCACCGTTTCTTCGACCTGTTTAGGAAGCAGGGCTCGCTGGTGAGCGAGACGCTGACCGAGTTGAGCAAGTCTCTCCTGGAGGGCAGAAGCCGGCACGCGCGCCTGCGTGACCTCGAGCACGAGTGCGACGAAGCAACTCATCAGATCCACAACCTGGTCAACAGCACATTCATCACGCCGCTCGACCAGGAGGACATCCTGCTGCTCGCTTCCAGCCTGGACGACATCGTGGACCTGGCGGAGGAGACCGGCGACAAGATCGACCTCTACCGGATCCAGGCGATCACCGATCCCGCCAAGCAGATGGGAGAGTTTCTGGCGAAAGCAGGCGTTGAGATCGCGGCGGCGCTCGATCAGCTGGAGGGCTTCGCGCAGCTGAAGCCTCACCGGCTCGAGATCCACCGGCTCGAGAACGAGGGCGACAGGCTCACACGCACCGCGATCGGGGAGCTTTTCTCGACGGTGAGCGATGCCTCAGAGCTCGTGAAGTGGAAGGACATCTACGACCTGCTCGAGGCCACGATGGACGCTTGCGAGCACGCCGCCAACGTCATGGAGACCATCGCGATCAAGAATGCGTGAGACCGCGATCCTCCTGTGGGTCACGATCGGGGTCGCAATTCTGTTCGATTTCACCAACGGGTTTCACGACACCGCCAACGCGATCGCCACTTCGATCTCGACGCGCGCCCTCTCTCCTCACGTGGCAGTCGGGCTCTCAGCGGTTTTCAACCTTGTCGGCGCCATAGTCACAGTCGCGTTCTTTCAGGCCAAGGTCTCCAATACCATCGCGAGCACGCTCGCCATCAAGCCTGGCCTGGTGGTCGTGATGTCGGCCCTGCTGGGCGCCATCTCATGGAATCTCATCACCTGGTATCGCGGGCTGCCGAGCAGCTCGACCCATGCGCTCATCGGAGGCCTGTGTGGCGCGGGCATCGCTGCGGCCGGCGGCCTGGGTGGCGTCAAGTGGTCGTCTCTTGGCAAACAGGTGGCAAGCCTGGCCATCTCGCCACCGTTGGGTTTTTTCGTGGCGGCGATCGTTGCGATCCTGCTGATTTTCATCGTGTACCGCCTGCACCTGCGACCAGCTCCAGTCAATCGCACGTTCCGCAGCCTGCAGGTGTTGACCGCCGCCTTCCTCTCCTATTCGCACGGCGCCAACGACGCGCAAAAGACCATGGCGGCCATCACGCTCGCCTTGATCGCCGCCGGTGACCTGACCACGTTCCAGGTTCCCATCTGGGTCGTGGTTCTTTCCGCAGTGACGATTGCGTTCGGTACTTATGCCGGCGGCTGGCGCATCATCCGGACGCTCGGCTGGAGCATCATCAAGCTCGAGCCTGTAACCGGCCTGGCCGCCCAGTTCACGGGTGCGAGCGTGATCCAGGCCGCGACGCTGGTTGGTTTGCCTGTGAGCACGACACACGTCGTCACCGGTTCCGTGATGGGAGTCGGCGCCATCCGCAAGCTCTCTGCAGTGAGCTGGGGGCTTGGTGCCAACATCGCGCTCGCGTGGCTCGTGACGATTCCGGCAGCGGCGATTATCGCGTGGGTCGCCTACGCCGTCCTCCACACGGCGGGCCTGCGAGGCTAAAAGAAAATCGAAATAGCTATTGGAGATTGGCCTCGTCGTGATTAAACTCACGACGTCGTAGCATCAAGGCCAGTCAGAGGGGACGGCGTCAACTCAAACGTTTCACCCTACGAAGGAGCAACGGTGGCAACAAAGATTCTGGAAGTGGCCGACGTGAGCGTGATCCGGGCCGCGGGCGGCGTCGTCTGCCGCATCAATAAATCCGGCGACACCGAGATCGCCGTCATCCATCGCCCCGCTTATGACGACTGGACGTTGCCCAAGGGCAAGGTCGAGCCCGATGAGAGCGCCGAGGATTGCGCGCTGCGGGAGGTCCGTGAAGAAACAGGACTGAAGTGCGAGCTGAAGCGCCCGTTGGGCTGCACCGCATACGTGGATCGCCGCGGGCGGGACAAGGTCGCGTGCTACTGGGTGATGGAAGTGAAGGGCGGCCGGTTCCGGTCGGGGATCGAGGTCGACAGGCTGCTCTGGCTTTCGGTCGAGGACGCCATCAAGCGCCTGACCTACGGTCGCGACAAGACGCTCCTGGTCCAGCAGGACCTGCCCTAAAGGCGATTCCCTCTCTCCATCGGGGAGAGGGTAAGGGAGAGGGGCTCGCGATTCCCTCTCCCCATCGGGGAGAGGGTCGGGGAGAGGGGCTTAAGCGTCTTCTAGCCTTCGGTAAGCTGGCGGCATGCAAACTGTCGCCGCCGCGGACCGGCTGGTGATTGCGGGCGTCGAGCTTCGCTCCCGCTTGTTCCTCGGGACGGGCAAATATCCGACCGACGAGTCCATGCTCGCTGCCCTCGAGGCATCTGGCTGCGAGCTGGTGACCGTGGCGCTCCGCAGGCTGGACCTCGATCACCCGAACAAGAAGACCATCCTCGACGTGATCGACTGGAAGCGCTACCGCATCCTGCCCAACACCGCCGGCTGCCGCACCGCGGAGGAGGCGATCCGCATCGCGCGTCTGGCGCGAACGATGGGACTGTCCGACTGGGTCAAGCTCGAGGTCATACCCGACCCACGCTATCTCTTCCCGGATCCCGAGGAGACGCTCAAGGCGGCGCGGGTGCTGGTCGCCGAGGGCTTCAAGGTGCTGCCGTACATCAACGCGGATCCAGTGCTGGCGAAAAAGCTCGAGGAGATCGGCACCGTCACGGTGATGCCGCTCGGCTCGCCCATCGGTTCGGGCCAGGGCCTGCAGACGCTGCAGCAGATTCGCATCATCATCGAAGAGGCGCGCGTGCCAGTCGTGGTCGATGCTGGGATTGGTGCGCCTTCCGATGCGGCGCTGGCGATGGAGCTCGGCGCGGACGCCGTGCTGGTCAACACCGCGGTCGCCCTGGCGAAGGACCCGGCGCTGATGGCCGAAGCGATCAAGGAGGGCGTCGAGGCGGGCCGCAAGGCG
>Ga0137409_10001607_pt1 | contig 24462 bp, 21 predicted proteins | sample CZODoug1_16funga_FD_122059 | JGI IMG/M metagenome (GOLD analysis project Ga0137409, IMG submission 122059) | Vadose zone soil fungal communities from Angelo Coast Range Reserve, California, USA - CZODoug1_16fungal (Hybrid Assembly) | ecosystem: Environmental > Terrestrial > Soil > Vadose zone...
ACGGCGCCGGCGCTGGCCAACGCGATCTTCGCGGCGACCGGGAAACGTCTCCGCCGCCTCCCGGTGATGGACCAGCTTCGCTCGGCCTAGTCAGGGCCTGCGCGGCACTGGGGGCGCCCGGTTCATGAGCAGCCAGTACAGCCCGAGCTGTTTGGCTGCCTGGGTGAATTCCACGAAGTCCACGGGCTTGCGCACGTAGCTGTTGGCGCCGAGGCTGTAGCCCTCGATAACGTCGCGCTCCTCGTCGGAGGAGGTGAGGATGACCACCGGGAGGAGCCGGGTGCTCTCGTCCGCCCGGATGCGCTGCAGCACCTCCATCCCGTTGACCTTGGGCAGTTTGAGATCGAGCAGGACCACGGCGGGCAGCTCCTGGTCCACCGGGCTCTTGCCGTCCGCGCCGAAGAGAATGTCGAGCGCCTGCGCCCCATCCTGCGCCACGACGACGTCGTTCGTGATGTTGTGACTCTTGAGCGCCCGGAGCGTCAGGGCGACGTCGTCAGGGTTGTCTTCGACCAACAGGATTTTTCCCGGGTTCACAGAGCCTCACAAGGTGAAGTAGAATGTCGCGCCCTGATCGACGGCGCCTTCCGCCCAGATCCGGCCGCCGTGCCGGTTGATGATGCGCCGCACCGTGGCGAGGCCGATGCCCGTGCCCTCGAAGTCGGCAGCGGAATGCAGTCGCTGGAACACGCCGAACAGCTTGTCCGCGTACTTCATGTCGAAGCCGGCGCCGTTGTCCCGGATCATGAAAGCCTGGCCTCCGTTCGCGTCGCCGAATCGGAATTCGACTCGCGGCGCCGCCTGCTTCGAGGTGTACTTCCAGCTGTTGCGGAGCAGATTGTCGAGGGCCACACGCAGCAGGCGTGTGTCGCCCCGCGCCCTGAGCCCCGGGGCGATCGCGAATTCCACCTGTCGTTCCGGGGTCGCCCGCTGCAGGTCGGCCGCGATGTCCCGCGCCATGCCGCTCAAGTCGACGTCTTCGGTCCGAATCTCCGCACGGGTGACCCGCGCGAGTTTCAGCAAGTCGTCGATCAGGGTACCCATCCGCTGGCTGGCGGCGCGCACCCGGTGCAAGGAGTCCTGACCCGCCTGGTCCAGCTGCCCGGCATAGTCTTCCAGCAGTATCTGGCTGAACCCGTCGATGCTGCGCAACGGTGCCCGCAGGTCGTGGGACACCGAGTATGCGAACGCGTCCAACTCGGTGTTGGCGGCGAGCAGCTCGGCCGCGTTGCGTCGCAGCGACTCGTTGCGCTCCTGGAGCTCGTGGGTCCGCTCCTCGACGCGCCCTTCGAGATCGGCAGCGTAACGCTGCAGCTCGTTCTGCTGGTCCTCGATGCGGCCGAGCATCTGGTTGAAGGCATCGGTCAGGGCGCCCAATTCGTCCTCGCCGAGCTTGGGCGCCCGCACGGAGTAGTCCTGCCGGGTGGACACGGCCCGGGCGGTCTCCGCCAGGGCCAGAATGGGCTGCGAGATCGTACCCTGCAGGATCCGGGACAGGAGGTACGCAGCCAGCAGGGCGACGCCCAAGACCGCCACGCCGATCACGCCGGAGAGTCGCAACGTGTCGTAGATGGCGCCAAGGTCGGACGCGAGGTACAACGTGCCGAGACGCTGGCTGCCCGCTTCCTCCACCGGCTGGAACCCAATCAACAGTCCGCGCTCGAAGCGGTATCCGTCCGGCCCCGGCGCTACCGGGACGACATCGCCGGCCCCGTTCGCCGGATACGCGGCGAACACATGGCCGCCCTTATCGTACAGGACCGCGGCCACGATGTGCCGGTCGGCGCGCAGGGCGGCGAGAAGCTCTCTGGCGTCGGCGTCGTTGGAAAAGGCCAGGGAGGCGGTGCTGTTGGCGGCGATGATCCGACCGCGGATGGACAGCGCGTCGCGCGTTGTCCGCCGTAAGGACCAGTACTGGTACCCTGCGAATGCGGCGGACGTGAGCAGCAGGACCAGGCCGCTGATCAACACCAGCATCGCCGTCAGCTTCTGCTTGATTGGCCAGTCGCGCAGCGCCATCTCAATGCCCAGTGGGGGTGACGACTTCGGCCACCCGCAACAGCTTGGAGCTGATCGTCAGGTGCGCCGCTTCCGCTGCCTCCGGGTTGATCTGGAGCCGGATGCGGCTCCGGTCGGTCACGAAGCGAATCATCCCTCCCCGCTCCGCGAATCGGTCGGCGTCACTCACCGTGAGGATCGGCCGGTTCTTGAGACGCGCCAGTATCTCCTCCGGTTGAGCCCCGGCGGATCGATTGATGAACAGGATGTCGCACCGCGTGATGTCTTCCACGCGCTGATAGCGCTGGACGACGAAGGGCCGCGCGCCGCGCCGCTCCCCGCGCACGGTGGCATCGAGGAAGTCGCCGAACGGGTCGCCACCCAGAATCCCGATGACCAGCGGCGTCTGCGAGTCGGGAACGGCCTCCGGCGGCCAATCGACGAATTGCGCGAAGTTGAACAGGAAAACGGCCTTCACCTGCGCCTCGGAGGCCTTCGCCGCTTGCGCTCCCAGGCGCGCGGCGCAGACCAGCAGCAAAGCCGCGGTGATCCTCAAAAATGCCATGCGATCGCCCCGTACACGCCGCGCTGGATGTCCCGACGAGTGGGACTGGTCGCCGCGCCAAACTCCCGGTGCTGGCCGTGCAGCAGATTCTGCCCGACCAGGGACAGATCGAGGTGCGGCGTCGGCTGCCAGGTGAGCGTGGCATTCAGCTCGGCATACGCCGGGACCAGCTGATCGTTGATGTCATCGATCGCGCGGAACCAGGCGGCGAGTCCCAGGTGCGCCGGCAGATCCACCGACGACAGCAGCAGGAACTGACGATCGGGAATCTGCGACTCCGTCGCGCCCCGGGACGCGTCGGTGCTGCCGGGGTTCGGCCAGACGTGAACTCGCAGCTCCGTGTACCCGGCGCGCAGGCGCCAGCGATCGGTGACTCGATAATCGGCGGTCAGCTCGGCTCCGTAGGACTCGCCATCCTGACCGTTGCCGATGACGAGCGGGACAGGTGTGGGCGGGTTGACCTGCTCCAGGCTGCGGAGCCCGTGGTAGCGGCTGTAGAAGGTCGCCACCGACAGGGCGATGGACCCCTCCTGTTGGCGGTATCCGAGCTCGTAGGCCAGCTCTTCTTCTGAATGGAAATCCGACCCGCCGGCGAGGAAGTAGGGCGGCTTGGCGGGAGCAAACAGCTCCCTGTCGACTCGTGAGGGCGTTCTGACCGCCCGAGACACCGCCGTCCACAGCGTCGCGGACGGACTGAGCTTCCAATTCAATCGGCCGCTGGGTTGAATTTCGAAGCCGGTGTAGTCGTTGTGCTCGATCTTGGTGCCGAGGGCCAGGTGCAACCGGTTGGGGGCGAGCGCGATCTCGTCCTGCACGAACCCGGTGAACCATTGCCGCGCGATGTGCAACGGCAGGAAAGCCAGGGAGGAGTCCGAGCCAATGCTGGTGCGATCGTTGATGAGCCGGTAACCAAGTCCCCAGACCACATCATGACGGGCGCCCAATCGCGTAGCGTGTTGCAGTTCGACGTCGTACGTGTCGAGATCTTCCCCAAACAGGCCCGGGATATCGCGGTGAGTCCGGTCGTAGTACAGGTGAGCCGCAAGGCTCGACTTGTCGGACAGCATACGCGACCATTTGGCCACCACGTTGCCGCCGCTGACGGCAATGTCGCCGCCCGAGTCCTGCGCGATGCGGCCGTCGTACAGATCGCCCTGCAGGGTGACGTGGCTCGCGCTCGACGCCTCCCAATCCATCCGGAACCCACCCTGCCCCAGGTGCCAGTCGTCGGCGGCGTCCTGGCCGCCCGGCAGGGCCGTCGCATCGCGATCGAACCCCCGGCCGTAGATTCGCGCGCGCACACTCGAGCCCAGCGCCGTCCCGTAGCGGACGGTACCGACGCCGTGCTGATCGGTGCCGCCGCCACCCGTTAGCAGGAGTCCTTGTGTGTCCTTGGCGTCCTTCGTGATGACGTTGATGACGCCGTTGACCGCGTTGGCCCCCCACAGCGTAGCCCCGGGCCCGCTGATCACCTCGATCCGGTCGATGTCTGCGAGGGGTACCTCCTGCACATCCCAGAACACCCCGGAGAACAACGGCGTGTACACCGTGCGCCCATCGATGAGCACCAGCAGCTTGTTGGCGGCGGTGCCATTGAACCCACGCGCACTGATCGCCCATTGGCGCGAATCGAGCTGTGCGACCTGCAGATTGGTGGCGAGGCGCAGGGCCTCGGCGAGGCTCGCCGCGCCGGAGCGCCGAATGTCCTCCCGCGTTATCACTTGGATCGCCGACGCAGTTCGCGACAATGGCTCGGGACGCTTCGAAACCGAGGTGACCTGCAGGTTCATCAACTGTTCGATGCTCAGCTTCTTCAGGGCCTGTGCCGATAGGCTGGAATCCGGCCCCTGGCCGGCGGAATCGGGCTGCTGGGCCAACCCGGGCTGAACGAAGCAGACAAGACCCAACGTGAAGACCAACGATGTCGCCGCCGCAACGGTCCTCAGTTCAGCCATCGGTCGGTACCCCCTGGTCGATCGCGGTCGTGGCCGTCGCGAATTATTCCCGAACAACTTGCCCTTCTGGCACATAGGCGTGGTGACCCATGTCACCGGCCTCACGGCGGATCACAACATGGGGCTTCGGGAGGCGCGTCCTAGGGCGTTTTTGCGGCACCGAGGGGTGGTTTCGCGACACTCGGGCGCCCCTTCAGGACGGTGCGCCCTGGTCCAACAATTCACGGATCGCCTTGAGCAGCTCCCGCGGTTCGAACGGCTTGAGCAGTGTGCGCGCCGCGCCCAAGCCCGCCGCAGCCGTCAACACCTCAACTTGTCCGGTCTGGCCCCCGCCCGACATGGCGACGATCTGTGGTTGCGGAATCGCTGCACGGAGGGCTCGGATGACTTCAAACCCGTCCCCCTCGGGCATGAAGATGTCCACCAACACGAGATCGGCGCCTTGCTCGCGTTGCCGCCGGAGCCCGGCGTTCCCGTCCGCAGCTTCGATCACCTCGTAGCCGGCTGCCTCCAGGGCAATCCGGAGCGCGCTCCGCAGCAGCCCATCATCGTCGATCACGAGGATTCTCGGCACGCCGCGTCTACGCGACCGGCGACGAATCCAGTACCTGCCGCACCCTGCGTGCGAGGGTCTCTGGAGTGAAGGGCTTTTGGAGGTAGGCGATGCCCGAGTCGAGGATCCCGTGGTGGACGATGGCATGGTCTGCATAGCCCGACGCGTACAGCACCTTCATGTCGGGTCGCAGCTGCGCCAGCTGCTCGCCCAGCTGTCGCCCGCTGAGCCCCGGCATGATGACATCCGTGAGCAGCAGCTGGATCGGACCGTGATGCTTCGCGGCGAGTCGCAGCGCCGTCTCGCCGTTCGGCGCCTCCAGCACCGCGTACCCGTAACGCTCGAGCACCTGTCGGGTCACCATGCGGACCGAGGCCGCGTCTTCGACGACGAGCACGGTCTCCGTGCCGCGGGGTGGCTCCCCAGCCGCCGTGGGAGCGGCGGCGAGCTCCGCGGGCTCCTCGACCCGTGGCAGGTACACCTTGAAGGTCGTTCCGTGGTCGGGCTCGGAATACACCCAGATGAATCCGCCCGACTGCTTCACGATCCCGTACACCGTCGCCAACCCCAACCCCGTGCCCTTGCCGGGTTCCTTCGTCGTAAAGAACGGCTCGAAGATGCGGGCCTGGGTTTGCTGGTCCATTCCGATTCCCGTGTCGGACAGCGCCAGCATGACGTAGCGGCCCGGCAAGGCGGGCGCATGGCCCCGGAGGTAGGCTTCGTCCATGTCCACGTTGGCCCCCTCGATGGTCAGCCGGCCGCCGGTCGGCATCGCGTCGCGAGCGTTGACCGCGAGGTTCATAATGATCTGTTCGATCTGACCGGGGTCGGCCTTCACCACGCCCAGATCGGGAGCCAGCACCGTGGTCAGCTGGATGTCCTCTCCGATCAGCCGCTTGAGCAGCTTGTCGGTGCCCGCGACGGTCGCTCTGAGATCCAAGGCCTTGGGCTGGAGCACTTGCTGGCGGCTGAACGCAAGCAGCTGACGCGTGAGCGCGGCGGCGCCTTCGGCGGCTTTGCGAATCTGGTCGACGTCGTCGCGCTTGGGATCGTCTGTGCCGAGATCTTCGAGCAGCAGCGCGCTGTAGCTGGTGATCACGGTCAGCAGGTTGTTGAAATCGTGGGCCACCCCGCCGGCCAGACGGCCGACCGCTTCCATTTTCTGCGCCTGGCGCAACCGCTCCTCGGACTGCCGCAGCGCCTCCTCGGCGCGCTTGCGTTCGACGCCGACCGCGACGGCGCTCGCGACCGATGCCAGCGCCTTGGGCACGAACTCGGAGAGGGGCTGGCGCGCGAACATCGCTATGACGCCGAGGACCCGCTCCTGCACCACCAGGGGGTAGCTGGCGAACGCCACCATGCCCTCCCGTTGGGCCCACTCCTGGTCGTCGACTTGCGGGTCGCCCACCACCTGGTTGGTCAGGTGGGGACGGCGCTGCTGGGCGATCAAGCCGATCTTGCTGTCTGGCCCGCCGAGTTGCGTGTACATACCGGCGCTGGCCTGCAGCTCGAGCACGCTGGTGGCCTCGCCGAGGGTCCAGATGCGGGCGAGCGCCACGTCGAGGTGACGCACCAGCGCCTCGGCGCAAAGCTGCAGCGTCTCACGCAAGGCCTCCCCCCGCGTCAAAGCGCTCCCCACTTCGGAGGTCAGCTCCGCCAGGCGGGCCCGCTCGAGTAGGGCTGTCTGCGCGCGCCGGCGCTCGCGGCGTACCTCGGTGTCCCGCAGCTCCCGCTGGATAGCCGGGATCAGCCGCCGGAGATTCCCCTTGGTGAGGAAGTCCTGCGCCCCCGCCTTCATCGCCTCGACCGCGACGTCTTCACCGATCGTGCCCGAGACGAAGATGAAGGGCGTATCGGGATCGCGTGCCCGCAGCAGGGCGAGGGCCGCCGGCCCGCTGAACGCGGGCATGCTGTAGTCGCCGATCACGAGATCCCACGCATGACGATCGAGGGCGGACGTCATGGCGGCCGGGTTGTCGACCCGCTCGTATGTCGGCTGGTAGCCCGCGCGCTGCAGCTCCCGCAAGAGCAACCGAGCGTCATCCTCGGAGTCTTCCGCAATCAGCACCCGCAGCGGGACTTGCATGGACGCTCCCTGGTTGCGCGCACGTTTCGCTTAGACACATGCGGCCCCGAGCCGACCCCCGTCCAATACTTCCTTGGTAAGGGAGGTAGCGCTCCGAGCGATAGCTCCCGGGCGCCCCCGCTGACCCGCTTGACACTCAGGGTGCGGGAGGGGAACGTAATATCAGACTGCGCGTTCTTGAATGAAGGGGAGGGGGAGCATGCCACGGACCAAGGCATTCGAGCCCGCCGAAGTGCTCGACTGCGCGATGGAGCTGTTTTGGCGACAGGGGTACGCCGCGACGCCGCTGGACCGCCTGGTACGCCGCACCGGCGCCAGCCGCTACGGCCTGTACGCCACGTTCGGCGGCAAACGGGACCTGTTCCTCACCAGCCTGGAGCGGTATTCGCAGGCCGTCATGGACCCCATGCTCCAGCCGCTGGAGAATGCGCGGGCGTCCGCGACCGAGATTCGGCGGTTCTTCGATCGCGTGCTCGACCTGATTCGCCGCCCCGGCGATGGCCGGGGGTGCTTCATCTGTAATGTGGCGTTCGAGCACGGCGCGCTCGACGCCGCCGCCGCAGGGCGCGCGCGGCGACACTTCGATCGGGTGCGCCGGCTGCTCGCGCGCGCGCTCAGGAACGCGCGCCGCGACGGGTGCCTGTCTCGTGACCTGACGGTGCCCGCCTGCGCGGACCACCTCCTGGGCACCGCGGCCGGCGCGTTTCTGCTGGCCCGCGCCGGAATGGCGATCGACTTCATCCAGCGGTTCGTCGATACCGCGCTGCAAGGATTGACCTGAGTGGAGCTCCGGCATCTGCGGTACTTCGTGGCGGTCGCCGAGGAAGGGAGCTTCCTGCGGGCGGCAGGTCGGTTGCGCGTCGCGCAACCGGCGCTCTCCAAGCAGATCCGCGACCTCGAGCGGGAAGTGGGTGTGACGCTGTTCCATCGTCTCCCGCGCGGGATCCGGCTCACGCCCGCGGGCGAGGCTTTCCTCGTCGATGCCCGCGGCACGCTCACAGCGGCAGGGCGCGCCGTGACCAGCGCTCGCGGTGCCGCTAAGGACGGCTCCGATCTCGAGTTCGCGCACGGCGAGCTTGCATTGTACACCTCGGTCATCGAAGGCCTGCTCGCGGCGTTTCGGGGCGCGTACCCCCAGGCGCAGGTGCGTGTGTCGAGCATGAGCGACGCCGACACCGATCTCGCCCTGCGGGAGGGGCACGTTGACGTCGCGTCCGTGTTCATCGCCCAATGGCCGGTCGCCGGGTTCGATGCGCTTCGCCTGGTGGACTGCGCGAGCACGGGCGTGCTCCTGCCGGCGAGCCATCCGCTCGCGGCCAAACCATCCGTGCGGCTGGCGGACCTGCGGAACCTCACGTGGCTCCATTCCTCGCCGCAACGGTGGCCTGGCTTCTTCCGCATTATCGAGGACGCGCTACGCGACCGCGGTCTGGTCCCGCTACGCAGTCGCGAGCGTCCGAAAGAAACGCCGTCGGCCAACGTGCAGATCGCCGCCGGGGAAACCTGGGCGCTGGCGAGCGAGGCGATCGCCGCCCCATACCGGACGACCCCGACCGCGATCGTCTATCGCCCCTTTGTCGAGCCTCCGATCCCATGCTGGATCGCGCTCGTCTGGCGCTCCAACGCGCCGCGCCTCGTCCATCACCTCGTCGACGTGGCGCGAGCGTTGAGCCGCGCCATGGAGAATCCTCCGGGGACGCGGATCGCCTGACAGTCTCAGGGCCTTGACGGCCCGCGCGTCGTCCAGTATATAACCAGTAAGTTATGCAAGCGCACCGCCTCGACACCACGTTCGCAGCCCTCGCCCATCCCACCCGACGGGCGATCCTCGCCCGGCTCGCGTCGGGTCAGGCGTCGGTGACGGAGCTGGCCCAGCCGTTCGCGATGAGCCAGCCGGCGATCTCCAAGCATCTCAAGGTGCTGGAGCGCGCCGGCCTGATTTCGCGTGGTCGCGACGCGCAGCGACGGCCGCGCCGCCTCGAGCCCAAGCGGCTCGGGGAAGCCACCAAGTGGCTGGAACGTTACCGCCGGCTGTGGGAGGGGAACTACCAGCGCCTCGACGCGCTGCTCCATGAGCTCAAGACCACACAGCCAACACCGGGAGATGACCGATGAAGAGCGCCGGAACGTTAACGCTCACGACGCCCGGGGAGCGGGAGCTCGTGATGACCCGCGTCTTCGATGCGCCACGCCAGTTGGTCTTCGACGCCCATACCAAGCCGGAGCTGGTCAGGCGCTGGCTGTTGGGACCGCCCGGCTGGTCCATGCCGGTGTGCGACATCGACCTGCGGGTCGGCGGCACGTACCGCTACGTCTGGCAGCACGATCGTGACGGGACCAAGATGGGGATGGGCGGCGTCTACCGCGAGATCGTCGCGCCCGAGCGGATCGTCAACACCGAGAGGTTCGATCAGGCGTGGTACCCGGGCGAGGCCCTGGGTACGCTCATCCTCGTCGAGCAGGGCGGCAGGACCACCCTCACCTACACCATGCGCTACGAGTCGCGCGCGGCGCGCGACGCGGTCATCAAGTCGAACATGGAGAGCGGCGTCACGGCGAGCTACGACCGGCTGGCCGAGCTGTTGGCGACGACGCCGGCTAGGGGGCGCGTATGAACCCGTCCATCAATCGAGAGGGGCGTATGCAAAAGATTGTCCCGTTCCTGTGGTTTGACGGCAAGGCCGAGGAGGCGATGAACTTCTATGTCTCGATCTTCAAGAATTCGAAGGTGCTCAACGTCACGCGCTACGGAGCGGCGGGACCGGGACCCAAGGGCACGGTCATGTCCGCGACGTTCCAGCTCGAGGGGCAACAGTTCTACGCTCTGAACGGCGGCCCGCAGTTCAAGTTCACGCCGGCGATCTCGCTGTTCGTGAACTGTGAGACACAGCAGGAGGTGGACGACCTGTGGACGAAGCTGTTGGCAGGCGGGAGAGAGGACCAATGCGGCTGGCTGCAGGACAGGTATGGCCTATCGTGGCAAATCATCCCCACCGCCCTCGGCAAACTGCTCGGTGACAAGGATCCCGAGAAGGCCAACCGCGTCATGCGGGCCATGCTGAACATGAAAAAGATCGACATCAAGGGGTTGCAGCAGGCATACGACCGGGGATAACTCACTCGCAACCACCCCGTTCTTCGTTACCTTACGCCCGATGACCGGTCCGCCCACCAGACTCCGTTTGCCGGCTCGCCGGCCGAATCGCCTCGGCCTGGTGGTCCTTGGCCTCCTATTCACCGTCATCGTCGTGCTGCCCGCCCTGGTCCAGCTCGCCGCGGAATGGCCTTGGTTCGGGGCCTTGGGCTACCAGCGCGTGTTCGCGACCCGGCTGGTGACTCAGGTGCTGCTCGGCGGCGTGACCGGCGGCGTCGCGTTCGCCTTCCTTTACGCCAACCTGCGGGTCGCCCAGCGCGGCGTCGTGCCGAACCCGCTGGTCCTCGCCTTCAGCACCGCGGCACCCGCGCTGGATGTGACGCGGCTGTTGCGCCGCCTGGCCCTGCCGGCGGCGCTCGGCCTCGGGCTGCTCTTTGGCGTGGGGGCCACGGGGAGCTGGCTGAGCGTGCTGCAGTTCTTGCACCGCACGCCGTTCGGCACGACGGATCCGGTCTTCGGCCGCGACCTGGGATACTACGTGTTCACAGTGCCGGTCGTCGCGGGCGCCCTGGGGCTCATGACAGCGCTCGCGACGTTCGCGCTGGTCGCAGCCATCGGGCTGTATGTGCTGCGCCGTGACGTCGTTGTGTTCGGGCGGCGCGTGACGGTGGAGCCCTCGGCCCGGCTGCACGTCGGCCTGCTGATCGCCCTGCTGTTCCTGCTGGCGGCGCTGCGCGTGTACTTCGTCCGCCTGCCGGGCCTGTTGTACTCCACCACGGGACCGCTCGTCGGGGCGAGCTTCGCCGATCTCCACGCCACGCTCACCGGCCTGCGGGTCGCGGGGCTGGCCGCGCTCGCAGGCGGCGCGCTCGTCCTGTGGGGAGCCACGAGCGAGCGCTTGGCCCGCAACACTGTGCTCGCGATCGGGCTCTACTTCGGTGTGTCGCTGCTCGGCGTCACGCTTTACCCCACCATCGTCCAGCGGCTCATTGTAGCGCCGAACGAGCTGGTCAAAGAAACGCCGCAGCTCGCGCAGCACATCGCGGCCACGCGGCGCGCCTGGGGGCTGGAAGGCGTCGTGACGCGCGACCTGACCGGCGAGGCCCGGCTCACCGAGCGGGACATCCGCGCCAACCGGCCGACGATCGACAACGTCCGGCTGTGGGATCGCGATCCGCTGCTCCAGACGTTCGGGCAGCTGCAGGAGATCCGCACCTACTACGACTTCGTCTCGGTGGACGACGACCGTTACTGGATCGACGGCCAGTACCGTCAAGTGATGCTCTCCCCGCGCGAGCTGAACTCGGGTTCGCTTCCCACGCGGACCTTCATCAACGAACGGCTCACGTTCACGCACGGGATGGGACTCACGCTCGGGCCGGTGAACCAGGTGACCGAGGAAGGCCTGCCCGTCCTGTTCATCAAGGATCTCCCGCCGGTGTCCAGCGTGTCGCTGCGGGTGACGCGCCCGGCGATCTACTTCGGCGAGTTGACCGATTCGTGGGTGTTCGCCCGCACCCGACAGCGCGAGTTCGACTACCCCTCGGGCGACGAGAATATCTTCGCCACGTACGAGGGAACCGGCGGCGTCCGGGTCGGCTCCTTCTGGCGCCGGCTGGTGCTGGCGGCGTACTTCCGCTCCCTCAAGGTGCTGCTCTCGAGCGATATCACCAACGAGAGCCGCGCGATGTACGTGCGCAACATCCGGGAGCGAGCGCGCACGGCGTTGCCGTTCCTCGTGTTCGACCGCGACCCCTACCTCGTCATCGACGATGCGGGCCGGCTCCGCTGGATCCTCGACGCCTACACCGCGACGAGCCGCTACCCCTACGCGCAGCCGCTCCCCGACGGGACGAACTACCTGCGCAACAGCGTGAAGGTGGTGATCGACGCCTACGACGGCACGGTCACGGCCTACCAGGCCGATGCCGCCGACCCGCTGGTGCGCACGCTGGCGAAGGTGTTTCCCGGGATCTTCCAACCGCTCGACGCGATGCCGGCGGATCTGCGTCGGCACCTGCGCTATCCCGAGGACCTGTTCCGGATCCAGAGCGACATGTACGCCACGTACCACATGTCCGAGCCGGAGATCTTCTATCACCGCGAGGACCAGTGGCAGAAGCCGGTGTTGTCACGCACCGGTGAGGCGCCGGACCCGTTCGTGCGCCACATGATCATGCGGCTGCCGGAGGAGCGGCAGGCGGAGTTCATTCTGATGACGCCCTTCACGCCGCGCGGCAAGGACAACCTGGCTTCGTGGATGGTGGCCCGAAACGACGGCGAGCACTACGGCCAGCTGATCGTGTATCGCTTTCCCAAGCAAAGCCTCGTCTTCGGGCCCGCCCAGATCGTGAACCGCATCAACCAGGACACCGAGATCTCGCGCCAAATCTCGCTGTGGGACCAGCGTGGCTCTGAGGTGGTGCGCGGCAATTTGTTGGTCATCCCCATCGAGGAATCACTCATCTACGTGCAGCCGCTGTACCTGCGCGCCGAAGGTGGGCGCATTCCTGAGCTGAAGCGGGTCGTCGTCGCCCACCAGAACCAGGTGGTGATGGAGGAGACGCTCGAGGCCGGGTTGGCGCGGTTGTTCGGTGGCGCCCTCAAGCCGGCCGGGGTCGCGGCCGCACCGGCCACCCCGCGTCTCGGCGACGGCCGCGCCGCCGATCTCGTCCGCCGCGCTGCCGAGTCGTACCGACGCGCCGTCGAAGCGCAACGCGCGGGCGACTGGGCGCGCTACGGCGAAGAGCTTACCCGGCTGGGGGAGATGCTGCGCCAGTTGCAAGAGGCCGTCGGCGGCGGGCGGCCCTAGGCGGGCTGCAACCATAGCAGCCGCGCTCACACCCGGGCAGAACCTCGCCGCGCACCCCGCCCGGCCTCCTCGGGCGGCTGAACGGCCGCGAATCCCCTGTAGAGCAACAGGTCGTAGACGATTTTCAGCGTTCCCGCGATGAAGAAGGGCGCGCTCATCAGCGCAGGGCGACCATACAGGAATCCCGCAAACACGGGCGCCAGGGCAGCGCCGAGCGTGCGTGCCACGCCCGTGATACCGCCCGCCGCGGACCGTTCTTCCGGCCCAACCACGGCCATGATGTACGACTGTCGGGTCGGAACGTCCATCTGACTGATACTGAAGCGCGCCAGCAGCACCAGGGTGGCGAGCGGAAGGTTCGGCATCAGCGGCACGAGAACGAGCAAGATGTTCGACGGCAGGTGTGTGAACACCATCGTCCTGACGAGACCGAAGCGCGCGGCAAGTCGGGATGCCAGCAGCGCCGAGACCCCAGCCAGGACATTCGCCCAGAAGAAGATCGCACCGAGGGTGGCGGGGTTCACGCCGAAGCGGAGATAGAACCAATAGGCAGCGAAGCTCTGCACCACGAAGCCGCCGGCAAAAGAGTCGAGCGCGAAGAGGCCCGACAGCTTGAGCACGACATCCCGTGAGCGACCGATGCCGAAAGACCCTGCTCCGGGCAGGCTCACTTCAGCGGCGGGGGAAAGACGGGTGAACAGGAGCGCCAACACGACTCCCAAAACGGCATACAGCAGGACGACGACGCGGTAGCTCTCGACAGGCGCCATGGCCGCCCTCTGCAGGAGATGCGACAGGGTCCCTCCGCCGAGTGAGCCCGCGGCGGTCGCGAACGACCCCACGAGCGTGTACCAGGCGAATACCGCCGTCCGTGCCTGACCGGGAATAACCTGCGACAGCGCTGCCTGCTCGATCGAGAGAAAAGGTCCCACCTCGCTGCCGCTCGGGCTAATGACGCCGATCGTCCCGGCAACCACCAGGAACGCGAAATTGCGGGTGTAGGCGAACGCCAGACCGGCAGCCGTCATGAGAATGGCACCGACGATCAGCATCCGCCGCCGCCCGATCCGGTCGGCTTGCGTCGTGAGGTAGAGGGAGACAGCGGTATCTCCGACCAGCGTGAGGGTCAGCAGCACGCCGGTCTGGGACGTACTCAGGCCGAGGCTGGTCAGATAAAACACCAGGACCACGGATAGCCCGCCGTACGCGAACAGGCGGGTGCACCGCGTCAGGAACAGCAGCCACCCGTCGCGCGTCAGCACCCGGAGCAGCGAATCTCGTGAATGTCACAAGTGTACCAGGCGAGAATTTAGCGAGCAACCTTCGAGTGACGAGAAACCGAGGTGACGCGCTCACCGCCCCACGATCGCCGGCAACACGTACTCCGGAACAAGCTGCCGCTGCGTGCGAAACATGACCGGATCGCTGTAGTTCCCACCGTAGAACGCCACGACGAGATCGAGCTGCGGGATTCCCATGACCACCTGCCCGCCATTGCCGCCCGCGTAGAACGCCTGCAGCGTCCTTCCCTGGTACGGATACTCCATCACCCACCACAGGTATCCGTACTTCTGACTCCCCAGCGATACGAGCGGTGACGTCGCGCGCTGAGCCCACTCCGCGCTGACGACCCGACGCCCGGCCCACGTGCCGCCGTTCATCATCAGCTGGCCGAGCTTCATGAAGTCCCGCGGCAGGAACCGCACCCCGCCGCCCATGAAGGCGTCCCCCGTCGGAGTGAGGTTCATCCAGTACCGGCGGATGGCGAGCGGCTCGGCGATCAGCGCGTGGAACAGCGCCGGCAGCGGACGCCCCGCCGCCCGCTGCAGGACCCCGCCGATCAGATTCGGGTTGACGCTGCAATACACCGCGCGCTCCCCTGGCTCCCGGATCATGTTGAGCCCGAGCGTCACCTTCCACCAGTCCGGCTCGTCGGTCTGCTGCGTCACGACGTCCTCGCTGCCCGGCGAGTTGGGGTCCGAGTCGTCGCAGTCGAGGCCCGAGCTCATGGTCAGCAGGTGCTCCAGCGTCAGGGCGCGCTTTCTCGGCTCGAGCTCAGCCGGGAAGGCGCCCCCGTTCATCACCTGATAGACCCGCGATTGCGCGCTCAACGACACGCCGGCCTGCATCGCCGCACCGAGCAGCGTCGCCGTCACACTCTTCGCGGCGGAGCGGGTATCGTGCGGCTTGTCGCGGTGCTCACCGTGGAAGTACTCCTCGAGCACGAGCTTCCCGTGCCGGGCGATCAGCACGCCATGGATCTCGAGCGAGCTCAAGCTGTCGATCGGCATGTCGATGATCGCGTGCACGAGCGTCTCGAGCGCCGCGCGCGACAGGCCCACCTCCTCCGGGCTCGCCACCGGCCAGCCGTCATCGAGCGACATTGGCGTCCGGTACGTGTACCCCGATCCCACCCCAGGACGGAAGCGCGGGTAAAAGTCGCTCGACTCGTTCGCGCCCACATGCCGGAAGTCGTAGGTCCCCCCGCGCAACGGGATCGACACCACGCCGTCGCGCAGCACCCCCTCGGCCAGGACCTCCCCCTTCGCACCACCCGCCGGGGCGGCGAGCAGGCGCACGATATCGCCGGCGCGCTCGAGGGCCGCGATGCGCGTGAACCGCCCGATGTTCCGCTCGGGATTCTTGAGGAACGCGCGCATCGACCCGTCCGCGCTCGGCTCCACCTTCAGATACATCGTGAACTCGTCGGCGAGCGGATCGATATCTCCGCGCCACCGCTCCGCGCTGCCGGACCGCGTGAGGGTGACCGGTGAGGCGTACCGCGATCCGTTCGCCACCGTGGTCGCCTGGATCCAGTGGCCCACGATGCGCCGGGGCCCGGACGCAATCAGGCCGCGGAACGCGCCGCGGCCGTCGGGAAGATCGAAGCTGATGGTGTCTCCCCGTACTCGGGCGCCGGTACTCACCCCCGAGATCTCCGCGCGCCAGGCCCCGGCCGCACGCTCGATCGTCAGCGGTCCGCGGATGTCGGGGCCGAACCGGAGCTTTGCTTCCCACAGACCCGCCAGGTCGAGCGCGCCCCCCTGCGCTCCGTGGAGCGTACCCGGGGACACCGACAGGATCGTGACGGTGGTGATGAGAAGGGCGATTCGGAGAGCGCGCAGAGCGGACGGGGCGTTCGGCACGACAGGTGGGACAACGCCCGGTCGGAAACGGTTGCATGTGGCTGAGTGGATCGTGTCTCGATGGTGACACTTGGGTCACCGGGTCTGGTTCTGCGCCTCCTTCGGCCGCACCGGCAGGCCGACCTCCCCTGCCCACCCGTCGGTCAACTGGAACGTCTCGCCCATGTCGAACTGCAGCACCCGGAGGCGCCGGGCCAGATCCTTCAACGCCCAGATGACCGTGTGCTGCACCTCGGGTGAGGACCATTGCCCAAACTCGTTATGACCCAGGTCCGCCTGCAGCGCTGCGGCGATGCGCGTGGCGAATTCGCCATGGGATTCCTGGCGCATCGGCTGCCGACCTACCTTCGTCCCGTCGCCAGGCTGTGCAGGCTGCTCCGTCGGCCTTTGATAGACCTCCTGTGGTCCCTTGTGGGGCCCCGGACCATCGCCCCAGAGCAGCCACTCCAGCGTCACGCCTTCAAGGCCCCGCTGGCGCGCTCTGGTCACGACCAGCCGCGCCACGTCCGCGGGAAATTTCTTGCGTTGCGGCCACTTCTTGATCGCCGCCTCCGTTACAGGAGGGCCGATCTCTGCGGCGAACTGGCGGTAGGTGAGTGAGATCCCGGTCCAGGGGCTGAATACGTCCAGGAGCCGAGCCAGCCGCTCCGATACGGGGCCCTTTTTGGCTCCATTTCCGCCCTTGACAGATGACAAATGAGTCCTAGGTTAGTGACCTAATGGGTCTATATGAGCGTCTGTAGCGATCCCGAATGAGGACAAGCTGTCACGTCTGCCGGCCGCCGTCAAGAGGGACAACGACCCGCGCATGTACGCCCATTAAGGAGCGATGACTGGTGCTCGGACTGGGGATGATGATCGGAGTACGGAGTGCCCAGCAGGCCGCATGGGACCGTTCAGCAGCATTTCGGGAGGATCACATGGTACGGAAGGTCGAGATGTTGGCAGCGAAGGTAGGTGTCGTCGAGGCCGAAGGTGTGCTCGAGCGCGAAGGCTTGAAGTTGGCGCAGGACATGCCTTTGAAGGAGCAGGTCATTTTTACGGGCTCCTCAGACTGGACCCCGGAACAGGCCGAGCACTATATCGATTGGCGCATCCAGTCCGTGGATTCGGAAATCTCCCGGTTGCGCCAGCAGCTCGACGACCTGATCGTCTCGCGCAAGCGGTGGCTGGCCGTCACGGGCGGCCGCTCCAAGATGTTCAACAACGGCAGCGGTAACGGCAACGGCAACGGCCACGGGGCAACGACCGCTTCCTGAGGGGTCGGCGCGTCGCGACTGAGGCTACCGGGGGGGAGCGGTTTTGCTCCCCCTCTTTTTTTGACGATTTGGCTCCTAAGTCTGGCGCCGATCGCGTGGGGTACGCTGCACGGGAATCGGCAGCGTGACCTCGAAGGTGGTGCCGCGACCCACCGCCGAATCCACCTTGACCGATCCCCCGAACATGTCCTGGGTGATCTGACGCACGACCAGCAGTCCGGTCCCCGAGCCCGAGCCGAACTCCTTGGTCGTGAATCCCGGCTCGAAAATCCGCTCGAGATGCTCCCCTGCAATGCCCACCCCACGGTCCTGGACCGCCAGGCGCAGCGTCTCGCCGATCTGCTCGAGGGTGATCGCAACCGGCGCGTTCCGTTCCCGCGACGCCGAGACTGCGTTGCGGATGAGGTTCGTGAGCACCTGATACAAGGCGTTCGGATCACCCTGGAGAAAGACGCCGCTCGCGCTGATGACCTCCTGGAGCGCGATGCTGCGCTTGCCGGCGAGCGGCCGCTCCAGCGCGATGCACGACCGGACGACCTGCGCCGCGTCGAACCGCTCCGAGCGGGCCAGCCCACCCCGCGCTCGGTCCTGAATCGAGCGCAGGAACTGGATGGCCTGCTCCATGCCTTCGCCTACACCCGCGAGCTCCTGGAGCAGCTCCGCACGGAAGCTGGGCGGGAGCGATTCCGCCGTCCGGATCAGGTCGAGGGAGAGATCGAGACTCGCGAGTGCCGCGGTCAGTGGATTGGCGACCTCGTGGGCGATCACGCTCGGCTGACGGGCCAGTTCGGCCAGGGCATCCGGCTCCGGCAGGCGGGGCCGGCCGACCACGGGCGGCTGGTCCACGAGACCGAGACAGAGACCCGCCAGCTCGAGGGTGATGCGCTCCCGGCTGCGGCGCTCGACGCCGTCGGGGGGCGGTGCGGCAGGCTGCTTCCTCACGGGGGCGACGCACCACGGCCCGGCGTCGTCCAGCTGGCAGCCGACCCAGCGACTGCCCTGAATGATCGGGGCACCCCAGCGATGCAGCGTGCTATCGAGGTCGAGGCGTGTGTGCGGGGACTGCGCACTCCCGGCGCTGGTCATGACGGGGGTCACTTCGGCGCGCGACGAGACCTCCCACAGGGTGACTGCCCGCCCCTGCAGGGCCACGCTCGCTGCGCGCAAAACCTCGCGACGGTGCTCTTGCATCTATGTCATCAAGTGTGGGAGGCAACGGGGCGCGGTCCTAGGGCGTTTTTGCGGCACGGACAGGCGCGAATGCGACAGGGGTTGTCGCGGCCTCAGCCCTCCCCCTTGCGGCGCCGCTTCCCGTCCTTTTCCCGCTCCGCTCGCCGGCCGGCGACCAGCACGCGATCGCGACCCTCGCCCTTCGCCTGGTACATCGCCGCGTCGGCGCTCGCGATCAGCTCTTCCGGTGTCTCCCCGTGCGTCGGATACTCGGCGGCGCCCACGCTGACGGTCATCCGCCCGGCACCGAACTCTTCAGCCGCGACGCGCGCCCGGAGGCGCTCGCCCACGGCGGCGGCCGTCGCGATCGGCGCCTCGATCAGCATGACCACGAACTCCTCCCCGCCGTACCGCGCCACGCTGTCCACGCCGCGCGTGGTCTGCCGCAGGATCTCCGCGATTTTCACGAGCGCCGCGTCCCCACCGAGGTGCCCGTGCGTGTCGTTGTACTGTTTGAAATGGTCGACGTCCGCGAGCAAGACCGAGAAGGTGCGCCGCAGCCGCCGCGACCGTTGGACCTCGTTGGCGAGCGTCCCCATCAGGTGCCGGCGGTTGTACAATCCGGTGAGCGCGTCCGTGACGGAGAGGCGTTCCAGCTCGCCCTGGCCCTCCCGCTCGCGCACCCGGGCCACCAGGTTCTTGAATACCTGCGTCAGCTGGCCGACCTCACCGCCGGCCCCCGTCGGGAGCTCGACCGACAGGTCCCCGCCGGCCACCTTGGCCGCGACGCCGGAGAGGCGTCGGAGTGGGCGCACAATGAGCAGTCCGACGTACGCCGCCAATCCGCCCGCCACCAGCAGCGCGAGCAGCAGCACGCCCGTACCGCCTCCCCCACCGGCCTGGCGGAGCGCATCGGCCCGTGGTATCTCGACCACCGCAGCCCAGCGGAGCGCCGGCACCCGCCGCAGAGTGCCGATGACGTCCTGCCCGTCCGCGCGCTTGTAGTCCACGCTGGTGCCTTCGCGATCCACCAGTGCCTGTGCGGTCTCCGTCGCGAGCTTGGTGCGCATCAGGTCCGCCGAGCTCACCCGTGCTCGGAGGATCAGCCTGCCCTGTTCCGTCATCACATAGACGTCGCCCCCGCCGTCCCCGCCGCCCCCCCCGCCCCCCCCGCCCCCGGCCCTGCCACTGGCTCCGCCCTGATCGCGCGGAGCCAGTCGCTGCAGGACGTCGGCCACCGCGCGCAGATTGAGCTTCGCCATGAGCGCACCCACGTACTTCCCATCCGCCTGGCGGATCGGTACGGCGAGCGCGACCGCGGCCTTCCCGAGCCCCGTGTCCCAGTACGCGTCGCCCACGAGGGCGTCACTCGTCCGGAGGGCGCTCAACCGATCCTGGGAGAACTGCACGCCGCTCATCCGGCCACCGCTGCTGACCACGAACCGGCCGCGCCCGTCGACCACGAGCAGCGCGTCGCAGTCCGGGCAGCGCTCCCGCACCGAGTTGAGGTACTCGCGCAGCCGGCCGAGCGCGTCGCCGCCACCGCTGCCCTGGATCCGCGCCAGGTTCTCCGGTACCGCGTATGCCGTCGCCGCCACCCGGAGATCGCGCAGCCGATCGCTGAGCCAAAGGTCGATCTCCCAGGCCGCCTGGGCGCTCGTGCCGCGCAACTCCTGGGCGATCTGGTCGCCGATCGACCGCCGGCTCTGGCGAGACGACAGCACGGTAATCGCGAGGGTCGGCACGAGGGTCGCCACCACCGCGAACACCAGCATCTGGTTCCTGATGCTGTCGAGGTGGAATTCGCGCAGCCGGCGCGCGATGGTCTCTTGCCAGACGGTCACCGTGAATCGCCCTCCCGGGGTACAGCAAGATTCACCTTCCGCTACTCCCCCGCAACAGTGAGCCCGCTCACGGTTTGAAACAGAACCGGCGCGGGCTCGCCCATTGCAGCGGCATGAATACTAGCGTATAAGCGTTGGATGAACATCGTCTTCCCGGAGCTGCTGCGATTCAGCGACGTGGGGCTCCTGCTCCTACGACTCATGGTCGCCTGTGTGTTTTTCACGAGCGGACTGAATCATCTGAAACACCCGGCCGAGCGCGCCAAGGGCATCGGCGCGAGTACCGGGTTCACGATCGTCCTCGGCTCGGGAGAAGTGCTCGGCAGCCTGGGCGTGGCGTTCGGCGTCCTGATTCAGCTCGCCGCCATCGGGTTGATCCTGATCATGCTCGGCGCAATCCAAAAGAAGATCTTCGTGTGGAAGACCGGCTTCTGGGGCAAGGGGAGCTCCGGCTGGCACTACGATCTGATGCTTCTCGTGATGAATCTCGTGATCGTGGTGACCGGCGGCGGCAAGCTCGTGGTGCTGTCCACTTAAGTCGAGAGAGGCCCATCAGGAGGCGGCCGAGTGATGAGCATCACCCTGCGGCCGGTCGCAGGTCACCACCGGATTCTGCAATGCGTCACGCCTTAGGCGAGACCCGCGCTCGCCCCGGTGCGGGACCTCCCAACCGGTAACCCGGCGCCCCCATTGACGTAACGGCGAACGTGACAGCCGGGCATATCCTTTGCCTCAACCCAGATACCCCGCACCGCCGCCGCTCTCCTTCTTCTTCAGAGGACCGACATGACCTGGAAGCTCTTCGGGCGCAAAACCACCCCGGCGCAGCTTCCCGCGGAGCTCCGTTCGATTCTCGCCCAAATGCAGCGCGAGCGCGTCGCATTCGAGGCGCTCACCACCGGGGCGCGTGACTCGGCGCAGCAGCTCACCCAGCTCACCCAGCCGATCGCCGAGGCCCAGAAGGTCGTCGCGGAGCTGCAGGGGCGCGTGAAGGCCCTCGAGCGGCTCGTCCCCGTCCTGGCCACGCTCGACGAGCAGACTGAAGGGGTGTCACGCACGCAGCGCCGCACCGAGACGCAGGTCGAGCACACCGCGGAGGACGTCAAGAACCTTCGCACCGAGATCGAGCAGCTGCGCGCCACGTTCGACGCGGCGCTCGCACTCAAGGGCGATCTCATGAGCCTGCTCGAGTCTGCCGGGAGCCTCACGTCGCTACGCGCCGACGCCGACGCGCTCACGGGCCAGGTGCATAACCTCTCCAACACGTTCGACCGCGCGCGCCAGCGCCAGGACGAGTTGAGCCGCGCCGGTGAGGCAGCGGCCACCCGGCTGCACGCGTTCGAGGAGCGGCAACAGCAGGTGCAGGGAGGCGTTGCGGCGGCGCAGACCCGCGTGACCGGTCTGGAGCAGGCCTTGGCCCATCTCGGTCAGGCCGCGGCGGACGCGGCCGACACCAAACGACAGCTGGGGACGCTCAAGTCCATCGCCGACGATGTGACGCAGAAGGTCGCGGTGCTGGAGCAGCAGCGCGACGCGGTGGATCGCGCCATTGCTCAGGCGACGCAGCTCGACGACATCCTGCAGGACATCGCCGCGAAGACTCGCACCCAGCAAGAAAACGCCGAGAGTCTGGGCGCGCTCGACAGTCGCGTCACCGAGTTGCGCGCCCTCCACGGCGACCTGCTGGCGCAGTCGCAAGAGATCAGCGCGCACCACCACCAGATCGTCCAGACCGACCGAGAGCTGTACGGACGCCTGAACGGGCTACGGGATGAGGCGCAGCAGACCGTCCAGCGCTTCGAGGGGGATGCCGCGCAGCTCGCCCAGACGATCGAGCACATGACCGAGCGCGTGGCGCGGCTGGAGCAGGCGCAGCCTGCCTTCGACGCCGCATTACGCGACTTCGCGAGTCTCAAGGGGACCCACAAAGAGGTGAAGGATGCGCTGGAGTGCATGCAGCTGGCCGAAGGTGAGATCGGACGGGTGCGCGAGGCGCAGGCCGGCACGAAGACCTGGCTCGGCGACGTCACCGAATCGGTGACAGCGCTGCGCGGTGAGCTCGCGGCAGTGGAAGAGATGAGGCCGACGGTCGAGTCGGTCCGCCACGATGCCGACCGCCTGTCGCACGCCATGGCCCAGATTGAGTCGCGCCGCCAGCTCGTGACGCAGCTGAACACCCGGCTGTCCGACCTAACGGCCACCGCGGCGCAGCTCGACGAGCGCACCGGCGGGCTGACAGCCCGGATGGACACCGCCGATCAGCAGTTCCAGGCCGTCACGGCCCACGCCACCGAGGCGGCGCGCATCGAGAAGTTGGTGCCGACCGTGATCGGGACGGTGGAGGGGGCCGAGCGCCGTATGACGCAGATGGACGCCGCCGTCAAGGCGCTCGAGACCCGCGCCCAGCGCCTCGAAGGGCTCGCGGAGGAAACCAGGGCGTTGGGGCGGGAGCTCGAGCTGCGGCGGACAGCGCTCGATTCCGCCACCGAGCACCTCGAGCGGGCAGCGGAGCTGCGTGCGGAGGCGGCGACCATCGCCCAGCAATTAGAGCAGCGCGCCGGCCAGCTCAACGGAGCCCTCACCGGCGCCACCGACCGCACCGCCGCGCTCACCACGACGCTCGACGATCTCGAGAGTCGCGCCGGCGACCTGCGGTTCGTACACAAGCGCATGGCGGAGTTCGAGGGGCAGCTTGCCAAATGGCATGCCAGCGAAGCGCAGCTCATGCGAGCCCTGGAGCACGCGGCGCAGCGGCAGGCGACTGTCGACGCGCTCCATGCCGACTTGTACCGCCTGTTCGAGGTGGCCGAGCGCACCGTGGACCACGTCCGCTCGATCGCCGGCGCCAAGGACCAGGTGACCGAAACGCGGGCCATGCTCGAAAACGTGCTCGAGCTGGTGAGCCGCGCGCACGATGCGGCCAACGGGCTCGATCACCGGCAACGGCAGATCGAGCAGGCCGAGGAGCGGCTCGCGCGCGTCGAAGCGCTGCTCGCCGACATCGGGTCGAGCGCCGAGACACTGCACGGGCAAAAGCTCTTCCTCGATCAAGTCATCGAAAAGGCGGGCACGCTCGAGTTCTACTCCAAGCAGGCCGAAGGCCTGATCGCGATGCTGCGCGAGAGCGGGGTGGCCGAGCGTCCCAAGGGCGGTGGCACGCCGCCGCGCGTGGTGAAGAGCGCCTGAGGAGTCCGACCCCTACGCGTCGTCCGACGGCGCTCCCTGCTCCAGCCAGGTGCGGAACGCCCCGGACTCCCGGGCGAGGCGCCACTCGGCGAGCACGGCCAGGGCCGTAGCCCGCATGGGGCCACTCGCCTCGTCCGCGAGCGAGCGCGCCAGCAGCCAACCCTCGAACGCCTCGGGCGGGGGATCAGCGGTCACGGCGTCCTCGAGCAGCTGCCGTCTCATCGCCAGGCCGATCGCGTCCGGTGTCGTGTCCCGCTTGCGCCGGCGGCGGCGGCCGTCGGAGGCGGCGAGCGCCGCGAGCAGCTGGCGGCAGACGACGGCGGGACGCAGCGCGTCGCGATCGCTCACGACTCCGCTCGCGTCAGCCGCGGCGCGACCAGGTAACCCGGCCGGGACGGCCGCCGGTAGCCCCGCTCCCACGCCGCGAGGTCGAGCTCTACCGTCTCGAGATCGGCGACCAGCAGCTCCGGAGGCGCGAGCGCCAGCAGCGTGGTGTGCGACTTGAGGTGGCCGTGGCAGGTCACGCAGGTCTCGACCATGCGGCCCTCGAGCCGCCCCGCGATGACCAGCGATCCCAGCCGCTCATGATCCCGCTCGTCGCAGTACACACACGCGAGCCAGGGCCGCCGCCAGTCGGCGCCGCAGCGCCCGCAGCGCAGACACCGCGCCCGCTCGAGCCCGCGCAGCTCCGCGAGGACGGGCCATGCTCCGCATACGGGGCAATAACCCTGAGTCCATCCCGGCGGGATCTGGTCCTGCAGCGCGCGGCCGCACGCCTGCAGCAACGGCCACAC
>Ga0137409_10001608_pt1 | contig 24442 bp, 20 predicted proteins | sample CZODoug1_16funga_FD_122059 | JGI IMG/M metagenome (GOLD analysis project Ga0137409, IMG submission 122059) | Vadose zone soil fungal communities from Angelo Coast Range Reserve, California, USA - CZODoug1_16fungal (Hybrid Assembly) | ecosystem: Environmental > Terrestrial > Soil > Vadose zone...
GTTTGCAAAACTTCGCTGCCGGCGGTGACTTTTACTCCCTCGGTGACGGATCCGACCCTGAGCGTGATGTCTACGGCCAGTTTCTGGCCGACCTCCAGCCGCAAGGACTGCTTTGACGTAGCTAAGCCAGACGCCTCCACTTTCAGCTGGTAGTCGTCGGGCAGGAGCGCGGAGGCCTCGAAGAGTCCTTGCTGGTTAGTGACGGCGCGGCGGATTGCTCCCGTGCTTGCGGCCGTCAGTTCGACCGCCGCCCCGGCAACGGGCAGACGCTGCGAATCGGTGACGGTACCCGAGACAACAGCATAGTTGCTCTGGCCAAGTCCGGGCACCGCAAACCCGAGAAGAAATAGAAGTACGCAGGATGGCCTCATAATGGTTGGTCCCCCAGAAAAACCTCACGCTGCGCAAAACGCAGACTTCCGGGCCAAGAAACGCTCGGTTCGAGCGACAGGAGATCAATTTTCAGCCCCGGTTGCCGGAAACTCTAACTGTGAAGAAAAAGGCCAGCAATAGTAGGAAACCATTAGCATGCTACTTAAGGATGGATTGCCTTCCTCAGTGGCAAGATTCCCCTCCCGAGGACCCTCGGCTCGCCTGTTCCCGGACTTTTCCACAGCCCCGCGACTGGACTCCCCGTTCCCTCCGCGATACTCTACGTTTCCTTCGACAGGGGTCCCTTCCCGGGACATTCGAAGGATTTCTTTCAGGATTTTGAAGATGGCTACTGTTACCCCCCTTTCTTCCGGGGCTCACCCCGAGCATCGTGGTCTCTCCTTCTGGATGGATCGCGTCCTGGCGGAACTGAAGAATGTGCGCTCGTCACCGGACGCGGATGCCGTCCACGATCTTCGTGTGGCCATCCGGCGCTGCCGATCGGTCGCGGCCGTGATGGAAGAAGTGGATCCCGATCCCGCGTGGCCGGCCATGCGCAAAGTAGCGCGCAGGCTCTTTCGCAGCCTCGGAGCGCTCCGCGATGCGCAGGTCATGGACGAGTGGGTGAAGAAGCTGGCCCCGGAGACCGATCACGTTCGCGCTCACTTGCAAACAACCTTCGAATCCAGAATGGCGGCCCTGCGCGGGAATGCGCAGCGCGCGGCCGGAAAATTCGACGAGAAAGCCTGGAGACGGCTCGAACGCACCTTGCGGCAGCGTTCGCGTTTTGTGCCTGTGGGAAGTCTTGCGGCGGAATGCCTAGCGTTGGAACGATTCGAAAGCGCCAGGGAACTTCACGCCAAAGCATTGCGCACGGAAAAACCCAAACCGTGGCATGCGCTGCGCATTGGATTGAAGCGCTTTCGTTACACGGTCGAGGCCCTTCTCCCGGAGCAATACGCTTCCTGGAGTGAGAACCTCAAACGCGTTCAGGATCTTCTCGGTGAGGTCCATGACCTCGATGTGCTGTCCGCCACCATCAAGAAATCCGATTCGGTGGATACCGAAGATTCAAGACGGGGATGGGAAGAAACCCTCCGGCGCGAACGTCACGAACGCACTGAAACGTATCGCCAGCTCACTCTGGGAAAAACCAGTTTGTGGAATGAATGGCGCGCGGGACTTCCCGCCAATGGCCGCGTGGAAGCCGCTGCCATGGCACGCTTGCGCGCCACGGCGCGGGCCACCGATCCCCGTCCGCGGCGCACCTCGCAGATTTCCCGCATCGCGGTGGCCCTCTTTGACGCTTTCCGGCGTGCGGATTCCGCTCCTTCGTTCTCGGATGCCGGGCTTCGCCGAATTTTGCTGGCCGCGGCTCGCCTACAAGGAGTCGGCGGCACAGACGCCGAAAAATCTCCGCAGAAAAGCGCGCGCAAGTTCCTGCTGGGCCTTGCGATTCCTCCGGGTTGGACCAACGAGGAATGGGAACTGCTGGCCTCCGCGGTTCGTTATCACCGCGGCCCCGAGCCTAGGGCAAAGAGCGGTCCTTTTTCAAAGCTTTCAGCAGAACAGCAGAAAAAGGTTCAAGCTCTGGCCGGCGTGCTGCGATTTGCGCGCGCGCTTCGCAAATGTGGAGTGGAAAGCGGCGCGGGAATTCGTGCCGAAAAATCTCCGGATGCCGTCATTCTCCGCGTTCCGAACTTGGCAGACGATGTGGATACGGCCGCACGCCTCGCCGCCGGTAAGCACCTGCTGGAGGATTATCTGCAGAAGCCTCTCATCGTGAAGCCCGCCGCGAAGCCGGATAAAGTCGTTACGCTGCCGGCACGGCCCGTTCCAGAGTTTTCCGTCGCCTCGGATTGAACAAGCCACTCTTCTTAACAAAAAACCTGTCCCACGATTCCGGCGAAGCGTTTCTATTTCCCGGACCGCCGCAGGAGCTTTGGAGTGGCGAGCCACACCAATTCCGCGATGGGCGGCGAGAGGCGCTTTAATTCAATCAACGCAACGCCTGCCTTTTTCAGCGAAGTGACGTGGCGCTTCGAACCCAGCGCTGTAGCGATAATGTCGTCCAGTTGCGGCGCATGGCCAAACAGAAAAATCGAAGATACTTGCTTGTCCCGGGCTAATTCGCGAAACAGAAGCGAAGGTTCCGCTCCCGGCAGCAGCAAATCCGTTCGGCGGATTTTTTGTTTGGCATAATCGAGCTCGCTCGCGAAAATCTCCGCGGTTTGCATCGCCCGGACGTATGGACTCGAGAGCAAGAGCTCCGCAGTTGCCTCCAGCGCCGCCACGCCCTTGGCCACCTGCCGGGTTTTTTCGACGCCTTCTTCGGTCAGGTAGCGCTCCGGGTCCGGGGGACACTTCGGGTCTTCCCGGTCAATCGCGATCCCGTGGCGAACGATGTAGAGCTGCATGCTTCATCTCCTTCGAATCCGCGGACGCCAAACGCGGCTACGCTTGCGACTGCCGGAAATAAATCCGCACGTGAAATTCTTTTTCAAACAGTTCGGCGCTGCGGTTGGCATCGCGCAGGTCTTCCGCCGCATCCCCGCGAGCACTTACCTGCAAGCCCACCGCGCCGCGCTGAAACGAAGCGCGCAATTTCAACACGTGCTGCCGGTGCGAATGATCGAGCGCCTCCGCAATCCGCAAGATCGCTGCAAGCCGCCGCGCGATTCGCTGGTCTGTTTTGTTTAGCGAAGAATACGCGGCGTGATGCGCCGCAGGCTCCGACTTGCGATTATGATAGCGCACGAGCGCCGCGACGATGGCGCGGTTGCGCCCTTCGAGCCCCGGAATATCGCCATTGAGCGCCAGATATTCTCCGTGCTTGTGATGCCCGCGATGCCCCACCATGTGACCCGTGTCATGCAGCAATGCGCCGGCTTCCAGCAACACGCGCGATTGCGCCGGAAGATGATGCACCGCCTGCAATTGATCGAAAAGAAGAATGCTCAACTCCCGCACGTGCTCCGCATGCTGTTGATCGTATCCGAGCCGCCGGGCGAAACTTCGCGTCCCCACAATGAGCTGCCGCGCTTCGGCGTTGTAGCGGTGGGGCTCCTTGCGCGAAAAAGCGTCGCGCGCGATTTCCTGCAGCAATCCTTCGCGAACGCCGACGCCGGGTATCGCAAACGTGCGCAAATTCAAATATCGCCCGAGGGTGATGAGCGTTATCGCTGCGATCCCCATGACGTCGGCGCGGTCGCGCCGTACGGCATAGGCCTTCATACGCGCGCGCACGTCGCGCCTCAGGATGTCCGGTAGCCTCGCGCGCAAGAGCGGGAGGTCCATCGTCGGCAAACCATGCTGTCGCGGCCCCGGCGCGACGTTCGCCAAAGTTTCCGCGTTTCCACCGAGCGCCACCGCTACGCTCTCTCCCAGATTTGGCCGCGGCGCCAATTTCGATTCCAGCAACGCACGCACGTAGCGCCGCACTTGTTCGCCCTGCGCCGGACGAATCACACCGGGAAGATTCAGCGTGGTCAGCAACCGGACGGTGCCAACCGGCAACTGCGCGGCTTGCTCCACCGCGTGCTCCCGCAGAATGCTAATCTCCAGGCTTCCCCCGCCCAAATCCACGATGCAACGCGGTGCTTCCAGCCCGCACGCGGCCAGTACCGCTTCCCTGCCGAGCCGCGATTCCTCTCCGGCGCTGATCACTTCCAGCGCAATCCCGGATCTCTTTTTGATCGTTCGAACAAACGCTTTGCGGTTCTGCGCTTCGCGGGTCGCGCTCGTGGCTACCGCGCGGTACCGCGTCACTCCGAACTCTTCCATCACTTCACGAAAATGGCGGAAGGCTTTGAAAGCTTTCTTGAAAACGTCTTCGCTGAAGCGATGGCGCAGGAAAACGCCTTCCCCCAAACGCAACGGATAGCGTTCCTCATGCACCGGCTCGATGTCGAGCGCGGAATAGGCGCGAGCCACAGATAAGCGCAGCGCGTTGGAGCCGGCGTCGATTGCGGCAATGTGAACCGGCTCAGGCATTTCGGAATCTACCGCCAAAGATGACCAAGTGCGGCGGAGGGCGTGTATTTCGTGCTGCGAATCCCCAATTGTTCGCCGATGCGCTGGCGAAGCTGTTTGTTCACGGTGGAAACACTGGCCTCGCCGTCAAGCTCGATAAATCCGTGCCGCTTGGCCATCACTTCAAATTCGCGCTTGATCATCGTCTGGTAGCGAATGAAAGACCAGTAGAGATCGTGCGATAGCGACATATCCCGCCCCGCTTCCCAATAACTGATCGCTTGCGCCTTGCGGAACTCGCGCCCAAACGCGGTTTCCGGGCGGACATTCAGCCAAAATGTCAGGTGCGGACGCAACGCCATGGCATACAGCCCGCCCATATAATCGCGATTGATCCCGCGCACCACGCCGCGCGCGATCAGCGTGAAAATAAATCGATCCGCAAGAACCACCGTCCCCGAACGCAGCGCGGGCAGGATCCGGTGCTCCACCTGATCGAAAAAGTCCGTCGCGTACATCAGTGCCAGCGTGAGCCGCGTCACCGCGTTTTTGGCCAGGAGCTCATCGATGTCGCGCCCCACCAGATTCGAACGCCGCAAGCCGCTCGTCTGCACCGCGAATCCTTCCGACTCCAGCCACTCCTGCAGCAGGGTAATCTGCGTGGACCGCCCGGAGCCGTCCATGCCTTCGATCACAATCAAGCTGCCGGTAATTTCGCTTGGGTCGAATCCCACGAGCGGCTCGCCAAAAAAATATTGCGCGGTGGCGTCTTCGGTTGCGGCAGCAGCCTTCGCCGGGGCCGCGGAGGGCGCCGCAGGCGCTTCCACTGAGGTTGTCGCCGTGGGAGTCTTGTCTTTTTCCTGGTCGGGCATGGTCATTCCGATTCCTCCGCGCGCGGAGCGAAACGCTTGAGATCGATTTTTGACGCAACGATATCGCGCATCTGCTTCTGCAACTTATTCACTGGTAGCGTCCCATCCAGCACCACGAAATTGTCGGAATCCACCATCTTGTCGTACTCCTCAAGAATCCGCGCTTGAAACAATCGAAAACTCTCCGCCCGGTCGTACGACATTCCCAGATCCATGCCTGCTTCATAATATTTCAATTTTGGACGCCCGCTCAGGATTCGATGCACGGCCACATCCAGCGGCGCGCGAAAATAAAAAGTGATGTCCGGAATCGGCGCAAACCGGTACAAGTTTCGCAGCCATCGCGGCGGGCAGCCGCGCGCCGCGTCGCGCGCAAACGCCGTGTAAATGTACCGATCCGCCAGCACCAGATAATCGCCTTGCAGCAGCGGCATGATCTGCCGTTCGCAACGGTCCGCAAAGTCCGCCGCGTGCAGCAGCGAAAAAGTCGCCGGCGTCAGCAAACGCCGCTGTTTTCCGCGCCGCGTTGCCGATTTCACGAGCGGCGAAGAATTCCATTCCGTGAAATGCAGCCGGTAGCCGCCAATTTCCAGCCAGCGCTTCAGCAAATAAAGCTGCGTGCTTTTCCCCGAACCGTCTGTGCCTTCCACCACGATGAGTGCGCCCGGATACGCGCGGCTCGGTACCGGCCGCCCCGGTTGCGGAAGTGTGGATTTCGCCGGCTCGGTCCGCGGCGGTTTTTGGGGTGCGTCTGGATTTTCAGTCATTCTGTTTGCGTGAGCCTGCTTATCGTAACGAGACTAATCCCGTATTGTTACAGGGGCATTACAACACAGCGGCTGCTCTCGGCAAAGTGATCACCGAATTCTTAGAAGAGCGTCAGCTTGATACTCAGGAATTTCTTAGGATTCTTCCGGAAATCTCCGATCAGCAGCCGCATGTCCCCGGTCAAACCCGCTAAATTGTCGTACAGTTTCGGATCGGAAAAGAGTTTGCCCGCAGTGGTCGTATTATCGTTCAGCTTCGCGGATGCCGAAGCCAGATTCGTGCTCGTGTCTCGAAGTTTGTTGTACAGCGTGTCGTCCGTCGCCAGTTTGCCCAGCGTGCCCTTACCCGCGCGCACGTCGCCGATCATCGCATTTCCGTTCGTGATGGCCTGCTTCGCTTGGTCGTAGAGCGTGGGGTCATACATCAGCTTTCCGATGGTTCCCTTCTGCGCGCGCACGTCGGCCAGGATCACGTTCACGTTGTCCAAACCCTGGTCCACTTTTGTGTACATCTCGTCCGAAGCGACGAGTTTCCCGAGCGACCCCTGCCCTGCCTGAACATTCGTGATCATGGCGTCGCTCTTGGCCAGGATGCTATTCAGATGATTGTAGGCTTGCTCGTCGGTAAGCAACTTCCCGAGTGAGCCCTTGCCCTGCCGCACGCCGGAGATCAATTCCTGTACGTTTTCCGAAAGCGCCGAAAGATTGCCGAGCACCTCCGCGCTCCGCTCCACCACCTCCTTCATCGCTTTCTCTTCCGTCCCCGGGACTTCCCCGTTGTCCGGAATCGGCAGTCCCGTGATCCCGCGCGTCACGTTCACGTATCGATTGCCCAGAAGGCCTTCCGTCACCAGGCTGGCCGTCGAATCCGCGAGGATGTACTCGCGATACTTTTTGTCGACACGCATGTCGACTTCAATATTCCTATTCTTATTCACTACTTTTTCCTTGCTCCGCTCAACAATGTTGATCCCCTCCACGTTGCCAATTTCCACGCCGTCCAGCCGCACCGGCGCTCCATTCGCCAGCCCTGAGACTTCCGGCAGAAATGTCTTCAGCTTGTACTTCGGCCCCCAGATTCCCGGCGCCGTCACATAGAAAATGCCCGAACCAAGCACGAACAGCCCGACGAGCACGAATAGTCCAACGCGCAATTCCGTCCAGGTGAGTTGTTTGCGATACGCCATTTCTGCTTCCCTCCCTCTGTTCCTTGAATCAGACTACCGCAAAATTACACGAGAAAACGCTGCAGATAAGGATCCTTGGAAATTAGAAGTTCTTCCGGTTCGCCTTCGAAATAAATTCCTCCGTCGCGGTAAACCAGGAAGCGCGTGGGCGCGCTCTTTGCCGCCCCCGCTTGGTTTCCGTTCCCTGCGTTTGGAATCACGCGCCCGGCTTCCGGATCGAAATGAAAATTCGCCAGGGCAAAACCATCCTGCAAACGATGGGTCGCCAGCAGCGCCGTCACGCCGTACACGTCCCGCAGCCGCAGGATCAGCGTAATAATCGTCTGTGATGTGATCGGATCGAGCCCCGCCGTCGGCGAGTCGTACAGAACGATCGCCGGCTGGTTGATCAACGCCCGGGCGATCGAAACGCGGCGCCGCATTCCTCCGGACAATTCCGATGGCAGTTGTTCGAGCGTGTCTTCCAATTCGACGAACCGCAGCACTTCCAGCACCCGCGGCTCAATTTCTTCCTCGTCCACGCCATCTTCGCGCAAGCGGTACGCCACATTGTCCGCCACCGTCATGGAATCGAAGAGTGCGCCCTCCTGGAAGACAAATCCGATCTCGCGCCGGAAGTCCAGCAAGTCCTGCTCCTCCATTCTTGAAACTTCTTGTCCCAGTACGCGCACCACTCCCGACGTCGGAGGAAGTAGTCCGGCGGCGAGCTTCAGCGTCAGCGTCTTGCCGGTCCCTGTTTCGCCCAGCAAAATTTTCGTCTCTCGTGGTTGCACGCGAAACGACACACCTCGAAAAATATCGCCTTCGTCGAAGCCAATGCGAACGTCATCGAATTGGATGGCTGGGCCGGAATCGGAGGGACCTGTGACGGCGCGGCTCATCGGATGCGCCCATGATTATAGCGGGAATTGTGGCGCCGGTCGCCGCGGATTTCGGCGAACGCAGGCCGCACTGGTTGCAGGCGCTAGAAAATTTTGTTGGCAAGGAACAACGCGAGTTTCGTCAGGAAGGCGTCCGCAACGATAATCAGAATCGAGCCCAGCACCGCCGCCTGCGTTGTCGCGCGCCCCACGCCTTGCGTGCCCCCGCGCACGGACAGCCCTTTGTAGCACCCGATGGTGGCGAGGATGAAACCGAACACGATGGGTTTCGAAAACCCCTGCATCAAGTCCGCGAAATCCAGCGCGTCGATCGCGCGCCGCCAGAACTCGATCGCGCTCAGCCGCAGCGACAAAACGGAAGCGACGCAGCCTCCCAGGAGCCCGATGAAGTCCATTATCGCCGTCAGCAAAGGAAGCATGAGCAGCGAAGCCAGCACGCGCGGCACCACCAGCTTGCGGTTGGGATCCGTCCCCATCGCACGCATGGCGTCCACTTGCTCCGTCACCACCATGGAACCGAGCTCCGACGCAATTCCCGTGGCGCACCGCCCCGTCACCAGCAACCCGGTAAACGCCGGACCCAGTTCACGCACGAGCGCGATGGCCACCACGTCTCCGGTCAGAGAGCTTTGCCCGAACCGCGTGAATTGCGATCCGGTCTGCAGCACCATGACCGCGCCGATGAAAAATCCCGCGAGCAGGATGATCGGCATCGAACCGGCCCCGATGAAATCCATCTGTATTAAAGTGTCCTGCAAATAGTGCGGGCCGACAAAAATGTTTGCGACCGAACGCCCGCAAAGCATCGCGTAGTCCTGCACGGCCGCCACGCTTCTCTTGGCGGAATCCGTGAACAATTCGAAGACGGAGATGCTCTGCTTGTCTTTACCTTCGCTTCCAGCGGCCTGGAAAGGAGTGTCTGCCACGAGTTCCTGTTCGTGCTGGCTTTCCGCTACGAATTCCTCGGCACAACAACGGCAACGGAAGCCTATCTGTGCCGCAGGAACACGTCAAGTAAGCATGCTGCTGAGTCCTTGACTGGACGAGCAGCGATGCTCCCGTTACACTGATTGTTTTTACGACAGCTAAGTTAGGATTCCGAGAGACAATGCTCCGTTTCTACACTGCCGGTGAATCGCACGGACAGGCGCTTCTCGCGTTTGTTTCCGGCCTGCCGGCGCAACTGCCGATCGATGTTGAATTTATCAATCAAGAGTTGCACCGCCGCCAGCTCGGCTATGGACGCGGCGGCCGTCAGAAAATCGAGAAGGACCACGCGGAGATTTTTGCGGGCGTGCGCCATGGAAAAACCATCGGAGCGCCCGTCGCTTTGCGCATCGAAAATCGCGACTGGGCGAATTGGGAAAAGATCCTCCCCGTCGAGGCCTCCGAGGACGATCCCGGCACGAAAAAACTCGTCGCACCGCGTCCCGGCCACGCCGATCTGGCAGGCGCGCTAAAATTCAACTATCACGACGCGCGCTACATTCTCGAGCGTGCGTCCGCGCGCGAAACCGCAGCCCGCGTGGCTGCCGGAGCTTTCGCAAAACTGCTCCTCCGCGAACTCGGCACGGAGATCGCGAGTCACACCGTTCAAGTCGGGCATGTGCGGCTTGACCGTCCTGCAGTTTGGGAAGAAATCCGCGCTATCAGCGGCAACCTGGAATCCCCGCTGCGCTGCGTGGATTCTGCGATCGAAGCAAAAATGAAAGCCGAAGTGGACACCGCCCTGAAAGCCGGCGACACCGTCGGCGGAATTTTTGAAGTCGTCGCGCACAACGTTCCCGTGGGCCTCGGCAGCCACGCGCAGTGGGACGAAAAACTCGATGGCAAGCTCGCGCAAGCCGTGATGAGCATTCAGGCCGTGAAGGGCGTGGAGATCGGCGCCGGGGTGACCGCCGCAGGTTCTTATGGCAGCGAAGTCCAGGACGAAATCTCTTATGACAAAGCCGCTCGCCGGTTTCGCCGCTCATCCAATCGCGCCGGCGGCCTCGAAGGCGGCATGACCAACGGCGAAGACGTCGTCGTCCGCGGCTACTTGAAACCGATTTCCACGCTCCGCCGCGCACTGGGTACCGCCGACCTGGTCACCAAGGAACCGGTGCAGGCCGCCTACGAACGCTCCGATTGGTGCGTCGTTCCCGCCGCGGGAGTCGCCGGCGAAGCCATGGTCGCACTTGTGTTAGCCGATGCTTTTCTGCAAAAATTTGGAGGAGACTCCCTCGCCGAGACGCGGCGGAATTTCGACAACTATGCCCGACAAATCGACGAGTTCTGAACCCGCCACAGTGGCCACGCCGGAAACACCGGCGAAGCCCGTCAAGATTTATCCGATCGTCAAGTACGGCGATCCCATCCTCGAAAAACCCGGCGCGCCCGTCAAAAAATTTGACGCCGCGCTGGAGCAGCTCGTCGAGGACATGTTCGCTTCCATGTACGCCGCGCAAGGCGTCGGCCTGGCCGCGCCGCAAATCGGTTTAAGCCTTCGCCTCACCGTGATCGACGTCACTGGCGGAAAAAACCCGGAAGCCAAGATCGTCCTGGCGAATCCGGAAATCATTCACGCTGAGGGCGAAGTCCGCGAAGAAGAAGGCTGCCTCTCGGTTCCGGGCTTCCGCGGCTATGTCATTCGTCCGCAGTTTGTCACCGTGAAGGCCCAGAACGCCAAAGGCGAGTCCTACGAAATTCGCGGCGAAAATCTTCTCGCGCGCGCTTTCTGCCATGAGATCGATCACCTCAACGGCATCCTCTTTCTCCAGCATCTCAGCATGCTGAAGCGCGACCTCATCAGGCGCAAAATCAAAAAGCTCCGGAAACAGGGCGAGTGGTAAGCGCCGCGACCGGCCCTTTGGCGGCCGCAAAGGCGTAAAGATGCGCATCCTCTTCTGTGGCACGCCTCAATTTGCCGTTCCCACTCTCAAGCACCTCCTCGCGCAGCCCGAGTTCGAAATCCTCGCCGTCATCACGCAGCCGGACCGTCCACGAAACCGCGGGCGCAAAATTTCTTCTTCCCCGGTAAAGGAAGTGGCTCTCGCTGCCAAGCTCCCCGTCCATCAACCCGAAAAAATCCGCGCCGCCGAAGTCCAGGAACTTTTGCAAAGCTATTCCCCGGAATTCATCGTGATCATCGCTTACGGCCAAATCATTCCTGCTCGCTTGCTCCCGATTCCAAAGCACGGCTGGATCAATCTTCACGCTTCCCTTCTCCCAAAATATCGCGGCGCCGCACCCATCAACTGGGCCATCGTCAACGGCGAAACGCGAACCGGTCTCACCACCATGCGCATTGATGCCGGCATGGATACCGGTGACATCCTTCTGCAGCGTGAATTCGAAATCGACGCAAAAGAAACTGCGCCTGAGCTTTCCGCGCGCCTCTCCGAAGCCGGCGCGCCCCTGATGGCGGAAACTCTGCGAGGCCTCGCCGCTGGAAAAATCACTCCCCGCCCGCAAGACCATTCCCAGGCCACTCTCGCCCCCATGCTTAAACGAGACGACGGCCGCATCGACTGGACCCGCACCGCTCGGGAAATCTACAATCGCATGCGTGGCTTCGCTCCTTGGCCGGGAGCCTACACTACATTTCGCGGCCAGACCTGCCACCTCCGGAGCGAGCCGGTGTCTAACGAGAAGCGGGACGCCCCTCCAGGCACATTGCTCCTGGAAGACGGCGATCTGTTCGTCGTGTCCGGCGGCGCAACCGTTTTGCGCCTTCTAGCCGTCAAACTGGAGGGGCGCAAGTTTGTTTCGGCGCTCGAATTTGCAAATGGCGCTCGGCTCAAATCCGGAGAACGCTTTGGACACCTGTAATTTGCGCGCAACGTACCTCTAAGGCATACTCGCCTTCTGCGCTATCTGCTTGTGTTTGGACGCACTTTGATGGATCGCATCATCGGGAGCTCATTCTTCATGGCCATTTCTGAACCTTCACGAACACGCGGGAATCTGGGTTCCCGCGCCGCCGAATTCCTGCGCGTCGCCGCATGCTGCGTCCTCGCAGCGCAGCTCGCCGCTGCGCCTGTTGCGTTCTCGGCGAACGGCAAGGCTTCTTCCCTGCCGGCAGCCTCCGCTCCCGCAAGCGATCCCGTCCTCAAAGCCATGCAGACGGAACTCGCCCGCGCCACCACCGAACTCGGAAAAACCGAGCAAGCGCCCTACTTTCTCTCCTACACCGTATACGATCAGGATTTCGTCGTCCTCGTTGGCGCCTACGGCAGTTTGTTGAACAGCGTCTCCGCGCAGCGGCGTCACGCCGACGTCACCATGCGCGTGGGCACGCCCGAGCTCGACAACACCCACGGACAAAGCCGCCCCAGCGGCGTCAGCTCCGGCACGCTTCCTCTCGGCAACAACCAGGATGCTATCGCCCGCGTTTTGTGGGAACTCACCGATCGCGAATACAAGCGCGCTGTTCCCTCTTTGCTGAACGTTCGAACCAACACCGCCGTCCGCGCCGAAGAGGAAGACAAGTCGCCCGATTTCTCCAAGGAAAAACCGCAAACGCATATTGGCGAAGCCACCGCAACACCTCCGCTCGATCGCGCCGCTTGGGAAGGTGAAATCAAGCGCCTCTCCGGCGCCTTCCGCAAATATCCGGAAGTCTACTTCGCGTCCGTGATCCTACAAGTCCAGAATTCCAATTCCCGCATGGTTTCCAGCGAAGGCAGCGCCATCGTCACTCCCAGCGCTTCCACTCGCCTCGTGATGGAAGCGCAAACTCGCGCCGAGGACGGCATGGACTTGCTTCGCGTGGAAACCTTTCAAGCGCCATCAGCGAGCGGTCTTCCGGGCGAATCCGAACTCACCGCCAAGATCGACAAGATGGCCGCGGACCTCAGCGCTCTCCGCAAAGCTCCCGTGGCGGAGCCTTACGACGGTCCCGCCCTTCTGAGCGGCCGCGCCGCAGCCGTCTTTTTTCATGAAGTACTTGGCCACCGCCTCGAAGGTCATCGCCAGCGCGACGAGGATGAAGGACAAACCTTCACGAAAAAAGTAGGCCAGGAAGTGCTCCCAAAATTTCTAAGTGTCATCGACGATCCCACCACGCGTGAAATTTCCAGCGTGAAACTTGCCGGCGCGTACGATTTCGATAACGAAGGCTCGCCCTCGCAGCCCGTTGAGGTCATCCAGAACGGCATACTGAAAAATTTTCTGATGTCGCGCATGCCCATCAAGAATTTCAGCCAGTCCAACGGCCACGGCCGCAACCAGCCGGGACTCATGCCCACGGGCCGCCAGGGCAACCTGATCGTGACCTCCACGCAAACCGTCCCGGAAGCGCAGATGCGCCAGAAGCTCATCGACGAAGTGAAAAAACAGGGCAAGCCTTACGGCCTATACTTCAACGATATTCAGGGCGGTTTTACGCTGACCACGCGTTCGCTTCCCCAGGCATTCCAAGTGCTCCCGGTACTCGTCTACAAAGTTTACGCCGACGGCCGCCCCGATGAATTAGTTCGCGGCGTGGACATCGTCGGCACACCGCTCGCCGCGTTGACCCGCATCATGACCACCGGCGATCAGCAGCACGTCTTCAACGGCGTCTGCGGCGCGGAAAGCGGCCAGGTTCCCGTGGCCGCGGTCGCGCCCGCGATGCTCTTCTCCGAAATGGAAGTCCAGAAGCGCGCGCACGAGCATGAGCGCCCTCCGCTATTGCCGCCGCCCGGTTTTGAAGACATTGGCTCCCCGAAAGACGCCGAAACAAAGCCGGCGGTGAAGCCATGAAAATCATGCGCCTAATCACACTCGCGATTGCCGCAGCTTTGTTCACGCTCAACTCCGTCACCGTTCGCGCCGCGGACGACGTGAAACCCTCGCCCGACGCCGCCATGGCCGCCGCCCGCGCCGCCGCCAAGGGCGATGGGCTCCTCGAGGCGCTCCTCATCGAACTCGATCGTTCGAAAGCCCAGCTCAAGATGGATCAGGTTCAGCCGCCGTACCACATTGAATACCGCGTCAACGAAGTCGACGACTTCGGCGCGGAAGCGGCTTTCGGCGCCGTGCGCGAAAATCAGCACGTTCACGTTCGCGTGCTCCGCGTTGTGGTGCGCGTCGGCGATTACAAAGAGGACAGCTATTTTGGCCGCGGCCAGGGCGAAACCAGCATCTTGCCTCTCGACAACGATCCCATCGCGCTGCGCCGCCAGATTTGGCTCGCCACCGATTCCGCGTACAAAGCCGCCGGCCAGGCGCTCGCGGAAAAACAAGCCGCGCTCAAGCAATTTAGCGCCGACACCAATCCCGTCGACGATTTCGCCAAAGCTACTCCCGTGATTGCCGTCGAGCCCACCGTCACGCTGAAAATGGATGAAGCGGCGTGGCGGAAAACGCTCGAGGACGTTACAAGTCTTTACAAGCAATACCCGGACGTGCAGTCCGTCACAGCCTCCGCGCGCTTCACTGCCATCAACGAATACCTCGTAAATTCCGAAGGCACCGTCACGCGCAATGGAAAAACCACCTACTTCGTGCAATTGAACGGCTCCGCGCAAGCCGCGGACGGCATGCGCCTGGGCCGTAGCCCGGCTTACATGGTCGCGCGGCCGGAAGAGCTGCCCTCGCGCGATGCGCTCATCGCCGATGCAAAGACCATGCTGCAAACCGTTGTCGCGCTGCGCCAGGCTCCGATCGTCGAAGAAGAGTATCGCGGTCCGGTCCTGTTCGCCGCCGACGCTGCCGACGACATCGTGGCTTCACTCATCGGGCAAAACGTGCTCGGCAGAAAACCGCAGCTCGGCAAACCGAATCGCACCACGGGCCCCTTCGCGACCAGTTATAAAACCCGCGTGCTGCCGAATTTCCTGACGCTCGTCGATGATCCCACGATGAAAGACTTCCAGGGCAAGAGCGTGGTCGGCAATTACGCCGTGGACAGCGAAGGCGTGAAGTCGCAAGCCGTCAACGTCATCGAAAACGGCGTACTGACGAATTATCTCGTCGGCCGCCAGCCCATCCGGGACTTTCTTGCTTCGAACGGTCACGGCCGCGCGGCGCCCGGTTCGTTCCCCGGGCCGAGCCTCGGCGTGCTGTTGCTGAAGAGTTCCGAAGCGCAATCGCCCGGCGCCTTAAAGCAAAAAGTGATTCAGATGGTCAGAGACCAGGACAAGCCTTACGGCTATCGCGTGGACACGCTGGGCCCCGGCAATGCGCCGCGGCTTCTTTATCGCGTCTACGCGAAAGACGGCCGCGAAGAATTGGTCCGCGGCGCCGTCTTCAACGAGCTGGACATTCGCGCGATCCGCAATGACTTGATCGCGGTCGGCAACGATCCTCTCGTGAGCAACCGCAGCGGCGGCGCGCCCACCACGATCATCTGCCCGTCGCTGCTTTTCGGCGAGCTGCAAGTGAAACGCGCCGACACCAGCAAAGACAAGCTCCCGGACTATCCGCCCCCGCCACTCGCAAAATAGCGGCGTTTGTAGCTGTTAACGGTAGACTATTTCTTCCATGACTCTTCGCGAAAGACTCGAATGGCTCACCCGGATGACCTTCCTTCTATTCATCCTGGCATCCGCCGCTTTCCTGAGCGCCATCACCGCCATGCGCATCGCCATTCACGGCCGCGAAGTGACCATGCCCAATCTCGTCGGCAAGAATGTTTCCGAAGCCAGTCAGTTGCTGCAATCGCGCGGCCTGGTGCTGCGCGTCGCGGACCGCATCTACAGCGAGCAACCCATCAACGTCGTCGTGCGCCAGACTCCTCCCTCCGGCTTGCTCATGAAGGTGTCGCAGCAAGCGCACGTCGTGCTCAGCCTCGGCCAGCGCCAATTGCAGATTCCTTTGCTCGAAGGCAATTCCCTGCGCGCGTCGCGCATCGAACTCCTGCGCACCGGATTGCAGGTCGGCGAAGTCACCGCCGTCACCATGCCGGACCAGCCCGTGGACGCCGTCGTGATCCAAACTCCCAAGCCCGGCGCGGGAGCCGCTTCGCCGCGCGTGGATGTTCTCGTCTCGCAGGGCCCGCGCGAAAACGCCTTCGTGATGCTGCACCTGATCGGCTTGAATGAGAGCGACGCGCAGCACCGCCTGGATCTTGCCCAAATGCGCCGCAAAGTAAACTACGTTACCGCCCCGCAATGGCCCCACGGCGCTGTGATCGACCAATCGCCCCACGGCGGTGCACGCATCCCCGCCTCCTCCCTCACCGAACTCACCGTCGCGAATTAGACCTTCCCAGGAAGCTGTCCGGCGCCTCCCGCGTTTTCGCTTCCAGCTCCCACTCGCCCAAGCTTTTGTCGAAAACAGGCGTCACGCGGCAACTTTTCTCGGGCGCACGGGTTCATTGGGTTTAAGGCTTCGTGTACATGGCTAACCCCTTTATTTTGTTGAAGTAATGTAAATTATCCATATTGCTATGTGGTCAGGGAAAGAGTAGCTTTCGCGAGTCGGAACTCAGGTGGGTCCTGGCAGGGCAAACTGCTCTCGTGTCCCGCAGCTTCTTGTTTTGCATGCCGGCCCGCAAACCGGGAGGTAGCACATGCGACGCATTCTTGCGTATTTGATTTTCTCATTGCTGTTTCTGGGGCTCCAAGCGAGCACGCAGGCTCAGGAAATCCTGGTGCCCGCCGGCACCCTTCTTCGCTGCACGCTCGACGAGCCAAACTTTTCCTCAGCCACTGCCGATGTTGGTGACCCGGTGATCTGCCACTTGAGCAGCCTCCGGCAATTCGGACAGAATGTTTTTCCCCGGGGAAGCTACCTGGGAGGACACCTCGAGGCGGACAAGGAGCCCGGACACTTCGTCGGTAAGGGCTATCTGAAGCTTCAATTCGACCGCATCGGTTTCCCGAATTCCGATGTCCCCGTTCCCGCCAAAGTCATCGCCGCTAAAGGATACAAAGTGGATCGTCGCGGGGACATCGTAGGCCGCGGCCACCCGAAGCGCGACATCGTGGAATGGCTCATTCCTCCGCTCTGGCCCTGGAAGATCCTAATGCTGCCTGCCCGCGGCCCGCGTCCCACCCTAAAAGGCGAATCGCAGGTCACTGTGCGCTTAATGGACGACATCCAAGTCCCTCGGCTGGTGGCTTCTGCGCAGCCTTATGAGAGGCCCGCCTCTTACGACCGGCCGCGTCCGTCCTATAGGCCGCAATCTTTTGACCGACCCCCAGGCGCCGGCAGACAGCGATCCCTTGAACCGGCCCAGGTCAACACGCCGGAAAGTAATATCCCCGATGTCAGCTACGTTGCTCAGAGCGCTCCGACGCAGGAGAACCAGCCAGACGCAGGCGTTTCGGATCCTTCGTCAGCGCAGACGGAGCCAGCGGCTCCAAACTCCACGACAATGCCCCAACCGCTGCGGACCAGGTGGATCGCCCTCAAGCCGGGCAATGTATATGAGGTCGTGAATTACCGCATCCACGAAGGCAGCGTGACTTATGTTCTTGCAAGCGGCGCCAAAGGGTCCGTGGACATCACCGAAGTCGATTGGCGCAGAACGTCTCACCTGAACGCCGAGCCAACCCCTTCATCGCTTGCAACTCGCGCTGCCAATACGGGAGGTCCAGAGCCAATTTCAGGGCGCGATTAAGTTCAGCGATTTTCGAGGTGACAGGAAGACTGGAGCGAAGTAGGAAAAAAGCCCCACCCTTCCCGACCGGGTCGGGACAGACGCCGTCCGGGGGAGGGGCGCCTGCGCTGCAACAGAGGCTCAGGTGGCAGATCTTGCGCCTTTTCCAGATGGCCCACAATCCTTGTGCTCTGGTTTGTTCAGCAGGTGGCCGACCCCCGCTCCGCTAGAACGCCTCTGCAGATGTATGTGTCCGATCAGCGGTTCCACTTGTCTAGTAACCCGACTAACCAGGAGCTGGCAGCACGTGTCAGGCAAGCTGACCTAACTTGACCGCTTGTGGCGGAGGTCTTGAGCGAGTTTTGTGCCGGGGAATACGATTAAAATTGCGGACCACAGCAGGAACAAAGTCCGGACGATTACAACGTCCGGACGGAATAAACGGCCGCCGAGAAATAGGACTGGGAAAGCATTGCCGATTGTCGAGACATTCCAGAACAAAAGTAATATTCCCCAACCCATCAGAAGGAAACGGAACGTGGTCTTGCTCGTCTTGGCACGCGAAATCTTAGGCACTGCCAAGCCTCTGCTTTGGTCGAAATAACTTCCAACCCAATACCACAGCAGAGCCACCGCGACCAAATACAGTATTTCACCTGCGCCCATCCCCAACACAGGAAGCCAAACTCCTGTTGCAAAGCAGAATGGGAATGTGGGCGCGTTAATGCCGCTCCAAATGTGCCTCGCCTCAATCGCCATCAGGTGGACGTGTACATAAGGCCCAGGGGCGCGATTGCTTAAGCCCAGGAGCATCCAATCCACCCTGTCTGCCCACAGAGTCAGTACCGCCGTGAGAATTACCTGGATGGTAGGAAGTAAAAGTGAAAACTTGAGTTTTCTAGTCACGAGGATTCGCTGTCGTACCTACGGCTGCTCTACATTAGTAGACTCCGAAATCACGCTCTTTGTGCCCGAATGTTCGTAACTTCTGGTTAACGCGCAACCCGGACATGTGCATTCACATTTCGGGGGAGCCCCCAACGCGAGTAGAATGGCGGCACGAGGTGTTGCGATGGGAGAAGAGGAAGCCGCGAGCGCCGATCTAGAGCGGTTGTGTCATGGCATCTCGCCTGGCGTTGCGGCGTGCACCTACCCGGCGACGGTACGCTGCACGTCGTGCCAGAAGTGGTTCTGTGATGCCCATGCTGAGGATGAGCGGTGGCATCCGTGCATGCTACAGCCTGATGATGCTTGAACAGCCGGGAAGCGTGAAAGAGGGCTCAGGCCCGTTGCACCAGGGCCATCATCTCCGGCGCGTAACGTTCTCCGACGACTTGAATATGCGCGAGGCGCTCCGAAATATTTTTCCGGTCGCTCTCGGTCAGGTTTACTCGGAGCGCCCCGATGTTCTCCTCCAGATAACGAACTCGTTTCGTCCCAGGGATGGGCACAATGTCTTTGCCCTGGGAGAGCACCCAGGCCAGTGCCAGTTGTGCAGGCGTAGCGCCTTTTCCGCGGGCCAACTCCTTGACCGTTGCCGCCAGCTTCAGGTTTTCTTGCAGCGCCTTCTCTCCGAAACGGGGATTCGTCCGTCGCCAATCGCTTGGGTCGAGATCTTCGAGTTTTTGGATTGCACCTGTCAGGAATCCACGCCCAAGAGGGCTGTACGGGACGAACGTGATGCCAAGTTCCCGGCAAGTCGCCAACACGCCGTTGACCTCCACATCACGCGACCACAGCGAATACTCGCTTTGCAACGCGGCAATCGGGTGGACTTTCGCGGCGCGCCGCAGCGTTTCCGGTCCGGCTTCCGACAGTCCGATCGTTCGGACCTTGCCCGCCGAAACAAGCTCTGCCATCGCACCAACTGTTTCTTCGATCGCAATGTTGGGATCAACCCGATGCTGGTAGTAGAGATCGATCGTTTCGATGCCCAGCCGATGAAGGCTCGCGTCGCACGCACGGCGGACATTCTCGGGCGAACTATCCACGCTCCGGGTTCCGTCGGCGCCGATACGGAAGCCAAACTTCGTCGCCACGATGACGCTATCGCGAGGAACTTCCCGCAGGAAGCGTCCTAGTAATTCCTCATTCTTGTACGGACCATAGATTTCGGCCGTATCGAGGAAGTTGCCGCCAAGCTCCAAATAGCGGCGAAGAACTCGAAGGGATTCCTCTTCATCCGCTGGTCCATAGGCGAAGGACATTCCCATGCATCCAAGTCCCAGTGCGGAAACCCGCGGTCCATTCTTTCCCAATTTTCGGTATTCCATATTTCCTCCCCGATGTGGGCTTCTTCTAAGATGTTCTCAGTTTGAGGAACGGTACGGCCCCGGGCCAAAAAAAACAAGTGTCTGACTCTGATTCTCGCCGGGGCCGGGCGCCGCATTACCATCATGGCCTAGCCGCGCCGCCGCCTGTCGGTTTGATGTATCCTTGTGCCGATTTCCCTGAGTCAAGGATGACCGATCAATGCTGCGCAAATTCAAGAATTTGCCGACAGCGTCTAACGCAGGGAGCCCGGCAGTTTTTCCACTTTTTGTTGGGGTCGGGAACTAAGCGGCAGTCGCATACGCGGACTCAATGCCGAGGCTGCTCCTAGCAGAAGCTCTGCTTTCAGGTACGTTGGTGAAAGACTCTCGATGAAAGCGATCGTCAAGTCTGGATCGTTTTGAATGCCGATCTGGACGAGAGGTCCTAAGCCCGCGACGGACTGCATGCCGCCGGTTCCTTGCCGCTCCAAAATGATGCGGTTTGCTGAGTCAAATCCACGCTGTAGCAGTTCGTGCAATTCCTCCTTTTTGTCTTCTGCGGCCGCGACGAAGGCTTGGGCCGAAACCAGGTTCACGTACGTTTCGTTGTCAGCAGGCCTATTTCCGCGCTGCGTTTCGGCAATCAAATCCGTCGCTCGTGCCGGATGGTCTCCCGCGATGCTGCGCGCGACTTCGAGCATAGTGGCCGCGCGCCTGTCGTCGTCTGGCAGCTGTTCGGCCTTGGCGATCGCCGCCTCGGGGTTGATACTCGACAGGCGCACCACATCCATGCGCGTTTCGCCGGCCGGGTCCGTAGGTTGCATGCCCTGTGGTCGTCGTCCAGGTCCTTCAATCAAGCGTTGCCGACCATCTTTGGTGTATTCCAGGGCCGGCTGTAATTCTGGCCTGATTGATTCCAATTCTCGAACCAGTTCGGGATCGCGGTTGATCAGCGGTCCGAAAACCAAGATGGTTGCGTCGATCACGTTATCCACTTTCGCGCTCTTGCCATCAGTGGTATACACCTTCGCTTCAAACTGGTACTTGCGTGTGTCCGTTACGAGCAGGTTCTTTACCAGCATGCGCAAAGCGGGCTGCACAGAATCAAATGGCAAGCCGCCAGCAAGCACCTGAAGCATCTTCCCAAACTCGAAATCATCGAAGTATGCGTGCGCATTTTGGCTGTATCTCGCGAATGCCGGCTCGAAAACTGACCGAAGTACCCTAATTGCACGCTCATTATCGCTGCCCCAGTCTTTCAAGGTAGTCTGCATCGCGGCATACCCCAGCGCAGCGTAAGGGTAGTGCCCTTGGACACCCAGGCGCTCTGCTTCTTGCTCCAGCAGGGGCAGTGCGCTCACTCCATCGCGTGCAACCAACACCTGGAATACTTCGTGCACTAACTGCATCTTCGGGGGCGAGGCGTCCTGTCTTGCCTCAGGCTCGTCCATATTCAGGCTGTGAAGTAGTTCCAGGGCCCGGTCGGGATCCAATCGTATCAACACAGCCATAGCGGCGTTCTGTGCGTAAGAGCGTTGGGCCCCTTTCGTTTGAAACGACAATGTGAACAGTTCATTGGCCCATTCTCGTCCCAGGTCGGGGCGCAATCGCGAAACCATTTCAGCTTGCCGACGTAGCAGATTCATCAGACGATCCGACACCGGCAACTGCTGACCTAAATCATGGCTCTGCTGCAGGAGTCTTAGCATCGTGACGTCGCCGTGAACAAGAGAAACCAATCCAGATTCGGACGATTGGGATTTACTCTCTTGGGCTCCCAAGAGGTTGGTGACGAGCACGAACGAAGCAAGGATCGTACAAAGTGGCCGCCGCATAGAGACCTCCAGCCGGCCCGATTGGCCCTTGATTATACAACCCCTCTGTGAGTCGCGCGCACTCGGAAATATCCACTTGGACGTATAACGCGGTAATCGGAAATGGGGGTCATGGTACGATCATGTTTCCAAATCATCAATTCAGAACGAGAATTTTCTAGGTGAACCGGCGCCACGATGGTCGAGGGTCGTCGTCAATTTGAAAATCCGCGTCAGAGCTTACGATGCCCTCATCTGGTGGAGTGAGCACATCACGCGCCACGGTTGCGTCTTCCTCGCGCACTAAAATGTGAAATCCAGCGCCGGACCACGCGAGGTGTTCACGCATTCCTCCCGCTGTATCAGCCTGAATCATTGCCCGAATGCCGGCGTTTTCGAGCGCGCCCTTGGCCAAGTCCGCCTCTGGGCGGCTACCGTACGTCTGGACGACAACAAGGTTAATGTCCTGCATACCAGTATTATATGCTCGGAGCGAGGCCTCACCATTGGCAGGATCACGATAGGCATAAACCACCGATTTCCACGGTTGAGGGGATGCTTCGGCGACAGTTTTCAAAGGAGAGCCGGAAAGCATAAGCAGTATCCCGCCGAGGACCATGCTGGATATTTCTAAGCTCCCGCCAGCAATCGCGCCGGGTGCCCCATCCTTGCGCTTTTGTTTGACCACTCTCGAATTTCTATTTTTCCGCTTTCTATTGCTCTTCCCTATTTTCCAATTTCCGCAAGTATGCTGGTGCCGTTTCTAGCCTCTGCCGTATGAACATGCTCTATTGATCCGGCAACTTATAATCGTTGCGCTCAGCAGGATCTTGAGAGAGGTACTGCACGAACTCCCAATCGTTGCCCTCGGAATCGTAGAAGTACCGGCGCTTGCGGTGCCGATGCGCATTGGGCGGCGTGGACTCCCTGTATCCGGCTGTCTTCATTCGTTGGCACAATGCCTCGACGTCGTCCACCTCATAGGCGAGATGATTCACGCCCGGAAGGCCCCGGTACGGTGTCCAGAATTCCTCGGGTTTCGCGTTCGCGGGACTCAAGGCAATGTAGGTTTCCTGCGTGCCTATGTGTACCCATCGGGAGCCATCGCGACTCTTGCCTTCGCCGCGCACTCGAAACTCAGGAAACGCGGTTTGCAAGAAACGGATCATCCCCTCGATGTCACATACAGTAAGGTTCGCGTGTTCGAGCCGGACGGCCATTGCACACCTCCAATGCGGCTTAACCCCTGTTTAGGCCGGTGACCGGCCAGGTGCTCCCACCTGCCCCGACCGGGTCGGGATCCTTGCCCCTTTGTTTCTCGCGCGTCTTTTGTGCGCTTTTTGTATCCCAGTCGTTTCTACCGCGGCGTCCCGGACGATTCTGCGGAACAAGGTTGGCACTGCTTCCAGCGCGCTCCGACCTTATCGGTGGGATTTTGGCCTTCGCCGCAATCTCCGCCATAGTAGCGTGATTCTACACCCACCCGCCCGCAAGCGCCTTAGGCTTCAAATGTTGGCGCGTGCCCCATCCTTGCGCTTCTGTTTCACGCAGGGTGGGGATTTTTCCTCACCATTTTCTAATTTCAATTTTCCGATTTCCGCATGTATGCTGGTGCCGTTCTAGTGACTAAGGATGGCCCGCCAATGCCGCGCAAATTCACCGCTCTGATTTCCCTTGGCGTGTTATTGATGACGATGGGCTGCGACAAAGCGGCGAAGGTTGCGTCTCCGCAAACGGCAGCGTACATGGCGTTCTCGCCGCGTGAATCGGCGCAGCGCTTCATAGCCGTCAAACACAAGCTCGAACTTGTTGCGCCGGAATCGGAAGTTCCGAAAGCCTGGGAATCGGCGGTCAATTTCTGCGGCACCATTCAATGCGTGGTTCTATCTTCCAGCATCACCACAAAAACACGCGACACGGCGCCCTCCGGAAGCGTGGTCTTGCGCGTCATTCCCGAAGATTTGAAGAAACTATTCGATCATGTCCAGAAACTGGGCAACATCGTACAGCACACCACGGAGAGCGAAGACAAGACCGCCGTTGTGATTGATACCGACGCGAAGATTAAGAACCTCACCAGCTTTCGAGACAGTTTGCGGACGATGCTGGCAAGACCTTCGGTGACCGTGAAAGATTTCGTGGAAATCCAGAAGCAGCTTACCGACGTCCAGTCCGAATTGGATAGTGAGACCGCACAACGCAAAATCCTGGCCAATGAAACAGAAAAAGTTGCCGTCGAGATCACCTTCGCCGCAGACAGAACTTCCCAGCATGCTAGTGCTTTTACACCGATTTGGGAGGCGTTGCGCGAATCCGGTTCAGATATGGCTGTCAGTGTTGCCTGGCTGATCTCCGCAATTGTTACCGTGATTCCCTGGCTGGTCTTGGTGGTGCCCCTGTGCTGGCTAGTGGCAAAGCTCTGGCGCAAGCTCCGCAGAAAGCCCGCTGGTTCGGCTCCCGCGTAGTTGGACTCAAGCACCTAGGCAGTTCTCCAGTCCGGCGGGTGACCAACCCTCGATCCGCTAAAACGCCCTGGCAGATGCCCGGTAATGCGATAGATCGGGAGTTAGCTCAGTCTTTTTCGGTGAGCCCTGGGATTGCCTCACTCTGATGGCGCGGACTGAAAATATTTGGAAGCAGGCGGCCTTAGCAAGATATAGCCGACCACCATCAACAGCGCGACATGCGGCATAAATTCCGGCAGCGAGTGAAATGCGCTCACGACAACATGAAAAGAGAGCCAAGCGAGCATCAGCCAGCGAGCCCAGTTGTGACCCATGAGCAAGAAGACTCCGCCGACGACAGCGATTATCCGAA
>Ga0137409_10001609_pt1 | contig 24440 bp, 24 predicted proteins | sample CZODoug1_16funga_FD_122059 | JGI IMG/M metagenome (GOLD analysis project Ga0137409, IMG submission 122059) | Vadose zone soil fungal communities from Angelo Coast Range Reserve, California, USA - CZODoug1_16fungal (Hybrid Assembly) | ecosystem: Environmental > Terrestrial > Soil > Vadose zone...
TGAAAAATGTGAACCGGCAGCTTCGCTTCCTCGGCGACGCGGATGGCAAAGCGGATCTCCTTTTCCTGCTCGAAGCCCTCGCTGCCGATGTGCGATGTGTAGTTGCCGCCGTAGCCGGCAACGACCTTCGCGAGCGCGAGAATCTCGTCGGGGTGATCGGGGCCGCCGCTTTCGAATCGCGTCACGAGGCCCCACGCGCCCTCCTCCATCGACCGGGCCACCAGCGCTTTCATCCGATCGAGCTCGGCCGGCGTCGCCGCGCGCGGCTCGTAGCCCATGACGACGTGCCGCACTTGTTCGGACGAGATGTGCGAGATCAGGTTCATCGAGATCCCCTGACGCTCCGCGCGCTGGAAATAGCCGTTGAATGTCGTCCAGTCCGGCTTGACCGCACCCGGGCCCGTCACGCCGCCGTCGTTGGCCGCTTCATCCTTCAACCCGTCGCGCGGCGCCACCGACGTGGTTTCGCCCATGATGTCGAGCGTGACGCCCTGACGGACCTTGCTCTGCGCGGTGCCGTCGGCGAGGAGCGAGATGTCCGAATGTGTATGGAGATCGATGAAGCCCGGCGCCACGACGCGGCCGGTTGCGTCAACGATGCGCGACGCCGTGGCATTCATCAGGCGGCCGACAGCCGCGATCCGGCCGTTCCTGATCCCGATGTCGCCGGCAAACCACGGATTGCCCGTGCCGTCGACGATATGCCCGCCTCGGATGAGAACGTCGTATGCAGCGCCTTGCGCGCGGAGCCTGTACACGCCGTACGTTGCGACACCAAGTACCAGCACCGCGGCGACGAGCTTCCCTCGCATCATGGCCATCCTCCCGGACACGTTGATCTTCACTCGAGCAGGATTCACTTCAGTCGCACAGGGGCACGACCTGTCGCACATGGCGAGGGTTCTCGACCTCCCCAATCATGTAACGATCTCATGCGACCCGCCTGATGCTAACTCGAACGCAGCGAGGCCATCAGGGGAAGAACCCAGGCGAGAAAGGCGATCGTGAGGGCGATGTAGGTCCGCTGTCGTGGGGTCGTCGGCCTCGGCCCGAGGACGTAGGGGCCACCAATGCAAACCCCTGCGAGGACCAGGAACCAAGCGCCCGCAGCACCCATCGAATCCTCCTGCTCCTGTCCTCAGGTTTTGACGACAATCGCTCTGCTCGGGTCTTCTGCGAGCGCCCTGCGCGACGATCTTGTGATCTTGTGATCGTTCTGATCGTGGCCCTGAGGCGCCGTGGTGGACGGGAAAACGCTTCACCCGCCGTACACAGTCTTCCCTCCGACGACCGTTCTGTTCACCTTGACGTTCATGATCTGGTCCGGGTCGACGTCATGCGGATCTTTCTCGAGCACGACGAAGTCCGCGAGCTTGCCGGCGGTGATGGATCCCTTCAGGTTCTCCTCCGACGAGGCGTACGCGCCGTTGATCGTCGCGATCGTGAGCGCCTCGTCGATCGTGACTTTCTGGTTCGGGCCCCAGACGCGCCCGCGGTAATCCTTGCGCGTGACCATGCTCTGGAGCGCCATCAGCGGCTCGAACGGACCCGGTGTGTAGTCGGACGCCCCGGGCACGCGGATGCCGGCATCCAGGAACGACCTGTGCGCGAACATCCACGCGATTTTACTGTCGCCGTACTCCTTCCATTTCTCGCCGTGATAGTAGACGTAGGTCCAGAACGGCGTCGGGATGACGCCGTTCGCTTTGATGCGCCGGATGAGATCCGGGTTCACGAGCGTGCAATGCTCGATGCGATGGCGTCGGTTGGGATCGGGCCACTTCTGCAGCGCACGCTCGTATGCCTTCAGCACCATGTCGATCGTCACGTCGCCGTTCGCGTGCACGCCGACCTGGAAGTTGTGGCTGTGGGCGTCATCGATCGCTTCGTACAGCTGATCCTGGGTCATCGTCAGAATACCGTAGTCGTTTGTGCCGACATACGGCGTGCTCATACGCATCGTGCGCTCGGAGGCGGAGCCGTCGGCCACGAATTTCACGCCGCCGACGCGAATCCACTCGTCGCCGAAACCGGTGTAGATGTTGGCCGCCTTCAGGCCGCTGAAGGCCTGCGGCGAGCGGATCATCATGTACGCGCGGTGCGTCAGTTCGCCGTTCTTCCGGCAGTCCTCGTACGCCAGGATCTGATCCTGCGACGCGCCAGCGTTGTGCACCGACGTGAGGCCGGCCGCGTTGAACAGCTTCGACATGTGCGCCATGCCCTTGCGGCCGCGATCGCGACGCTGCTCGGGCGTGAACGTCTCGCGCTTCCCCACGCGGCTGAAGACGCCCCGCGCGTTCTCCGCGACGCGGCCGTTGAGCTCGCCGTTCTCCCGGAAGAAGCGGCCATCGGGCGGATCCGGCGTCTGCGCGGTGATGCCGGCCAGCTCGAACGCCTTGCTGTTGTAGAAATTCGTGTGACCGCCGCGATGCGCCACCGACACCGGGTGCTCGGTGGTGGCTTCGTCCAGATCCTTGCGCGTCAGCGGCCGATCCAGCTTCGTATCGTCGAACATATAGCCGGTGATCCAGAGCTCCGGCGCCGTCGACTCGGCCTTCCGCCGGATGGCGGATTGAATCTCGCGCACGGTGCGGAGGTTCGTGTTGACGCCGTAGAGCTCCTCGACGCCGCTCGGATGGCTGTGCGCGTCGATGAAGCCGGGCACGACGGTCATCCGCTGCGCATCGACGGCCGGCGTCCGCGCCGTGGCCAGGTTGCGGATGTCGCCCGTCGATCCGACGGCGGTGAATCGGCCGTTCTTCACCGCGAACGCTTCGGCGCGCGGCGCGGCGGCGTCGCTCGTCAGCACGCGGGCGTTGACGACGACCAGATCGGGCTCGCCGCCCGGGGCGGCGGCCTGCGCGGCCGCCGGCTGCTCGACGCGCGGGACGCGTCCAAGGCTGAACGCGCCGGCGAGCGCGGCGCCGAATCCGAGGAATTCTCCGCGTGTATACTTGGCCATAATGCGCGGATTTTAACCGATGATCCTGCATCAGTTTTACCTGAATTGTCTCGCCCACGCCTCGTATCTGGTTGGCGATGAGACAACCGGGGACGCGGCGGTCGTCGACCCGCAACGCGACATCGATCAGTATCTCGCGTTCGCCGGCGCGCACGGCCTGCGGATCGCGCACGTGCTGCTGACGCATCTGCACGCCGATTTCATCGCCGGCCATCTCGAGCTGCGTGACCGCGTGGGCGCGACGATCTATCTGGGCGCGGCCGCCAAAGCGGAATATGCGTTCACGCCGCTCCACGACGGCGACCGCGTCGAGCTGGGCGGCGTGCGGCTTCAGGCGATCGAGACGCCAGGCCACACGCCCGAATCGATCTCCCTGGCGGTGTACGACCTCGGTCGCAGCGCGTCGGAGCCGCATGCCGTGCTGACCGGCGACACGCTGTTTGTCGGCGACGTCGGGCGCCCGGACTTGCGAGCCGCGCTCGGATGGTCGGCGACCGACCTCGGCGGACTGCTCTACGAGTCGCTGCGCGCCAGGCTCATGACGCTTCCCGACGCGAGCCTCGTATATCCCGCCCACGGCGCCGGATCACTCTGCGGCAAGGCGCTCAGCAAGGAAACCGTGTCGACGATCGGCGAGCAGCGGCGATCGAACTACGCGCTGCAGCCGATGACGAAAACCGCGTTCGTCGACCTGGTGACGGCCGATCAGCCGGACGCGCCGCCATATTTCACCTACGACGCGGTCCTCAACAGCAAGGAACGGCCGACCCTGGACGAAGCGCTCGCGCGCGTGGTCAATCCGCTCACGCTCGATCACGTCCTCGCGCTCCAGAACGTCGGCGCGCAGCTGCTCGACACGCGCGATCCCGCCGAGTTCGCCGCGGCGCACGTGGCCGGCAGCATCAACATCGGTCTCGGCGGCCAGTACGCGACGTGGGCCGGGACGATTCTCAGCCGCGAGCACCCGATCGTGATCATCGCGGATCCGGGACGCGAGCATGAAGCGGCGACGCGTCTCGGCCGCATCGGCTTCGATCACATCGTCGGGTACTTGAAAGACGGCCTGCACAGCCTGGCGTCTCGGCCCGACTTGACCGCCACGACCGAGCGGGTCAGCGCGCCGCTGGCAGCTGAACGGCTGGCGACCGGCGTGCCGCTCTCCGTCGACGTGCGCGCGCCCGGCGAGCGCGCGCAGAAGCGGATCGGCGGCAGCGTCGGCATCCCGCTGAACCACCTCGTCGAGCGCTTGCAGGAACTACCCAGAGATCGTCCGCTGCTCGTGTACTGCGCCGGGGGCTACCGCTCGTCAATTGCGGCGAGCCTGCTCCAGCGAGAGGGATTCAGGCAGGTGAGCGAGATCGCGGGCGGCCTCGCCGGATGGGAGACCGCCAACCTGCCCACGCCGCGGTAGCGAAAATTCGGTGACACCGCTTTCCGGAGCGCGGCGCCGGCTGAGGCGCGACGGCCGGGCACGCCCGTAAGTGAGGGAGGAGCAACGCCGCCAGTCCCGGGCCCCAGCAGCCGCGTTGGGGTGGAGGAGGGAAGCCCTGCCCGGAAAATCTCAGCGAATTTCGAACTCGGGGCACATGTACAATTGTGGTACAGTCCCCGCTGCTCCCGAAAACAAAGGCGTCGTTCGATGGGTGAAGTTCCGCTTGCACGCATGTGGCAGCTTCCGGACGGCACCACCTGCCTGTTATTGAAGGATCCGAGCGCGGAAAACTGGCTCCTTCGAGTCGTGCGCGGTGACACGACGCTGCGGACCGAGCATTTCGGCAGCCCCATCGTGGCCATGGAGCAAGCCAAACTGTGGCGGGCCTCATACGAGCCAACGGTCGAAGTCTCCGGCTGATCGCCGTCGCAATCCCCTTCCTCCCGATCGGCGTCCCGGCTGCCGCCCAGCGCGACGCGTCCTTTGTCGCGCTCGTGGACCAATACGGCCGCGCGACGCGCAAAGCGCGACCTCGCAGCTTGGGCGTTCCATCGAAGGGCCAGCGCGGTCGACGATCGAGCCCGCGTGCTCAGCCTCGATCGGCAGCGGGCCGCGGCCATGCTGCACGCCGCCGACATCACCGCGCGGCCGGGATACTCTGTTTCCGGATCTTCGCCACTACCGTGAAGTTCGGATCGACGACGTTCGCGATCTCGTATTCCGTCGCCTGCCCCATCAACGTCTGCGCGCCGCGCTCGGTCATTCCGAAATCCGCCATCAGCCACCGCTGCAGCTCGGTCGTCGCGTGCTGGAACGCCTCGAGCAGCGGGCGGGCGCTGCCGAGGACCATCACGTGAGTGCCGGTTTCGAGCCGCGGCCAGCCAATCGCCTTTTTCTGCACGAGGGTGACCGTGAACTCGACGTCGAGCGACGTCTCCAGACCGGTGCCCGCCACTTCGCCTTCGCCCTGCCGCGCGTGGCCGTCGCCGAGAAACAGCAGCGCGCCCGGCTCGTTTACCGGAAGCATCAGCTTCACGCCCGGTCCCATCCACGCGTAATCCATGTTGCCGCCGAACGCGCCCGGCGCCGCCGTCGAAATCGCCTCCTTGCGCGCCGGCGCGACGCCGATGCACCCGAGCATCGGTCGCAGCGGCAGCTCGATGCCGCCCGGCTGCACGTCGCCCTGATCGAGGCGCGCCACGCCCCGCGCCTTGTCGATCGTCCATGTGAGCCGGCGCGCCTCGCGATCGGTGCGCGCGGCGATGGCCGCCGGGTCCAGCGCGTACGGCGCCAGCAGGCTGCTGGAGTACGCCATCGCGCGATTCGTCTCGAGCTTCTCGATGGTGACGACGAGCATGTCGCCCGGCTCGGCGCCCTCGACGTAAAACGGGCCGGTCTGGGGGTTGGGACCGGTCCCGACCGACTTGCCATTCCAGTCGACTCCACCGGCGTCGATCGTTTTCGTCACCACGCGATCGCCCGACTTGATCCGGAGCGCCGGCGGGTGCGCAAACGAATAGGTGTTGTAGAACTTGTCCGGGATGAAGCGGTGGGTCTCGGCCGCGATCGGCGAACAGGCCACTGCAAGACATATGACGAGCGTGCAGACAAACGGCTTCATGAGCGGCCTCCGATTGGCGTCACCGCAGGCGTGGCGCCGGTTTCTGCAGCACGCATTCGCGGGACGCGCGCGACGCCGGCTGCGACATGGGAGCGCCACCCTGTTCCCGGCGGACCGCGTCGTACATCATCACCGCGCCGCCGCGGAACGAGACGATCGGCGTCCAATCGAGCCGCGCGGCCGCATTCCGCGGACCGTATCTCGAGCGGAGCTCTTCGATCTCCTGCGGCTCGAGCACAAAGTAAGGATGATGACCGTGCGCCGCAAGCCAGTCGACCGTGCGATCGAGCCACGCCAGGTCGCCGACGTCCCATCGCAGCGTCAGACGACCCGCATAGTAGCGAATGCTGCCGCTGTGCTGCGCGGAAATAATCACCGCGTCGGGTCCGGTGATCGACTCGACCGCTCTGGCGACCTCGACGTACTTCGCCTCGCCCCGCGCCAGCGTGAACACCTCCCGCTGCGCCGCCTGGGCCACCCCGACGACGCCAATCGCCGCCACGACGCCGACGGCGACTCGCCGCCATGCGACCGACGATGACCGATGCAGCAGCGCCACCAGCGACGCGGTCCCGATCGCCATCAGCGGCCACGTCGGGAGGAGGAACCGCAAATACCACCACGCATCCCACGGGACGTAGAGCAAGTACGTGATCCAGACAATCACGGCGCAGCCGCCAAGGAGCGGCCGCGCGGTGCGCGCCGCCTGCGTGCGCCAGACGCGCGCGGCCGGGATGAACACGGACGCGAGGCCCGCGAGCGCCAATGGCGTTTCTGCCGATACGAGCCACGTCACGTAACGCCGCAGGTTCGGCAGGACGTAAGCGAGCGCGAAGCCGTCCGTCAGGTCGTATCCCGACGTGAGCGGCGATCCGTACAGGCGCGTATCGATGACCGCGATGGCGATTGCGCCCGCCGACGCCGGCAGCACGAACCACGGGGTCGCGGCGCGCCGCGGATCGCGCCATCGAACGGCGACCGCATCGCGCCAGGCGATCCACAGCGCGAGGACGGCTGCGATCGGCACGAGATTCGGCCGAATGAGGATTGCCACAGCAGCGGCCGCGCCAGCCGCACTCGCACCGCGCCGCGTTTCGCCGAGCAGGCACGCGACCGCCACGGCCCATGCCGCGGCCGCAGGGACGTCGCTCATCGGCGCCATGAGAATGAACAGCATCGCCGGGCTCGTGGCCACGATCCAGGCGGCCGCCAGCCCGACCGTCGGCCGCCCGATCCGCGTCCCGATTGCATAGGTCGCGAACACCAGCACGCCGCCGCACAGCGGGACCACCCAGAAGATCGCGCACGGGCCCGCGATCGTCCGGGCGGCCGCCATCAGGAGCGGCAGGCCGGGTGGGTACTGCGGCACGATCCGGAAGCCGTCGGGTTCAGGGCGATAGCCGAGCGGCAGGAACGTCCATCGCGCGTGCGGCCATGGGACGGTGGCGCCAAAACTCTGGTCGATGTGCAGGTCGCCGCGCAGCCACAAGTCGACCTGACTGACATATCCGTACGCGTCGGAGCCGGCCGCGACCCGCGTATTCCAAATCAGACCGGACGTGGTGACGGTGAGGGCGAGAGCGGCGGCGGCGCAGGCTTCGATCCTGCGCCGCCGGGGGATGTTCACGTGCGGGCGGCGAAGGGATTCTCGTCGGCGCTGGGCCCGTAGATCGACGGGACCGGCACATCGAGCAGCCGCAGATACACGGAGAGCTGACCGCGATGGTGCACCCAGTGGTTCATCACGATCGCGCGCGCCAGCGCCGCCTTCGGCATCGTCATCAGCGTCTGGTCACCGGCCTTCGCCGTCCACATGCGCTGCATCCCCTCGTCGCCGATCTGCGGCACCGTCTCCTTGACCTTCTTCACGCTCGCGTCGTGCGCCGCCAGAATCTGCTCGGTAGAGGTCGCCTGAGGGGGCTGCTCGCCCTTGAAGTGCGTTTCGTCCTCCGCGCACCAACCGATGATGACGCCCGGCGACGAGGCCACGTGCAAAGCGAGCGTGCCAAGCGACATCGATTTCGGATGAGGTTTCCACGCGAGCTTGTCTGCCGGGACGCGCTCGAGGACACGTCTGGTCGTGTTGGCTTCGTTGTCGAACTCCTGAAGCAGTGCCTGACACATGGACATGGCTCTTCCTCCTGTGCTGTGACCGGGACCACGGATTCTATACCGGAACCTTTCGAATCTTTTGGTGTCAACTCGTAGGATGCTGGCGGTCCAGCGGCTGACCAGGCACTACGGCGCGCTCGTGGCCATCCAGGACGTGTCGTTCGAGGCGCGCCCCGGCGAGGTGCTGGGCCTGCTCGGTCCGAATGGATCGGGCAAGAGCACCACGGTCAAGATCCTGGCCGGGCTGCTGCGCCCGACGAGCGGAGGTGTCCAGCTCGACGGCCGGGACGCGCTGGCGGATCTCGAGGCCTACAAGCGCATCCTCGGGTACGTGCCCGAAGAACCGCACCTGTATTCCTATCTGACGGGGCCGGAATACCTGCAGCTGGTCGGCCGGCTTCGGGAGCTTCCCGACGCGGTGCTGGACGACAAGATCGATCGCTTCCTCCAGCTGCTCGGCATCTACGACGATCGGTATCAGACGCTGTCGTCGTACTCGAAAGGCATGCGGCAGAAGATTCTGGTTGCTGCCTCAGTGCTTCACAATCCGCGCATCGTCGTGCTGGACGAGCCGTTTTCCGGACTCGACGTGAGCGCGGCGCGTGTCCTCAAAGCGTTCGTCCGCGCGCTCGCCGACGAAGGCAAGATCGTCGTCTTCAGCTCGCACGTGCTCGAAGTGGTCGAGCAGGTCTGCTCCCGCGTGGTGATTCTGAAGGACGGACGCATCGTCGGACACGACTCGGTCGCCAATCTCCGCGCGACGCTGCGGCTGCCGTCGCTCGACGCCGTGTTCGCCTCGCTCGTGGAGGAAGACCATGTCGAGGAGCGCACGCAGGGGCTGCTCGCGGCGATGAGGGCCTGAGTGGGCACCGGGCCGTCGAAGGCGGGACCCTTCGAGGTGTTGTGCCGCGCCTTCTTCGCGCAGTTCTTCGCGAGCGAGTCGGTCACCTCCGACCATCAGCTGAGGCAGGCCATGATCGGCGTGCTCGCGTTCCTCATCACGCCCGCGCTGCTGATCCCGGTACAGATGAACAGCACGTTCGAGTTCGCGGCCATCCGGTTTCCTGCGCTGCTCGAACCGTTGACCCAGCTGATTGCGACGATCTTCATCACGTATTCCATGGTGTCGATCGGCGTGATTGCCGCCGTGGTGTGGGACACGCTGAGCTTCGACCGGCGGGACGCGATGGTGCTGGGGCCACTCCCGCTTCGCGGCATGACAGTCGTGGCGGCCAAGCTCGCGGCTCTGGCAGTCTTTCTGCTGACCACGGCCGCGGCCGTCAACGTGCTGACGGCGGTGCCGTTTTCCCTGGTGGCGGGAAACCACAAGCCGGTCGTGGACGTCGGCCGTCATTTCGCGGCGCACATGATCGCGACCCTGAGCGCGGCGACGTTCGTGTTCTGCCTGCTCGTCACGCTGCGCGGCGTGCTGGGCATGGTCGCCGGTGGACGGCTGGCCCTGGCGTCGCTGCTGCAGTTTGCGCTCGTCAGCGCGCTCCTCTGCTTCATCGTCCTCGTGCCCACGGCGCTCCATGTTATTCCCGGCCGTCGCGGCGCGGCGCGGGTCTACCTGCAGACAATCCCCGCGTGGAGCCCGACCAACTGGTTTCTCGGCCTCTACGAGGTGATCCGCGGGTCGAGCCCCGGTGAATACAGTCGCGCGGCGTCGCGAGCCATCGCCTTCACCCTGTCGGCAATCGCCTCCTCGATCGTCATCACGATCGTGGGCTACCGGCGGCAACTGCAGCTTGCGCTCACGCCGACCGCATCGATCCACACGCTTGGCGGCGCGCGCCTGCAGCGGGCGATCGCGCGCCTCTTTCTCGGCCGCGACCGGCTGGCATGCGCGGCGTCCGACTTCATCCTCACAACCGTCAGCCGCAATCGCGCCCAGCAGGCGCCGATCGCCATCAACGCCGCGATCGGCCTCGCCATTGTCGTCATCGCGCTATCGCGCAGCGGCACCGACATGGCGGCGCTGATGCGCCCGCGCACGGCGGTGCTGTGGATTCCGCTCGTGCTCGCGTACTGGACGGCGATCGGGCTGCGCGCGGCGTTCTTCGTGCCGAGCGAGTTGCCGGCGGCCTGGTCCTTTCGGTTCAACGCGCCCGACCGTCCCCCGTCGTACTGGTCTGCCGTGCGCGCGTCGACGATCGCGTTTCTCCTTCCGATTGCATGGCTGATCGATGGCGTGCTCGCGCTGCTGCTCGGTTGGCGCGTCGCGGCCTGGCACACGCTCGTCACCAGCGCGGTCGTCGTGATGCTCGGCGAAACGATCGCGCTGACAGTCGACGGCGTGCCGTTCACACGTCCGTATCGACCCGGGCACGCGAAGATGAAAACGCGCTGGCCCCTGTATCTGCTCGGGATGTTCGCGTGCGCGTTCTGGCCGGCGCGCCTCGAGGTGTGGTCCGTGGGTCAACCCGGAGCGATCCTCCAGCTGACGGCATGGATTGCCGCCGGGGCCGCCGCGCTCGAGCTCGTCGGGCGCCTGCGAGCGGCGCGCTGGGCGACCGAGCGAGATGACGAGTCGGCGGAGAACGAGCCGTCCGGCGTCCTGGTGCTCGACATCGGTCTGGTCGCACGCAACCCGTCACGGACATGACGCTGTTCCTCGTCCTCTGGCGCGCATTGTTCGCGCAGTTCTTCACCAGCGAAACGACTACCTCCGACGACCAGCTGCGCCGCACCATCGTCTGGGTGCTGGCGTTCCTGCTGATGCCCGGCGGGCTGCTCATCATCGAGCTGTTCTTCGACTATCAGGGGATTGTCCTTCGCGCGATTAGATATCAGCAGTTCGACCGGCTCGACGACGCGCTCGAGTGGATCGCGTTCCTCTTCGTCACCTACTCGATGGTGACCGTCGGGTTCATCGCGGTGTGCGAGTGGGACGCGCTAGCGTTCGATCGGCGGGACGCGATGGTCCTTGGCCCGCTGCCGCTTCGCGCCGCGACGATTGTCACAGCCAAGGTCGCCGCCCTCGGCGCTTTTCTGCTCGCGGCGTCAACAACCGTGAACCTGACGAACGCAGCCGTGTTCGCGGTGGCGACGGCCGATCGGCTCGGCGGCGTCATGCTGCTGCGCCATTTCGCCGCGCTCTTCATCGCCACAGCGGCCGGCGCGGCGTTCGTGTTCGCCGCGCTCGTCGTCACCCGCGAAGCCATCGGCCTGGTGGCCGGCCCGCGGGTAGCCGCGGCCGCCGGATCGCTTCTGCAGTTTGCGTTTGCGCTCGCGCTGCTCGGCATCGTGATTCTCTGCCCGGCGGTCTGGCGCGTGCCGCATCGCGAGCTGGTCAACCCGCAGGTCACCGGCTGGCTGCCCACATCGTGGTTTCTTGGCCTGTTCGAGGGCCTGCGTGGATCGCGACGCGCTTATTTCCAGCCCTTGGCGGCGCGCGCCGTGATGGCCACTGCAGGTGTCACCGCGTCCGCGGTGTTGATGTCCATCGCCGGATTCCACCATCAGATGCAGCACGCGCTCGCGACTGCCGTGGCCACTGGCCCTGGTGGCCGCGCGGCGTGCCTGGCGCAGGTGCTGGCGCGGACGATGGTACGACCGAATCGCCTGGCGGAAGCGACGACGGATTTCATCCTGCTGACGCTCATCCGCAACCGGGCGCAGCAGATGCCGGTGGCGATGAACGCGGCCGTGGGCGTCGCGATAATCTGTGGCGGCCTTACGCAGGTACGAAACTTTGCCTCGCTGGCGGACGCGGGCACGACCCTGCTGTCGGCGCCGCTGCTGCTCGCCTATTGGTTGGCGATCGGCCTTCGCGCGGCGTTTTTCGTGCCGAGCGAGCTGCCGGCGTCGTGGACCTTCCACGCCAACGCGTCCGAACTCGCCACCGGATACTGGTCCGCCGTGCGCGCCTCGATGCTCACGGTCGTGCTGCCACCGACCGTCGTGGTTGCGGCCGGTGTGACCGTACCGTTGCTCGGCTGGCGCGTCGCCGCGTGGCATGTGCTGATCGCCGGCGGGGCTGCGATCCTGACCGTCGGCGCAATCGCGCAGACGATCGACTTCGTGCCGTTCACGCGCGCGTACACGCCCGGTCACGCGAGGCTGAGGACGCGATGGCCGCTCTACGTCATCGGCATGTACTTCTTCGCGTTCTGGCCGGCGCGGCTCGAGCTGATGCTGTTGAGCCAGCCTGCGGGCCGGCTCGTCATGCTGGCCGCCCTGTGCCTGGCGATCGTCATTGTCGAAGCCGTAGGACGCAGCCGCGCCGTGCGATGGTCGCTGCGGCCGCCGGAAGGGCTGGAGGACGAGATGTCGACCTTTACGGTGCTCGACATCGGCGTGGCAGTTCAGGGAGCATCGCGCACATGAAGAGGCCGATGGATGACCTTCTTGGCGACGTGCGGTTTGCCGCCCGGCTGCTCGTGAAAGAGCGCGCTTTCACGATCGTCGTCATCCTCACGCTCGCAATCAGCATCGGCGGCGCCAACACGGTTTTCACCGTCGTCAACGGAATGACGCTGCGCGGTCTGCCGGTGCCCAATCCACATCGAGTGGTGTCGGTCGGCTCGATCGATGCCGCCGGTCGTGAGCTCGGCGCATCGTTTCTGGATTTCGAGGATTGGCGCGTCGCGAAGACCGTCGCACTCGCCGCCTACAGCGGGTCCGCGATGAACGTCACCGAAACGGGCAAGGCGCCCGATCGGTAGTAACACGTCGCCAGGACTCAGGTGAAGGTTGACGGACTACTGAATCCGAATCAGGAGTGATCATGAAACGCGCGCTGCTATTTTTCTGTCTGTCGACGATGTGCACCGCGGCCTGCGGCCCGAAGGTCGATCTCGCGAAGGGCGTGGCCGTCGAATCGGTCGCGACCGGCTGGGCCAACGGCGGCATGGTGGCCGGAAAAAACAAAGTGGTGCCCACTTTGTCGTTCAAATTGAAGAACGTCTCCGATCGGGAGCTCGGGAGGCTGCAGGTGAACGCGATCTTTCGGCGCGTCAACGACCCCGAGGAGTGGAGCGCCGGATTCCTTCCGGTGGCGGCCGATCGACTGGCGCCAGGTACAGCGACCGGAACGCTCACGGTCAAGGGGGAGCAGGGTTACACCGGCACCGACGATCGCGATGCGCTGCTGCGGAACTCGTACTTCGTGGATGCGAAGGTCGACCTGTTCGCCAAGTCCGGCCCCGGCGGGTGGACGCGCATCGGCGAATACCCGATCGCGCGCCAACTGACCGAGCCGTGAACGATTTCAGAAACGTGTAGGGAGACCCTACGGCCACCGTTCGACGAGGCTGAAAGCCTCGCCCTGCGATTTTGAAACCTGCTGTATATCCACGAGCGCTATGATGCGGCTGCTCGATCGACGACATCGCGGACTGTCGTGACGACCAGATCGGGATCGTCGAACGGAATCCAATGCCCTCCCGTACGGAGCACGATGTGCCGGCTCTGCAATGAGAGACGAGCGATGCGTTGATGCTCCGCAGCGACTTCTGGCGGCTGATCGCCGCTCGAAATGACCACGAGTGGAACGTTCGGCAGCGACGTCAGGCCGCTCACGAAGGCGGCCGTCTCCTCGAGCGAGCCCAGGTAATCGGCCAACGCTCGAAAGCACTTCGGCTGGCACCAATGCGCCTGGACGATCGGGTGCGCGTCCGCCGGGAGCTTGCGCACTTCGCCGACCAGCCGTTCCAGCGTGCGCGCCACAGTCGGTCCGAAGACCTTGACGAAATTGCGGGGAACGCCGGGTGAGCCGCCGCTCAGGAGCGCGAGGCACGCGCGGACGACCCCCAGCCGCGCCAGGATGCCGCCGACACGTGACAGCTGAATGCCGCCCCGGAGAAGCCGCTTCTGCTCTCGCGTGACCTGACGCCATTCACTCGGAGGATCGAGGAGCACCAGGCCGGCGATGTCATCCGGGTGCCGCGACGCATATGCGCACACGAGAAATGCTCCAAACGAGTGGCCGACCAGGACGTACGGTCCCGTAATCGCGGCATTCAGCAGCAACCGGTGCAGATCCCCAAGCATCTGCGCGATCGTCCGTGGACCTCGCGGCGCCTCGCTCCATGCCAGCCCGGCGCGATCGTACGCGCACGCGCGCGTGAACTGCGCCACACCGGGCAGCACGCGCGTCCAACTCAGCGACGACGCCGCTATACCCGATTCGAACACGACCGTCGGGCTGCCGATGCCGGCGCAGACCACGTGGAGGCGATGGCCACCGACGTCGACCATCGTGCCGGGCGGCCTGCACGAGCGCGCGCTTCGCCTCGCGCCCATGAACTGATAGAGCGCGCCGACGGCAAGTATCGACATGAACAAAGCGACGATCACGACCAAGATCGGCCGGTCGCTTCAGCGGGCGCATCCCGACAGGTGAACATGGCAATTCCTTCGAGCGTCGCGGAAATTCGGAGATTCGTCGCGGAGATTCGGGAACTCGTCAGGCGAGCGTGGACAGCCAATAGTAGAAGAACAACGCCCCCACCAGGAGCATGACGGCTGTGATAACCACCCAGCTCGACCAGTCGGGCGCGAGGCGCAATCGCTTCAGTGATTGTCTTGTCATAACGCACGACCGACCTCGGTGCCTTCCCACGCGTCGGGCAGGAGATCGTCCTCGTGATCGTCTATGGTCACCACCTTATTGCTTTCGCATCGCTGCTGCAAGGCGCCCGCCGCCGCCCGCGCGGCGCGCGGGCCTGGTGATGCCTCGCCGAACCGCATCGGTTCGCGGCAGCGCGCGAAGGCGCGCAGGACGTCCATCGGCGTACTCCCGTCTTCAGTGACGTGCACCGGTCGGATCGGCTGTTGCATTTGACCCGTGCTCAAAGGAGCACACGATCATGGCAACTCTGCCGTTTCGCGACCGCCGTGAAGCCGGCCAATGGCTCGCCAAGCGGCTGAGCGCGTATGCGGGCCGCGACGATGTCGTTGTCCTGGCGCTGCCGCGAGGCGGCGTCCCCGTCGCGTTCGAGGTCGCCCGGGCTATTCAAGCGCCGCTCGACGTGTTTCTCGTGCGCAAGCTCGGCGTTCCCGGCCATCCGGAGTTTGCGATGGGCGCGATTGCCGCGGGAGGCGTGCGTGTCCTCGACCAGGATGTGATCACGCACCTCGGCATCTCGCCGGCAATGGTCGAACAGGTGGCAGAGCGCGAACGCGCGGAGCTCGAACGTCGCGACAAGGCCTACCACGCCAATCGCTCCAAGCCGTCGCTTCGCGGCAAGACGGTGATCGTGATCGACGACGGCCTCGCGACCGGCTCGACGATGGAGGCGGCGGTCAGTGCGCTGCGCGAATATGGCGTCGCAAAGATCGTCGTCGGCGCGCCGGTCGGAGCCCCGGACAGCTGCGAGCGGCTGCGCGCCTTGGCCGGCGAGGTCGTGTGCCTCGAAACGCCCGAGCCCTTCGATGCGGTCGGCTTGTGGTACCGGACCTTCGACCAGACGTCGGACGAGGAAGTCGTGGACCTGCTGGAACGCGCGAGAGGCCGCGCCGCGGCACCGGCGCGGGCGGCCGGCACGACCGACATGGAGCAGATTCGGATCGGCGCGGTGGCATTGGATGAAGAGTCCCACGACTTCGATGGCCTCCTCAAAGCGATCGGGTCCGCGCGGATCGTGCTGCTGGGAGAAGCCTCGCACGGCACCCACGAGTTCTATCGCGAGCGCGCGTTCATCACGGAAAGGCTGATCGCCGAATCCGGCTTCTCGGCGGTTGCGGTCGAAGCCGACTGGCCTGACGCGTACCGAGTGAACCGGTACGTCCGCGGCGCCTCGGATGACGCGGGCGCGACAGAGGCGCTCGCAGACTTCGGTCGCTTTCCGACGTGGATGTGGCGCAATGTCGACGTCGTGGCGTTCATCGGCTGGCTGCGCGCGCACAACGAGACGCAACCGGTCGACCGGCGCACCGGTTTCTACGGCATCGACCTCTACAGCATGCGCGCATCGATGCAGGCGGTCCTCGATTACCTGACCAGGGTCGACCCTGCGGCTGCCCGCGTTGCGCGCACACGATATTCGTGCTTCGACCAGTTCGGCGCCGAACCGCAGTCGTATGGCTACGCGACCGCATCCGGCTGGTCACCCTCCTGCGAACAACAGGTCCTGACGCAGCTGGTGGACATGCAGCGCCGGCGCGCCGAGTACGCGTCGCGCGACGGCCGCATCGCGCGCGATGAGTATTTCTATGCCGAGCAGAACGCCCGGCTCGTTCGCGACGCCGAGCAGTACTACCGGACGATGTTCCGGGGGCGGAACGAATCGTGGAACGTCCGTGACCGGCACATGGCGGACACGATCGAAGAGCTGTTGCGGTTCCTCGACGAGCCCGGCAGGCGATCGCGCGTGATCGTCTGGGCGCACAACTCACATCTGGGCGATGCCCGTGCCACCGAGATGGGCGAGCGGGGCGAATTGAACGTCGGGCAGCTGATGCGTGAGCGGTTCGGTCAAGACGTCGCGTCGATCGGATTCACGACGCACACAGGTACGGTGACAGCCGCGTCGGACTGGGATGAGCCGCCCGAGCGGAAAAACGTTCGACCCTCGCTGCCGGGCAGCTATGAGCGTCTCTTTCACGACACCGGCATTCCACGATTCCTGCTCCCGCTGCGCGACGATGCCGCGCTGGCGCGAGCGCTGGCCCCGCCGCGCCTCGAGCGCGCCATCGGCGTCGTCTACCGGCCGGACACGGAGCGAGGAAGCCATTACTTCCACGCACGGCTGTCGCGCCAGTTCGATTTCGTGCTGCACTTCGATCGTACGACCGCGCTGGAGCCGCTCGAGCGCACGGCGGGATGGGAAGCCGGCGAGCCGGCGGAAACCTTTCCTTTCGGCCTTTGATCGACTTCCCTCGCCCCGTATCATGACGACCTGATCCGAATTTCGAGCTCGGGACACTGGCGGCGATCGTCAGCGCGCGCCGGCACCCGCGCTGAACTGCGACACGATTTCGTACGACCGCAGACGCGCGGCGTGATCGTGAATCTGTGCCGTCACGATCAACTCGTCGGCACCGGTGTTCGCGATAAACGCCGCGAGGCCGGCGCGCACGGTGTCCTCGGACCCGACGATCGCGTATGCCAGCGAGTGCTCGACGCCCGCCCGCTCCGCCGGCGTCCAGAGGCCGTCCATGCTGTCGACCGGTGGACTGAGCGGACCTGGACGGCCGCGGCGCAGGTTGACGAACTGCTGCTGCAGGGACGTGAACAGGCGGCGCGCTTCGGCGTCGGTCTCTGCGGCGAACACGCTCACGCCGGCCATCGCGTAGGGCTGCGCCAGAGAATCGGAGGGACGGAAGTCGCGGCGATACAGCTCAAGCGCCGGCAGCAACAGGTCCGGTGCGAAATGCGACGCGAAGGCGAACGGCAGCCCGAGCGCCGCGGCGAGCTGCGCGCTGAAAAGGCTCGAACCGAGCAGCCAGATCGGCACCTTCAGACCCGCCCCCGGCACGGCGCGGATCAACTGCCCCGCCGCCACATCGCGGAAATACGCCTGCAGCTCCATCACATCGTCGGGAAAGCTGTCGGCGTCCAGGTCGCTGCGCCGCCGGAGCGCGCGAGCGGTGTTCGCGTCGGTCCCCGGCGCACGGCCAAGGCCGAGATCGATGCGGCCGGGATACAGCGATTCGAGCGTGCCGAACTGTTCGGCGACGACCAGCGGCGAGTGGTTCGGCAGCATGACGCCGCCGGCGCCGACACGGATCGTCGAGGTGCCGGAGGCCACGAAGCCGATGACGACTGCGGTGGCGGCACTCGCGACGCCTGGCATGTTGTGATGCTCCGCGAGCCAGTACCGGCGGTAGCCCCAGCGCTCCGCGTGCCGAGCCAGGTCGATCGTGTTCTTGAACGCATCGGCCGCGGTGCCATCGCGGACAATCGGCGCGAGATCGAGCACCGAGAACGGAATCACGCGTCGATCATAGCCCCCGTGCTCTGTAGAACGACGGCACAACGGCAGAGCGCGCGACCACCCGGAGAACGAAGCAACGAGGCTCTGCGCTCTCCGCGACCTCCGCGGTTAAACGTGGACAGCCTGGACAGGGCCCGGCGACTCACTTCCAGGGCCGCTCGTAGTTGAGCCGAAACAGCGCGATCACGGCGGCGACGTCATCGCTGGATCGAATGTGACAACTGACCCAGCCTGATTCCGGAAGGATGTGATGAGGAGCTGCCTTGCCCGCGGCCACCAGTTCTTGGCGCACGCGGACAGGAAATGGGAGATCGGCGAGCCGATCGCCGTGCAGATGCCCGAGTTCGCGACGGCCCACTCGAAACTCGACGCCGCCGAACCGGTGCGGACGCGCCTCGACTCCGGCCCAGGACGAGACTTCAGTCACGATCTCTTCATGGATGCGCCCCATCGCAGACGCCTTTTGCGATCGTACTTTGAATTGTGACCTTGACGAGTTTCAAAGCCGCCGACTGCCGAATTCCCGCCGCGGTCAGCCGCCGGGCCGGGGGCGGCGCGGACCCAACGCGATCGCACCCGCCAGACCCAGCACCCCGCCGATTCGGCTGAGCCAGTCCAGCCATCCGCCACGCGAGTTCGACGGCGCAGCCACTCGCAACCGACCATCGTCATCGGCCAGCCGCACGAGGGCCGGATCGCCATAAGCCTGACCGTCGCGGCCGTACACGACAGTCCGATGCGCGCGCACGGCGTCGAGGATCGCCTGAGCGCTGGTGTCATCGATCAACGAGGCTCGCGGCGACCCTGAGCTCGCCGATGGGTCGCCGACGAACACGTGCGTACGACAGAACCCCATCGTGCCGATGCCGTGGAAATCCGACGAGCCGATGGCGGCGACGGGCGCGCGCGCGGCAAAGCGCTCGAGGTCGCGCTGTCCGCTTTCGACCGCGTAGATCATCGGATGGCAGATCTCGGCGCCGTCCAGCCGCTGCATCGCCGCCTGGTCGTATCCTGCCGAGCCTGGAAACGGATGCGCGGCAATCGCGATCCCGCCTTGTCGATGGATGTCGTCGATCGCGCGCGCCGCGCTCTGCTGAAAGCTGACCATCCGGTGGATTCCCGCGGCAATCAGGTGGTAGGCGTTCTTGTCGGAAAGGATTTCCTCGCCGGGCAACACGGTCGGACCGCCCACGAGTCGCGAAAACCACCGGCCCATCCTGCCGTCGCGCACCTGATTGTGTCCGGTGATCGCAATGGCGTCCAGGCCTTGCCGCTCGGCTTCGAGGACCAGCCCCCACGGCGTCAGCGCGCCATCGCTCCACATCGAGCTGTGCGTATGGAAATCGACGGCGAGCACGCGATAGCCGCCGATCACGATCGGCGGGCGCGGCCGCGGTCGATCGGCAAGCGTGCCGGCGGTGATGGCCAGCATCAACACGGCGAACAACGCGAGGCGCGGTGAGCTCATGTGCCGCTGCTCACGACGTACGGCCAGATCGCATAGCCGAAGAAGTAGCCAATCGAGCAGGTCCACGCGATTGCCCGTTGCAGAATCAGATCACGACGAGGACGGGCTGCCGGCCGCGGCAGTACTTCGCGGAAGAAGTGGAGATCGATCCAGGCCGACCACACCGCGATCGGGACGAGCGACAACTCCAGAATCCACAGCAGGAATACCGGCGGCGCAGTGGCCTGCCTCGGCGTCTGCAGACAGCGCAGTGTCGCGAACGCGATCATCCACAGCAGCCACGGCGCGTTCCCCGAGAAAAACAGATCGACCGCCCGCGCAAACGAAATCCTGCGCGGTCCCAGCCGATACACGGCGGCAAGCGCTGCCATCTCGAACACCGGCACGAACGCGAACGACAACGCGCCGTCCGCGATCAGCCGCGCGCTCAACCGCCCCGACGCCTGCAGCGACACCAACCACCCGAGCATGAACGCCAGCAGCAGCGGCCGGCGCACGAGCATCCACGCGCCGCCGCCACGCTTCTGCGACAGCTCTCGAAAGACCGCTGCAGGACTGTGCAGCACGCGCACCTCCGCTGACAATTGCGGTCCATCGGGGGACAGATCCGTCAGCACGCGATCTCCATCGGACAGGTCTTACAGAACTCTTACAGTCGGCGAATTGGCGGCTTGTTAGGGTACCAGTGACCCCCTTCGACAAGGAGCCCTCAGTGTCCCGCTATTCCAGAATCAATTGGCTGACATGCGTCGTCTTGGTGTGGTTCCACGTGCAGGCGATCGCGGCCTTTTTCTCCTTCACCTGGACCAACCTGATTGTCGCGGCCGTCCTCTATTGGGTGGCCGTCGGTCTGGGAATCAGCATGGGATATCACCGGCTGCACACGCATCGCGGGTTCAGCGCGCCGAAGGCGTTCGAGTATTTCCTGGCGGTCTGCGGGACGCTGACGCTCGAGGGCGGACCGATCTTCTGGGTGGCCATGCACCGCCTGCATCATCAGCATTCCGACCAGCCGCTCGACCCGCACACGCCCCGCGTCGGCGCGTTCTGGGCGCACCTGGGATGGATTCTCTTCGGCGAGGCCCACCACAACGACACGGCGCTCATGGGGCGCTACGCCCCGGACCTCGGTCGAGACGCCTTTTACCGCTGGTTGAACACGTTTCACTGGGTACCGTTGACCGTGTTGGGATTCGCGCTCCTCGCCGTTGGTGGATGGCCGCTCGTCAACTGGGCGATCTTCCTGCGCGTGGTGGTCGGACTGCACGCGACGTGGCTCGTCAACTCCGCCACGCACCTGTGGGGGCGCCGCCGCTTCGCGACGCGAGACGACTCGAAGAACGTGTGGTGGGTGGCGCTCTTGACGTTCGGCGAAGGCTGGCACAACAACCACCACGCCCACCCGACCTCGGCGCGCCACGGCCTGGCCTGGTACGAACTCGACCCCACCTGGGTCGAATTGAAGTGCCTTCGCGCCGTCGGGCTGGTCTGGGACGTCCGGGCCGCCCGGGCCAGCCAGTCCCCCAAAGAGGAGATCGCCGCCTAATAGATCTATGCTGTGACGTATGACGTCTGGCGGCCGCCGGAAGTCCATCGCCTTCTTCATCGTCCTCGGCGTCCTTCTGTCGGCGGGCGCCCTGGCGCTCAACATCGGCTGGGTCATCGTCAACTGGCGGGAAGCGGGGATGCTGATCCTCGGCGCTCTCGCCTTCCCGCTCATCATCACCGGCGTCGTGCTCAACACGATTTTTCTCGTCCGCGAGATTCGGCGGAATGAGCAGCACGGCGCGTTCATCCACGCCGTGACCCACGAGCTGAAGACGCCCGTCGCCTCGATCCGGCTGTACCTCCAGACCCTGCAGAGCCGGGACATCGATCCTTCCAGGCGAGCGGAGTTCTACCAGATCATGGTCGAGGACACCGATCGGCTGCTCGGAACCATCGAGCAGGTGCTGCATGCGGGCCGCGTGGGTGCCAGGCTCCGTCATGCGAGCCCGGCCCCGGTCGACTTCTCCGCCATCGTGCGAGAGTGTTTGACCCTCGCGCGCACTCGCCATCATTTACCTGAAGACGCCCTGACCTACCGCGAGTCGCTCGCCGACGGATCGGCGCCGCGAGTACTGGGGGACGAGGACGAGCTGAAGGCCGCCGTCTCGAACCTCGTGGACAACGCCATCAAATACTCGGGGCCCCAGGTGCAGGTGGCCGTCGTGCTGGAGCAGCCTGAGGCCGCGCATGCCACGCTGCGCGTGCGCGATCAAGGCGTGGGCATCTCGGCGCCCGAGCTCAAGCGGATCTTCAGGCGCTTTTACCGTATCCCGGGCGCGGTCGCCAGTCGTGTGAAAGGCACCGGCCTGGGTTTGTTCATCGTTCGATCGGTGATCGCGCGACACGGGGGCACGGTGTTCGCCGAGAGCGACGGCCCCGGACGCGGCAGCACGTTCATCGTGCAGTTGCCGCTGCTGCCCCCGCGATGAGCCGAATCCTGGTCGTCGAGGACGAGCAGCATCTCGCCGAAGGGTTGCGGTTCAACCTGGCCGCCGAGCACCACGACGTCGAGTTGGTCGACACGGGGGAAGCCGCGCTCGAGCAGCTCCTGGCGAATCCCCACCGCTTCGACCTGGTGATCCTCGACGTGATGCTGCCCGGCATCACGGGGTTCGCCGTGGTGGCCGACTTGAGGCGCGCCGGACAATTCCTGCCGGTCTTGATGCTCACCGCGCGCGGCCGCGCCGAGGACGTACTCCAGGGGTTTCAGTCTGGCGCCGACGATTATCTGCCCAAGCCCTTCGAGCTGCCGATTCTCATCGCGCGCGTGCAGGGCCTGCTGCGCCGCCGGGAGTGGTTTCAGCTCGGCCGCGATCGCCAGCCATCGGCGCCCACCGTCGCCAGCCGGTTCACATTCCGGGAGCGGACCATCGACTTCGAGCAGCTCGAGGTGCACATGGGCGACAAGGCGATGCCGCTCACGTTGATGGAAGCGTCGTTGCTCCGCTATCTCGTCGAGCACGAAGGGCGGCCGGTGTCGCGCAAGACGATCCTCGAGAAGGTGTGGGGCGTACGTGAGGACACCGACACGCGCGCGATCGACAACTTCATCGTGCGGCTCCGGCGCTATCTCGAGGATGAACCGGCTCGCCCACGCCACCTCCAGACAGTCCGCGGTGTGGGCTACCGCTTCGTGGCCGACCCGGAGTAGGACGCCGCAAACGAATGCGGCGGCCGAGAGGATCCGGCCGCCGCATGTCGTGCAATCGCCGCCGCTCAGCCTGCTGCGGCGGCCATGAAGAGTCACTTACTGAGGGTGCCGAAAGATCTGGCTCGCGATGGCGACCCGGACCTGATCGTCGAACGTCGAAACTGGAAGGGTCGAGTGGCGTCAGTGAATGGCCGCGGTTCGCGGGGAGGTCTTGAACGCGTCCGCCCAAACCCGCGTCCGTTCCAGGTAGGCCGTTCCGTATCGTGCGCTCGCCTCGATCTCGGTGTTCTCCCACCATTCGTTCCAGCTGGTCACGATGACCCAGTCCGCACCAGCATCAACAGCCGTCCTCCACTGCTCGTCGTAAACGGCGCCGCTCGATCGGTCAACCACCCGCGGCGTCGGACGGTCGACCAGTCGGCTGTCGTCGAAACCGGGGGTGACGGACGCGACCCAAAAACGGCGACGATCGCCCTGGCGCAGCAGGTTGTAGGTCCGAACGCGCAAGCTCTCGGCCGCATTGAGATCGAGCAGCGCCGCTCCTGTCGAAAAGACGTTCGAGTATTGGTACTCGCCGTCAAATGGTTCGAGCAAGGTCGAACGGACGAAGTCGCCGATCAGGAGCGGGTTTCGACCGGTGCTCCGCAATCGGGCCCTCACCTCGGTCCAGTCCGACAGCGTGAGAAGCGACGCCGCGTAGATGAAGATGACCGGCCGGTCGGCGACGCGCAGGTACGCAGGGTGGCTGCCGTACAGATCCACGAGGTCCGCGAGCCACTCGAACATCGTTTGGGGATCGGCAGGCCTGGCCGGGTTGTTGCCTGGATTGGCCACGACGGTCTCGGTATACGTGCAGGCCCGCAGTCCGGCCGCACGCGCGGCCTCCAGCACGAGCCGCATGCGTCGGTCGTTGAATCTCTTGCCGGCTTCGAGCCCCTGCCACGAGACAACGAACGCGTCGATGCCGGCCGCGCGCGCCTGAGTCGCCTGGTTGTTCACGTCCGCCTCAGCATCGGTTGAGTACAGTCGAAGCGGCCGGTCGGCCATCTGCGGATCAAGCCACGTCTCGGACGTGTACCACGGATAGTAATGCGCGAGCACGAGGCGCGGCGCGAGCGGAGTTACGCGGATGCGTCCGAGCGAGTCGACGAGAGCCGGCGAGCTCGTGAATTGCGCGGTGGCCCCACTCGAGGCGAAGCGATCGACGAGCGTCGCGCGGTTCAGATCGGTCAGCGAGTACAGCTCGATCTGCGTGTCGACGCTCGAGGCGGCCGCCACGTTCCACGCGATCACGCCGCCGAGCGCCACGTCAGTGAGGATGATGTCGAAGCGGGCTTCGGCCGACTGGCCCGGCACGTTCCCGGAAAGCTGCAGCGTGCGGCCGGTGCGGCTCGCAGAAACCACCGGCGGTCCGGCGAGCACGGAGGAGATGTAGCTGGCGATCGTGGCGCCGCTGACGGTGATGGCCGCCGTCGCCGCCCTGGTGGTGACGACGAGACGCACTCTGGCGAGGCTTGCGGCCGGATCGCGAGTCGGCGGGGCCGCAGCCACCCCGACGCCGGCGAGTGCCAGCGCGATCACGCTCCAGCGAAGCCCACCGCGCATACGCAGAGTGTATAACTCATCGCCTCAGAGGACGAGTGACGACTGCACGCGCCGCCCTGGTTGGCGTCGCGGCAGAACGTTCGCCTGCTTCGTGCTTCTTCGGGTTTTCGTGGTTGCTTGTTGCCATGAATGGCCGCCGAGGAGGGCGTGGAAATCCTGG
>Ga0137409_10001611_pt1 | contig 24400 bp, 26 predicted proteins | sample CZODoug1_16funga_FD_122059 | JGI IMG/M metagenome (GOLD analysis project Ga0137409, IMG submission 122059) | Vadose zone soil fungal communities from Angelo Coast Range Reserve, California, USA - CZODoug1_16fungal (Hybrid Assembly) | ecosystem: Environmental > Terrestrial > Soil > Vadose zone...
TCGTGAGTTTCGCTTCCTGCCGCCTGAGCGGGTGGTGATGAGAAGGGCGCGCGGGCCGGGGATGCGCTGGGCGGCCTAGGTCGGGACCAGCTCCTTGACCAGCTCCCGTTCCTGCAGAAGCTCTTCGGTGGTGATCCGGATCCTTTCCTTGGCGTCATCGTCTTGCTCCAGGCCCTGGACCACTTCCCAGCTGCTGCCGTCCGAGCGCACCGGGAAGCCGAACTGAAGCCACTCCGGCACGCCGTACTCGCCGTGGCTCACGACCGCCAGCGAGTGCCAGTCGCCCCACGGGGTGGCGTTGCGGATGCTGTGCACCGAGTCGAGCACCGCGTTCGCGGCTGACGCGGCTGAGGACAGGCCGCGCGCCTCGAGCACCTTGGCGCCGCGGTTTTGAACCGTCGTTATGAATCCGTGCTTCAACCAGCCGTGGTCGTCGATGACGTCGAACACACCCAGGCCCGCGATACGCGCGTTGCGCGCGTCTGGGTACTGGGTCGATGAGTGGTTGCCCCAGATCGCCATATTGGTGACGACCGAAACTGGCACCTTGGCCTTCTTCGCCAGCTGCGTCTTCGCGCGGTTCTCGTCAAGCCGCATCATCGCGAACCAGCGTTCAGCGGGGATCTCGGACGCGTTCGACCGCGCGATCAGACAGTTGGTGTTGCACGGATTGCCGACGACCAGGATCCGCACGTCACTTGCGGCGCGGGCCGCGATCGCCTTGCCCTGCGGCCCGAAGATGCCTCCGTTCACAGAAAGCAGGTCCTTCCGCTCCATCCCCGCTTTGCGCGGCACCGAGCCGACCAGCAGCGCCCATGACGTGCCGTCGAAGGCCTCCTCGGCCTTGTGGGTGAGCTCCATGTCGTGGAGCAGCGGGTAAGCGCAGTCGTCGAGCTCCATCGCCACCCCTTCCAGGGCCTTCATCGCGGGCTCGATCTCCAGCAGGCGGAGGACTATCGGCTGTTCAGGACCCAGGAGCTCGCCAGAGGCGATGCGAAACAGCAGCGCGTAGCCGATCTGCCCCGCCGCGCCCGTGACCGTGACGTGGACGGGCTTTCGCCCCTGCTCGACAAAAATGCCCATGCGGAGCCAATGCTAGCCGCCACCACAACCGGACATACCTGAGGCGCCTAGCGGAACCCCTCCCCTTCAGGTTCGAACAGCTCGTCTTCGGCCAGGCGGCGGGCGAAGCAAAGAAAGCCGGTGTGGGCGACCATCCGGTGCGACGGGCGCATGCTGCGGCCGCGCACCGTCCAGCCGCGCTGCAGCACCTCGAACGCCTCCAGCATCCCGAAGCCTCGCACCTCGCGAAGGCAGTCGAAAAAGCGCTGGACCTGGCTCACGTTCGGGCAGTGGGCGAACACGATTCCGCCCGGCCGCAGCGCCGCCTTCGCCCCCGGCACCGCCTGCCAGGGCTCCGGCAGGTCGAGCAGCACCCGGTCCATGTCCTGCTCCTCCATCCCGACGTACACGTCGCCCAGCTTCAGCGTCAGGTTGGACGGAAGGCTGCCGAGACTGTCCACGATCGCCTTCTTCGCCGCCTCCAGGAACTCCTCGCGGTTTTCGTAGCTGACCACTACACCGTCGGGGCCAACCGCGCGAAGCACGGCGAGCGTCAGCGCCCCCGTTCCCGTGCCGGCCTCGACCACCCTGGCTCCCGGGTGGATGTCCGCCGCGACCAGGATCGCGCCGAGGTCCTTGGGATAAATGGGCTGCGCTTGCCGCACGCGGCCGGTGACCTGCTCGGCGAACGTCGGCCGCACCGCGAGCAGCCGCGCGCCCATCTGAGTCGTGACGATGATCCCTTCCGGACGGCCGATCAGTGCGTCGAGGTCGATCACGCCCGAATGAAGAGAATGCCGCTCGCCGGCCTTGAGGCGCACACGATGGCGCCGCCCGACCTTGTCGACCAGCAGGATCAGCTCGCCTTCGGCGAGCGGCCCGGTCATCCCCGCTTGTGGGCTCTGATCAGGCAGTGCCAGTACGCATGGCGCAGCCTCCCCTCACGCCTTTCCGGGTGCAGCTGTGTGCGGGCCTCGCCCTCCGCCGACTCGATCACTCCGGCGAGCTCCTCGGCCAGGGCCGGGGCCACGGCCATGTTCCGCATCCACTCGTCGTAGTCCCAATCCAGCTCGCGAGCCGACGCAAGCTCGACCTCGAACCCGGCCCGCTCCAGCCGGCCGACCCATTCCTCGACGGTCATCGACCGAACATGCGACGGGTCACGCCGCACCTCCACCTCGTGCAGCACCTCGCGCGCTTCCGCCGGCGGCGAGCAGTCGATGAACGCCGCGTCCCGGTTGGGCTTGAGGACCCGAAAGGCCTCCTCCAGAAAAGCGTCCACGTCGGGAAAGTGGTGCGGCGCCGCGCGCACCGTGTACAGGTCGAACGTGTCGTCCTGGAACGGCAGGCGGGCAGCGTCGCCGAGCACCCAGTCCACGTTCTTGACGTCTCGCTCCTCGGTGAGGCGCCGCGCCTGGGCGAGCATCTCGGTCGTCAGGTCGAGCCCCACCACTCGTCGCACGTACGGGGCGAGGGCGAAAGCGGTGTTGCCTGTCCCGGTCGCGACGTCGAGGGCGAGGTCGCCTGGCTTTGGGCGGGCCAGCTCCAGCACCTCCTGCAGGCGCTCGGACGACGAGTGAAACTTCGCCGTCGCGTAGTTGGCCGCGACCGGGGCGAACCTCGAACGGACGTCTTCCGGCATCCGCCTGAGTCTAGTGAGCGCGATCCTCCGCCGCCCTGCGGCGAACACGAACGACGGCGACCACCACGACCGCCACCACGATCGCGGCTCCGCCGGCCCCGTAGAGAAGCGGGTGTGAGCGCAAAGACCGCTCCACGCTGTCGCCGAAAAACAGGCCCAGCAGCAAGAAGACGCCCGCCCAGGCGGCGCTGGAGACGGCCACGCTGATCGCGAATGTCCGGTAAGGCAGCTTCAGCACGCCCGCGGCCACCGTCAGCGGCACTCGCAGCCCAAAGATGTGCCGGCCGAAGATCAAGGCCCAGGGTCCCCACCTTCGAAATGAGTCCTCGGCGGTTTTCATCCGCTCAGGAGTCAGATGGAGGAGCCCCGCGAACCGGTGCTCGAGCAGCCGCCGGCCGTAGCGGCGTGAGAGGAGATAAAGGTTGGTGGCGCCGAACGTGACGGCGAGGACGAATCCGATCCACGCCACCAGGAAGACCGGCACGTTGTGCGGCAGGCGGTGGCCGACGTAGGCGAGGAAGGCGTCACCGGGGATGAACAGCGGTACCCCCGACTCCTCGATATAGAGGAGGGCGAAGCCGACGAGGTAGCCGTCCTGCCTGAGCACATTGCCGATCGACGTGTCCGCATCCGGCGCCTGCCCGGCCGCGTCGTGCTCGACCAGCAAGACCATGAGGACGATCACCAGCACGACGACCAGGGCGCCTCCGGCGATCCGCAAGGGCGTCGAGGTCATGGGCGGAAGTAGTCGTACGCGAGCTTGATGCCGATGAGGATCAGGGCCACGCCGGCGACCGGCTTGAGCCACGCGATCCTCTCGATCAGCGTGGAGCCGATCAGCGTGAACCCGAACAGGCAGCCGGCGGCAAGGAGCACACCTCCGCCCAGGACGAAGAACCTGTAGGACTGCGGAACGCCGCTCGCCACCGACGAGATGGCGAGGGCGTTGTCGAGCTGCAGCGCGACGTCGGTGAACGCGATCAGAAGGATCGAGACCAGGATCGTCCTTGTCATGGAGACCTCCGAAAGATGGATTCGATAGAGGTCTTGCCGCGGATCCGGCGATCCGTGCGGCCCCGGGCATTGCTGCCGTCTTGACGGGACCAGCGGGAGTGGCTACTCCCCCCTACGTGTGACCAGCATATATGGTTCGAGCGAATTGGCCAAGGCAATCGCGAGGTGGGACGGAAACAAGGTCCATTTCGACATCGAGTCGGCGTCGGGCCACTCGGTGGCCATCGACGAGCCGCCCATCTTCGGTGACGACACTGCGATGCGCCCGTCCGAGATGCTCCTTGCGGCGCTCGGCGGCTGCACCGGGCTGAACGCTGTTCTCCTGCTCAAGAAATTCAAGCAGCCGCTCAAGTCACTGGAGGTCGAGGTTGAGGGCGAGCAGGAAAAAGAGTGGCCGCGCGCGTTCATCAAGATCGACATCACCTTCCACCTCGGCTGGGACGGCAAGCACGACAAGGAAGCGGTCGACAAAGCGCTCGACCTGGCGTGCAACCGCTACTGCCCCATCCACGCCACGCTCTCACGTGGGACCAAGATCCAGCACCACCACAAGGACTCGCACTGAACGGAGTTTCTCAAGGCCGAACTAGAATTAACCCGTTCCCAATCGCCCCAAGTACGTGTGAGGCCGTTTCGGAAACTTGCTCGAGAGCTACGTCCCAGTCCTGATCTTCGTCCTCATAGTCCTCGGCCTACTCGGAGCGTTGGTCACGTTGAGCTTTGTGCTCGGACCCTCCAAACCCTTCAAGCGGAAGCTCGCACCCTACGAGTCGGGCATCATCCCCGACACCCCCGCGCATCGCCGCATTTCCGTCCGCTTCTACCTGACGGCGATGCTCTTCATCATCTTCGACGTCGAGGCCGTCTTCTTCTACCCGTGGGCGGTGCTGCTGCGTCAGCTCAAGTGGTTCGGCCTGATCGAGATGCTCGTCTTCATGGGCATCCTCCTCGTCGCGCTGGCGCACATCTGGCGCAAGGGGGGCCTGGATTGGGAATAGAAGACCTCGCCGAGTCGCTCGGCCAGAACATCCTCACGACCACGCTCGGCAAGGTGGTCGGCTGGGGCCGGGGAAACTCCGTGTGGCCGGCCCAGTTCGGCCTCGCGTGCTGCGCCATCGAGATGATCGCGACCGCTACGGCGGGCGTGGACATCGCGCGGTTCGGGTCTGAAGCCTTTCGCGCCTCGCCGCGGCAGTCTGACCTGATGATCGTCTCGGGCCGCGTCTCGCAGAAGATGGCGCCCGTGCTGCGCGTCGTCTACGACCAGATGCCCGAGCCGAAGTGGGTGATCTCGATGGGCGCCTGCGCGTCGACCGGAGGCGTGTTCAACAACTACGCACTCCTGCAGGGCGTGGACAAGATCGTGCCGGTCGACGTGTACATCCCCGGCTGCCCTCCACGGCCCGAAGACCTGCTGAACGCGCTGATGATCCTGCAGGAGCGGATCAAGGCCCAGGGGATCCTCCCCCGGCAGTGAGAATCCCCACGAACTCAGAGGCTTCGCCGTGAGTTCGCGGGGGCCCCTATTACTTGCCGAAAATCTCATAGTCGAGCGGGGCGTCAGCGCCGGGGACGCGTGGGTCACGGTCGAGCCCGCGAATATCAAGACCGCGCTCCAATCGCTGAAAGACGACGGGTTCAGGCTGCTCGTCTTCCTGACGTGCGTCGACCACCTGGTGGACACGTCGCGGCAGTGGCCGGCCCGGTACGAGCTCGTCTACGAGCTGCGCGACCTCGACACGAAAGAACAGCTCCGCCTGCGGGCATTCGTCGACGGCGACCCGCCACACATCGACTCGGTGCACGAGCTTTTTCCGCCGGCCAACTGGGAAGAGCGCGAGACCTACGACATGTTCGGAGTCGTCTTCAACGGCCACCCGGACCTGACGCGGATCCTGATGCCGGACGACTGGGTCGGCCACCCGCTGCGGCGCGACTACCCCGTCGGGGGCGAGGTCGTCGAGTTCTCCGAAGAGCACGAAACCTGGCTCACGCCCCCGCCAGACGCATGAGCACCCCGCAAGGCGTAACGATCACCAAGACCGGCGAGCATGGCGCCTTCGGCGGCGAGCTGCTCACCGTCAACTTCGGGCCGCATCACCCGTCCACGCACGGCGTGCTGCGGCTGATCGTCGACCTGGACGGCGAGCAGGTGCGCAGCGTCAAGCCGGTCATCGGCTACCTCCACACCGGGATCGAGAAGCAGATGGAGGCGCTGCGCTGGCAGCAGGGCGTGGTGGTCACGGACCGCCACGACTACCTGTCGCCGCCGATCAACAACCTCGCCTACGCGCTGGCGGTGGAGAAGCTGATGGGCGTCGAGGTGCCGCCGCGGGCGAATGCGCTGCGCGTGATCATGTCGGAGCTCACCCGCCTGTCCTCGCACCTCGTCTGGATGGGGACCAGCGGGCTCGAGCTGGGCGCGATGTCGATGCTCATGTACTGCTTCCGCGAGCGCGACACGATCCTCGACATGAACGAGGAGATCTCGGGTTTTCGGATGCACACCTCTTACATCCGGCCGGGAGGCGTGATGGCCGACGCCACGCCACGCTTCCTCCAGATGCTCGACGACTTCACCCACACGATGCCCGGGCACATCGACGAGTACGAGGACCTCCTGACCATGAACCCGATCTGGCGCTCGCGCACGATCGGCATCGGCCGTCTCGAGCCGGAGGACGCGAAGGTGCTCGGGGCGACCGGCCCGATGATCCGCGGCTCCGGCATCGCCTGGGACCTGCGCAAATCGATGCCGTACTCGGGTTACGAGAACTACGACTTCGAAGTTGCCGTCTCCGACGACTGCGACTGCTACGGGCGCTATCTCGTGCGGATCAAGGAGATGCGCGAGTCCGTGAAGATCCTTCGCCAGGCGCTGGACAGGCTGCCCGACGGGCCGGTCAACGTCGACGACCGCAAGATGCTGCCTCCGCCGCGCGAGGAGCTCGAGACCTCGATGGAGGCGGTGATCCACCACTTCAAGCTCTTCACCGAGGGTTACTCGGTGCCGCCGGGCGACGTCTACGTGGCGGTCGAGTCGGGACGCGGCGAGAACGGGTGCTACGTCGTCAGCGACGGGACGCACAAGCCGCGCCGCGTGAAGTTCCGCTCCGCCTCGTTCGTCAACCTGCAGGCGCTCGAACGGATGGCCCTCAACCACATGATCGCCGACATGATCGCGATCATCGGCACCGCGGACACGGTGCTTGGAGACGTGGACAGGTGAGCGTGCTTTCTCCTCACCTGGTCGACGAGATCAAGGCGCTGCCCGCGCGCTACCCGCAGCCCAGATCTGCGGTGATGCCCGCGCTCGACCTCGCGCAAGAAGAGCTCGGCTACCTCACGCCAGAGGCGATGAGCGAGGTGGCCGTGGCCCTTCAGCTCGACCCGGGTTACGTCGAGGGCGTCGCCACCTTTTACACGCTGTTTCACCTCCAGCCGATCGGCAAGCATCGCTTCTACGTCTGCACCAATCTCAGCTGTTCGCTTCGTGGGTCCGGCGAGATCGTGGATCACGTGAAGGGCGCGATCGGAGTGAAGGACGCGGGCGAGGTTTCGTCCGACGGGCTGTTCAGCTACGAGGAGGTCGAGTGCCTCGGGGCGTGCGAGTTCGCGCCGATGATGCGACTCGACCATCAGTACCACTACGACCTGACGGTCGAGAAGATCGATCAGCTGGTGGCGGAGAGAAAGTCGCCTTCGGCGGCAGCGCCAGCTTCAGCCCCTCTCCCCAACCCTCTCCCCGAAGGGGAGAGGGGGCAACCCGCTCCCAAGCGCGTGAGGAAGAAGAAAGGTGGCTGAGCTTCGCGGGTCGTTTGGCGACGCGCCCAACCACGTGCTCACTCGTTGGTTTGGCACTCCTGACCTGCACAGGCTCGCTGTCTATGAGTCCAGGGCCGGTGGATATGTCGCGCTCCGCAAGGTCTTGCTCGAGATGGCGCCCGCGGACATCGTCGGCGAGGTCAAGAAATCGGGCCTGCGCGGCCGCGGCGGCGCCGGCTTCGCCACCGGCACCAAGTGGAGCTTCATCAACCGCGACGCGCCCGGACCCAAGTACGTCGTGGTGAACGCCGACGAGTCCGAGCCCGGCACCTCCAAAGACCGCTACATCCTGGAGAACTCGCCGCACATGTTCCTCGAAGGGGCGATGATCGCGGCCTACACCATCGGCGCCAACCAGGTCTGGATCTACATCCGCGGCGAGTACGACGCGCCATACCGGATGCTGGTCGAGGCCATCGCCGAGGCGCGCGAAAAGGGATACCTCGGATCGAAGCCGATGGGCAAGGACTACCCGCTCGACGTCCAGCTCTACCGAGGGCACGGCGCGTACATCTGCGGCGAGGAGACGGCGCTGCTCGAATCGCTCGAAGGCAAGCGCGCGCAGCCCCGTTCGCGGCCTCCCTTCCCAGCGGTGAAAGGCGCGTGGGGCCGCCCGACCCTGCTCAACAACGTCGAGACCCTGGCGACAGTGCCGTGGATCGTCAACAACGGCGGCGCCGCCTACGCGAAGTTCGGGACCGAGAAGTCGCCAGGCACGCGGCTAATGTCGGTCAGCGGCAACGTGCGCAAGCCCGGCGTCTACGAGGTCGAGCTCGGCCAGACCTTCACCCACGTGATCATGGAGCTTGCGGGCGGCCCGCCTGACGGCCGCAAGGTGAAGGTCTTCTGGCCAGGTGGTTCGTCGGCGCCCGTGCTGCCTGAGAGCATGCTCGACACCCACACCGACATGGAGGCGCTTGCCGCCGCCCGCTCGATGGGTGGCTCAGGTGGGGTGATCGTGATGGACGACACGCACTGCGTCGTCCGCGCGGCCTACCGCCTCCTGCGCTTTTACGCGCATGAGTCGTGTGGAAAGTGCACTCCATGCCGCGTCGGCGGCGACTGGGCGGTCCGCACGTACGAGCGCATCCTCGCGAACGAAGGCTCGGAGGTAGAGCTCGGCATCCTCGAGCGCGTCGCAGACGGACTTCAGAACGGGCGCTGCCTGTGCGGCCTCGGCGACTCGGCCGGCTGGGTCATCGACTCGACCTTCCGCCACTTCCGCGAGGAGTACGAGGACCACGCCCTGAGGCACACGTGCAATGTGGGAGGCGCCCCTCCGGCCCTTCGGGCCACCTCCCCACAAGTGGAGAGGATCGCGAATGCCTGACGTAAACCTGACCATCGACGGTCACAAGATCACGGTCCCGGCCGGGACGCTGATCGTCGAGGCGGCCAAGACCGTCGGGATCGAGATCCCGGTCTTCTGCTACCACCACAAGCTCGACCCCGTCGGCGCGTGCCGGCTGTGCCTGGTCGACTTCACGCCTGGACCACCGAGGCCCCAGACGGCTTGCACCACGCCCGTCGCCGAAGGCATGGTCGTGCGCACGCAGAGCGCGATGGCGGTGCAGGCACGCGCGGACATCCTGGAGTTCGAGCTCGTCAACCACCCGCTCGACTGCCCGGTCTGCGACAAGGGCGGCGAGTGCCCGCTCCAGGACTTCACCTTCCGGCACGGTTACCCGACGAGCCGGATCGACGGGCCGCGCCTCCATTTCAAAAAGCCGATCCCGCTTTCGCAGAACATCGCGCTCGACCGGGAGCGCTGCGTGCTCTGCTACCGCTGCACCCGCTACTACGACGAGATCGCCTGGGAGCAGGAGCTGACGGTCGGCGAGCGCGGCGTGCAGTCGTTCATCACGAGCCAGTTCGACCAGCCGCTGCAGTCGATCTTCAGCGGCAACATCATCGACCTCTGCCCGGTCGGCGCCCTCACGTCGCGCGTCTGGCGTTTCGAATCACGACCGTGGGACATGACCCACAGCGAGAGCGTCTGCTCGAAATGCGCCGTCGGCTGCAACGTGACCATGTGGCAGCGCCGCGGGCAGCTTGTACGCATCACATCGCGCGAAAACAACGACATCGACGAGGGCTGGATCTGTGACCGCGGCCGCTTCGACTACACCGACGTCAACGACCCTTCGCGACTCCGCACCCCGAGCATCCGCGGCGCGAGGTCGACCTGGGCCGACGCGCTGGTGGCCGTCGCCGGCGGGATCAATGGCAAGGGCGCCAAGCTCGGGCTCTCGCTGCCCGCGGACATCACCAACGAGGAGGCTTTCCTCTTCCGCCGGCTGCTGGACGGGCCGCTCAAGGGCGCCAGGGTGAAAATGCACGGCCGCACCGCCATTCCGGCGCCCGCCGGTCCAACCATGCGGATCAAGGACATAGATGACGCGCGCGTCATTGTCGTCGTCGCCTCCGACACGGAGAAGGACGTGCCCATCGTCAACCTCCGCGTCAAGAAGGCCGTCAGCAAGCGCGGCGCGAAGCTGATCGTCATCCATCCGGACGGGGTCGACCTCGACCGGAACCCGCACACCGTCCACATCCGCAACGAGAAGGGCTCGGCCGCCGCCGAGGTGCGCAAGCTGGCGACGCACGAGCTCCTCCAGAACCCGGGCGGGCCGGTGGCGATCCTCTTCGGCGACGGCCACGGCAGCGAGGACATGAACGAGCTTGCGTCCGCCTGCGGCGACCTGGCCGAGAAGGTGGGCGGCAAGGAGATGCCGCTTTACCGCGCGACCAATGAGCGTGGGGCGCTTGCCTTCGGAATCGCCGGATGGGACTCGCTCGACGGCGTCACGGCGCTTTTGAGCTGGGGGCCGCCGCCCACCGCCGGCATCCCGAAGTCGGTCCAGTTCATGGCGGTGTGGGACCACCTTCCGCGTGCCGAGAACGCAAAGGCGGACGTCGTGCTCCCGGCGACCACGTTTTCCGAGCGCCAGGGCAGCTACACCAACCTCGAAGGGGCGGTCCAGTTCCTCCGGCCGGCGGTAGCTATTGGCGCTCCTTTAAAGGAAGCGTGGGAGGCGCTGACCGAGCTCGGCGTCGCGCTCGGCATGAACCTCGACTACCCCGGCATCTTCCCCATCCAGCGCGAGGCGGCGGCGAAGTTTCCAGCCCTAGGCGCGCTTGCCCAGGCTCCATCGCCCGAGCCTGAACCGACACGAGTCCTCGTCGGGCCCGCACACCCGTGAACCAGATCTACAACGACCCGATCGGGCATTGGATCATCGTCACCATCGCGATCACGGCCCTGCTCTTCACCGTGCTCACGGCGACCGCCTACACCGTGTGGTTCGAGCGGGTCGCGCTCGGCCGGATCCAGCGGCGGCCGGGGCCGAACCGCGTGGGTCCATTCGGACTGCTTCAGCTTGCCGCGGATGGCGTGAAGCTCGCGTTCAAAGAGAGCTTCGTCCCCGCGGCCACGGACAAAACGCTGTTCGTGATCGCGCCCACGATCGCCGTCGCGGCGGCCTTCCTCGCCTGGGCGGTGATCCCGATCGGGCTCTGGTACAACGTCCAGTACTGGATCGCCGACATCAATATCGGCGTCCTCCTGGTCTTCGCCTTCAGCTCTCTGAACGTCTACGCGATCGTCATCGGCGGCTACGCGTCCAACAACAAGTACTCGCTGCTGGGCGGCCTTCGGTCGGCGGCCCAGCTCATCAGCTACGAGATGTCGCTGGGTCTCGCACTCGTGCCGACGTTCATGATCGTCGGGTCGCTGCGCCTGCGCGACATCGTGGAGTACACCGTCCACTGGGGCTGGTACAACGGCCCGATCCCGCTGATCCTCCTCACGCCGATCGGATTCGTCATCTACCTGATCTCTGCCGTTGCCGAGACCAACCGCGCGCCGTTCGACCTGCCCGAGGCCGAGCAGGAGCTCATCGGCGGTTTTCTCACCGAGTACTCGGGACTCAAGTTCGTCATGTACTACCTCGCCGAGTACGTGAACATGATCACGGTCTCGGCGCTCGCCGCCCTGCTGTTCTTCGGCGGCTGGTACCTGTGGTTCGTGCCGCCAGTGCTCGCCTTCTTCATCAAGGTGGTGCTGTTCCTCTTCCTTTACATTTGGCTCCGCGGCACCTTCCCGCGCCTGCGCTACGACATGCTCATGCGTCTCGGTTGGAAGGTGCTGCTGCCGCTGGCCATCGCAAACGTGATCGTCACCGGGATCATCCTCGTGACGACTTTGGGATAGACGTGACGGACGAGCAGGACTCCAAACCAGAACACCCGACTCCGATGAGGCGGCCCGGTGAGCGTTTGCCGGCCAAGCCCGAGGGCGGCAAGACACCCGGCGTCATGGCGGACGTGGCTGCGCTTGCCGGCGGGCTCAAGACGACGCTTTCGGAGTTCTTCAGGCCCCCTGTCACTCTCGAGTATCCCGAGGACAAGTCGCCGCGCTCCGAGCGCTATCGGGGCCGCCACTACCTGCGGCGTTACGACAACGGGCTGGAGCGCTGTATCGGGTGCGAGCTCTGCGCGGCGGCCTGCCCGGTGGGCTGCATCCTGGTGATCGCGGCCGAGAACACCGACGAGAAGCGCGTCTCCCCGGGCGAGCGCTATGCGAAGACGTACGAGATCAACATGCTGCGCTGCATCTTCTGCGGGTACTGCGAGGACGCGTGCCCGGTCCAGGCGATCGTGCTCGGTCCCGAGTACGAGCTCTCGGACACCAGCCGCGAAAAGTTCATCTATACCAAGGAGAAGCTGCTGGAGCCGCTGCCGCCCGACGTCGAAGCCCGCTTGGCGTCAAAGCCAGCTTCAGCCCCTCACCCTAACCCTCTCCCCGAAGGGGAGAGGGGAAAAACACTCAGCTAGCGTTGGCGATCGCCGTATTTTTCGTCGCTGCGGCACTCGCTTTGGCCGGGGCCATCGGGGTCGTCGCGTTCCGCCAGCCGATCCGCTCGGTGCTCAGCCTCGTGGTGGTGATGATCGGACTCTCGATTCTCTTCCTGCTCTTGAGCGCGCAGTTCCTGTTCGTGGCGCAGATCATCGTCTACGCCGGCGCCGTCATGGTGCTGTTCCTGTTCGTGATCGCGCTGCTCGGACCGGCGCGTGAGATCGCGCGCTCGCGATTGCGCTTTCAGACGTGGCTCTCGGCCCTGTTCGTGCTCGCGCTGCTCGGCCTGATCTGGGCGATGCTGCAGGGTATCCAGTACCGCACGCCCGACAAGGCGGACCTGTCCATCTTCGGCACGGTGCAGTCGATCGGGATCGGACTGTTCACTACCTACCTCTATCCGTTCGAGCTGACATCGATCCTGCTGCTCGTCGCGGCGATCGGCGCGATCTACCTCAGCCGCAAGAAGGTCGACGATTCATGAAAACCCCACGAAATCGGAGGCTTCGCCGTGATTTCGCGGGGACCCCGTAAATGAGCGGACTGGCCATCGGCGGGTCGCAGCTCGACACGTCCTGGTTCCTCCTGCTCAGCGCGATCCTCTTCACCATCGGCACGGTCGGCGTGCTCATCCGGCGCAACCCGCTGGTGATCCTCATCTGCATCGAGCTGATGCTGAACGCCGTCAACCTCACGCTGATCGCGTTCTCGCGCCAGCTCGAGAACCTCGAGGGCCAGCTTTTCGCGCTGATGTCCATCACGGTCGCCGCCGCGGAGGCCGTGGTCGGGCTCGCGATCCTCGTCGACATCTTCCGTGTTCGCGACGTCGAGGACATCGATGAATTGAGCGAGCTCAAAGGATGAGCACGAGCCAGCTGGCGCTGCTGGTCCTCCTCTTCCCTGCCGCGGGGGCGATCCTGCTCGCGGGTCGCGGCTGGAGGCTGCCGCGCATCGTCACGCAGATCGTCGGACCCGGCGTCGTGTGGGCATCGTTCATCGGCACCCTCGCTCTCTTCTTCGGCAAGGCGTCCGGCGACTTCACCTACTGGACGTGGATCAAGAGCGGCACGTTCGTGGTGCCGTTCAACCTGCTGGTCGACAACCTCTCGATCTTCATGTGCCTGGTCATCACAGGCGTTGGCGGGCTGATCGTCACGTACTCGATCGGCTACATGGAGCACGAGGACGGCCCGAGCTATGCGCGCTTTTTCACCTACATGGACGTCTTCATCTTCTCGATGCTGCTGCTCGTCCTGGCCGGGAACTTCGTGTTCCTGATCGTCGGCTGGGCGCTGGTCGGACTGAGCTCGTACCTGCTGATCGGCTTCTGGTACCAGCGCCGCTCGGCGGTCCTGGCCGCGAGGAAGGCGTTCATCATGAACGTGATCGGCGACGTCGGGATGATCCTCGGCGCGTTCGTTCTGTTCGTCGCGTTTCACGCGACAACGTACTCCGGAGTTTTTGGGGCATTGCGAGACGTGCCAAATTGCACGAGGGTCTTGTCCCTGTGCGGCGTCCATGACAACGCCACGATTGAGCTCGCTGCATTTCTGCTCCTCGTCGGAGCGGTGGCCAAGTCCGCTCAGCTTCCGCTCCACACTTGGCTTCCCGACGCGATGGAAGGCCCCACTCCCGTCAGCGCCCTGATTCATGCCGCGACGATGGTGACCGCGGGCGTCTACCTCGTCGGCCGCATGCATCCGATCTTCGACATCGCGACGTACGCGCACAACGCCGTGGCGATCGTCGGCGCGGTCACCGCGCTTTTCGCGGCCTCCATCGCGATCGTGCAGACCGACATCAAGCGCGTCCTCGCCTACTCGACGATGAGCCAGATCGGATACATGTTCCTGGCGGTCGGCATCGGCGCCTACGCCGCCGGCTTTTTCCACCTCCTCGCGCACGCCTTCTTCAAGGCTCTGCTCTTCCTTGCCGCGGGCAACATCATCCACGCGATGCACGACGAGCAGGACATGCGCAAATTCGGCGGGCTGTTCCGCCAGCTGCCGCGGACGTCGTGGGCCTTCCTGATCGGGTCGCTGTCGCTGGTCGGAGTGATCCCGCTGGTCGGCTATTTCTCGAAAGAGCAGATCCTAGGCTTTGCGTTCTCCAAGCCCGACGACCCGCTGGCGCAGGCGCTGTGGGTAGTCGGCGCGATCACCGCATTGATCACGGGTTTCTACACGGGGCGCATGTGGTGGATGGCCTTCGGCGGCAAGCCGTCACCTGAGCGCCCGGTCCAGGTCCCGCACGAGGCGCGCTCCGTGATGCTCGTCCCGGTCCTGGTCCTCGCCGGGCTGTCGGTGGTCGGCGGGTTCATCCAGACGCGCGCCCTCGGCTTCGGACCGTCGGCCGTCTCGGACTTCCTTCTCTCGCCGGTCGGAAAGACGGATTGGGAGGGCGGGTGGCTCGACGTCGCGGTCGGCCTGCTGACCATGGCCCTCGCGACGCTTCTGTTTCTAGCCGCCTACCGCTTTTACGTCGAGCGTTCGTGGAAGACGTGGAGCGCCAACTACCCGTGGGCGCAGCGGCTGCTCGAGCGCAAGTACTACTTCGACGAGATCTACAACGCCGCCTTCGTGCGGCCGATGGACGCGCTGGCGGACTCCGGCCTGCGCGACATCGAGCAGCCGATCCTCGACGGCGCCGTGGTCGGCACCGGGCGCGTCGCCATCGCCGGCGCGAGCAGCTTGAGCCTCACGCAGAGCGGCTACTTCCGCAGCTACGTGCTCGTCTTCGTCGGCGGCGCGGTGGTCGCCGCGGTTCTCCTCCTCATCAGGGCCGCCTCATGACGCTGACGGTCATCTGGCTGCTGCCCCTGGTCGGCGCCGCGCTGATCGCCTTCATGCCACCGCGATTCGCGAAGTGGTTCGGCGTGGTGGTGGCGATCGCCGCACTGGGTGTGGCGGCGGGCGTGGCGTTCTCGTTTGCGCCCGGCTATCGCGGCTACCAGTTCACCGAGGCGGTGCCGTGGATCCCGCAGCTGCGCATCTTCTACCGGCTCGGCGTCGACGGCATCAGCCTGTGGCTGGTCGTCCTGAACGCGTTCCTGACCGTGATCGCGATCCTCGCCACCCCGGTCGCGAGCCGCCATGCCAACCGCTTTGTGGCGCTGATGCTCGCGATGTCCGCCGGGCTGGCCGGCGTGTTCATGGCCACCGACCTCGTCCTCTTCTACGTGTTCTGGGAGGCGATGCTGATCCCCGCTTATTTTCTGCTGTGGATCTTTGGCGAGGGTGACCGGCCGGGCCGCGCGGCGATCAAGTTCGTGCTCTACACGCTGGCGGGCTCGCTCCTGATGCTGGTCGGTGTGATCGGCGAGTACGTCTTCACCGGTCAGAAGACCTTCGATCTCGCCACGCTGGCGACGCTCGCGCCCTCACCGTCGATCCAATTCGGCCTCTTCTTCGTCTTCGCGCTCGCCTTCGCGATCAAGACCCCACTGTTCCCGTTCCACAGCTGGCTGCCCGACGCCTACCTCGCCGCACCCACGCCGATGCTGGTCACGTTCGCGGGCGTGATGGGCAAGGCCGGCGCCTACGGCTTCCTGCGCATCGCGGTTCCTTTGTTCCCAGACCCGGTGTGGTGGTGGGACTGGCGGTGGGTCATCCCGGTGCTGGCCGTCGCGGCGATCATCTGGGGCGCGCTGATGGCGATCGCGCAGCGCGACATGAAGCTGCTGGTCGCCTATTCGAGCGTGAGCCACATGGGCTTCATCGTGCTGGGGATCTTCTCCTTCAACGTGCAGGGCCAGCAGGGCGCTGTGCTGCAGATGGTCAACCACGGGATTATCATCTCGGCCCTCTTCCTGATCGTGGCCTGGATCTCGGATCGGGCCGGCACGCGTGACCGCTCGGCCATGGCGGGGCTGGCGCTGCGCATGCCGGTGATGGCGGGGGTCTTCTTCGTCGTGACCCTGGCGGCGCTGGGCCTTCCAGGGCTCAACAGCTTTGTCGGAGAGTTCATGACGCTGCTCGGCGCCTGGCAGCGCGAGCCGGTCCTCGCCGTGTTCGGTGCGATCGGGCTTGTGCTGGCCCCGGTTTACATGCTGCGGCTCTTCCAGGGCATCATGCAGGGGCCGCCGTCCGGACCCGTGCCGAAATCCGACATTTACGCCGGGCAACTCACGTTGCTGGCCCCGCTGGTCGCGATCATGTTCGGGATCGGGCTGTACCCGTACGTGCTGACCAACCTGATGACGTCGGTCGGCCAGGTGGGCCTGGCGAGATGACCACAGATCTGACCTACACGTGGTCGCAGGCGCTCGCGGACCTCAGCCAGATCGCGCCCATCGCCACGCTGACTGGATTTTTCCTGTTCGCGATCGTCGTCGACCTGGTGCTGCCGAAGAGCCGCCGTGGCGGGGCAGTCGCGATCGTGGCCGTGGTCGGCTTCACCTACTCGCTTGGCACGGCGGTCTACCGCTGGCTCTACGCCACGGGCGACTACGCGTATCACAGGTTCGCCACGGGCGATAACTTCGCCCTCTTCTTCGAGATCATGTTCGCGACCCTCGGCATCCTCACGGTCGCCCTCTCGCACTCGTACCTGCGCAAGCGCCGGATGCTCGAGTCGGAGTTCCACATCCTGATCATGGGCGCGGTGATCGGCATGATGGTGCTCGCGTCCGCCACGTCGCTGGTGACCGTGTTCCTCGGCCTCGAACTGCTTTCGATCGCCCTCTACATCGTGTGCGGCTTCGCGCGCACGGAGAGACGGTCGCAGGAGGCGGCCGCGAAGTATCTGTTGGTGGGCGGGTTCGCGAGCGCGTTCGTCCTGTACGGCATGGCGCTCATCTATGGCGCCGCCGGGACCACCGTGATCCCGGACATCGCGACCCGCCTCGCCTCCGCGAGCCTCACCGACCCATTGCTGATGCTCGGCATCGTGCTGATGGGGGTCGGCTTCGCCTTCAAGGTGTCGGCGGCGCCGTTCCACATGTGGACCCCGGACGTGTACCAGGGCGCGCCCATACCGGTCACCGCCTTCATGTCGGTGGGGACAAAGGCCGCGGCCTTCGCGATGATCGTGCGCGTCTTCTCGGGCGGCCTCCCCCACCTCTCGCCGGAGTGGCAGGTGCTCCTCGCCTTCGTCGCGGCGACGAGCATGATCGTCGGCAACCTGATGGCGATCGCGCAGTCGAGCCTGAAGCGGCTGCTCGCCTACTCCGGCGTCGCGCAGGCGGGGTACATCCTGATCGGAGTGATCGCCGGCGGCCGGAGCGGGCTCGCCGCCGTCCTCTATTACCTCTTCGTCTACATGTTCATGAACTTCGGCGCGTTCGCGGTGGTCACGCTGCTGGCCGGCCCTGAGGGCGACCGCGATGGATTCGCAGACCTCGAAGGCCTTGCGCAGCGCAACCCGTTGATGGCGGTCTTGATGTCGATCTTCATGCTCTCGCTCGCCGGCTTCCCGCCGACGGTCGGATTCTTCGGCAAGCTGTTCCTGTTTACGGCCGGCGTCAGCGCGGGCTACACGTGGCTGGTCGTGCTGGCGGTGTTGATGAGCGTCGTGTCGGTCTTCTACTACGTGCGGGTGCTGATACCGATCTGGTCGCCTTCCGCGCGCCGGGACGAGGTGCCGGCATCGATCAGCAGCACGTCGGTGATCGCCCTGAGCGGCGTGGCGTCCCTGTTGCTTGGCGTCTACCCCACGACGCTGCTGCTTGCCGGCCAGCTGGGAGCGAACCCGATCTCCGGCCCGTAGCGCGGCGGGATTCCGCACGTTTGGCACCAACGGTGCGGGATCAGGAGCGCAGGGCGGCGATCGCGGCCGCGAGGCGGCGCTCGCGGGTCTCGAGTTTTTTCGCCTCCTCAAGAGATCGCGCCATCTCCTTCTTGTTGGTGAAAGAGAGGGCGTCCCAGGCGGCTGCCATCTTTTGGTCGCGTGCCAGCTCTCGGGCCAGGTCGGGTGGTGGTTCGACCACGCGTGGGGCTGTGTCGAGTGCCAGCTCGACGGTGACGGTGTCGCCTCGTTTCACGCCGGCCGATTCCTGGATCGCCTTCAACACGCCGAGCGCGAACGTGCCGTCACCCACGGGCGCCAACGACCCTCGATACGGGTGGCCGGCGATGACGGCCTGGATCTTCGGCCGCCCCTTGAGCCCCAGCTCCTCATTGACCTTTCGCGGCACCACGACAAAGGTTCCTGTGCCGGTGGGGTCGGGCTGGAGAACGGCACTGAACGTGGCCACAGGTCGAGATTCTAGGCCGGGATCTCCGATCCCTTCGGGAAGGGTCGCGGGAAGGGCGCAGGTTTGAAGTCGAGGAACGCCGGCGGCGTGGCGGCGCCGAAGAACGCGTTCAAGGACTCGTCCTGTGCCTTGGCCGTGGTATTCATTGCCGCCGGCTTAAGGGCCGCGTCGTCCCAGCGCCCTGTGTCGAGCCGCTTGAGCAAGACCTGGGCCGCGGCGATGGTTTCCGCCGGCGTGAACGTGCAGTGGCCGGCCCGGTGCACGAACACCTGCCGCAGCATCCCGCTGTCGCCGGCGGCTCCGACCGCGTCGGCGTAAGCGCTTTCGTTGGGAGGGATGACGAGACCATCCCCGGTCGTGTGCATCGTCAGCACCGGAATCTTCAGGTTGCCGGCGAGGCTGATGTAGCGGTCGAGGTAGCGCACGGCCGCCGGGTCAGCCTTTACGCGGGCGCCGCCGGCGAGCGTGCGCAGGTCTGACTGGAGGTCTAGCCCGGCCGCGGAGTACAGGGCGGCGACCTCCTCACGGTCCGATGAGATGGAGAGGAGGTGCGCGTAGTCGACGCCGGTGTTCCACGACGGGTTGCCTCCCGCGCGCTGCTCGAGGTCCGCGCGATAGCGAAACGCAAATGCGAAGTCGACGCGGGACTCCCACGACGCCTGCGCCGCGGCCTGGGCGACGTAATCGCCGGGGGCGGGCTCGGGCAGCCGCGGGTCGAACCAACCGGGCAGGTCGATCATCGCGCCGACCAGGGCGATCCGCGCTCGGCCCGCTTCTGTCGCCACAGCCTGGGTGAAGAGGTCCAGCGCAGTCTGAAGGTTGACGGCCGGGTCGGTGATGTGGACGAGCTGCAGGTTCGAAGTCGGGGCTAACAGCGTCCGGAACGCATAGGCCGCGTCGAGCTCGGCGTTCCACGTCGCGATCCCACCGGCCAGCACGCCGCACATCGGCATCGCCGCTGTAAATCGGTCCGGGTAAAGCTGCACCAAACCCGCCGTGACGATGCCGCCCAGCGAGTGGCCCCACGCGATCACGCGCTTCGGCTTGCCGACTTGCTCGTCGAAGTAGTCGAGGAGGGCGACCTGGTCGCGGAACGCGTCCTCGAGCGCCCACCCGTTTGAGCTGTACGACGAGCCCGCGATGGCGAAGCGATGGCTGAGCAGCCAGGCCGTGGCATCTACCCCGGGCGCCGCGACCGCGACTTTGTCGCTGTCCGGGGGGACGTAGCCGTGGCTGTAGAGGAAGAGCGTCCCGTTCCACCCGGGCGGCACCTCGATGCGATACGTGGCGGCGCCGATGGCGCCGGTAAGAGTCCTGGGGCTGGGCGCCGGCGGCGCGGGACCAGCCTGTGAGCAAGCCGAGACAACGACCAGGCACAGGGCAAGGGTCAGATTCCGGACCGCGACTGACCCCCATCGACTGCGATCACCGCACCGTTCACCAGACTCGCCTGCGTCGAGCAGACGAACGTCACCACGCCGGCGACTTCGTCGACGGTCCCGAAACGACCCATCGGCATCTCCTGACGGACGAACTCCCCGATGCCTTTGGGGTCCGCCTGCTGGCGGCGATCCCAGCCGCCGCCCTTCCAGAGGATGGAGCCGGGGGCCACGGCGTTCACCGTCACGCCTTTCGAAGCCACTTCCCTGGCGAGGGACTTGACGAAGCTGGTCTCGGCCGCCTTCGCCGCGTTGTAGGCGGGCGCTCCACCGGTCTCGCGACCCCACACGGACGTGATCGCGATGATGCGGCCCCAGCCGCGCAGCAGCATGCCGGGCAGCACCAGCTGGGTCATGCCGACGCTCACCGCGACGTTGCCCGCGAAAGCGGCCTCGAACTCCTTGGTGCCCGTGTCGCCCCACGAGCTGCCAGCGCGAAGGCCGAGGTTGTTGACGAGGATGTCGATCGGGCCAAGCTTGGCTTCGGTTTCCTTGACCGACCGGCGGCAGCCTTCTTCGGTCATCAGGTCCGCGACCACGCCGAATCCCCCAAGCGCCGCGGCCGTTTGGTTGACATCGCTTTCTGTACGGGCGGCGACCGACACGCGGACGCCTTCACTGGAGAGCGCCTGCGCGATGCCGAGTCCTATTCCGCGAGTACCGGCGGTGACGAGCGCGACCTTGCCGGCAATGCCAAGGTCCATCAAGGCATCCTAGTGAGATGCTGCCGCCGGGCGCGATCAACACTGGGCCGCCGGTGACGCCGCGCCCGTCGGCGACGGTGCTGCTGGTCCGCGGCGAGCGGCCGTGGGAGCTGCTGCTCATGCAGCGTCCGGGAGGAGCGGACTTCGCGCCAGGGGCTTACGTGTTTCCGGGGGGCACGGTGCACGGGGACGATATGGGTTGGGGCGACGAGATTCGCATGGCCGCGGTGCGGGAGACGTTTGAGGAGGTCGGCGCATTGCTAGCGCGTCGAGGGGGGCGATTTGCGGGCTCGGCGGAGTGCGATGCGGTGCGGTCGATCGTCGAGGGTGGAAAGACATTCGGGGAGGCGCTCCGCGAGCTGCGCCTGGAGCCGGCGCTGGACCACCTGGTGCTGTTCGCGAGGTGGGTGACTCCCGTGCTGTTGAGGCGCCGGTACGACGCGCGCTTTTTTCTCGCGCGCATGCCGGAGGACCAGGTGGTGCGGCCGCAAGAGGGTGAGGTGACGGACTGGCTGTGGATCACGCCCGAGCGGGCGCTCACCAGCCCCGAGGTCACCCTCGTCTACGCGACGCGAGCCGTGTTGGAATCGGTGGCGTCAGAACGTGACGCGGAAAAGCTCTTCACGCACGCGGCAGAGCTGAAAGACGTGCCGATCGTCGAGCCGAAGATGGTGCAGACCGAATCGGGTTGGGAGATCGCGCGGGACTAGCGCCAGTGGTCTTTCCACTGGTCGTAGTGGACGACCTCGACGCCGGCCTGGCGCAGGACGTCTAGACCCCCCGGGTCGCGGTACGCCTCACGGTAGTAGACGCGCCCGACGTTGGTGTTGATGATCATCTTGGCGCACATCACGCAGGGCGAGGCGCTGACGAACATCACCTTGCCGGGCAGCTGCGCCCCGGCTTTGATCAGCGCGTTCTGCTCCGAGTGGATGCAGCCGCAGTTTCCAGGCTCGGTCGAGTCGCAGCGGTTCGGCAGGCCCCTGGCATTGCCGTTGTAGCCGATGCCGAGCACCTGCGTGAGATCGGCCGTGGTGATCACGCTCCCGACCTGCAGCCGGGCGCAGGTCGAGCGCTTGGCGAGCTCCTCGGCCATGCGCATGTAGACCTCTTCCAGCGGGATTCGGTCGGGCGCCGGCTCGAGCTCATGAACGGGTTTCTGGGCGGCCATTTTCATCAGGTTAACAGTCTTGTCTATACCCCTTTCGCGGACTACAATGCGCAAGATGTCGTTGCTCGAACTCTTGTTCGCCCTTCTCCTGGTATGCCTCCTGGCCGTGATGGCCGGCGTGGCGTTCCTGGTGTGGAACCTGGTCCGGCGCGCGGACGGGCAGGCGCGCGACGTCGCCGAGCTCAAGGCCCGGCTCGAGGCGGGCGGGCAGACGCAGGGCACGCAGGCGGCCGAGCTGCGCGAGCGGCTGTCCCAGACGCAGTCGGTCGTCGAGGGGCTCCGTTCGGCCCTCTCCGCCCGCCAGCCGGTCGAGGAGGAGGCGCGCGCGAGCTTGCGGCGCCTGGAGAGCGTCATCGCGGGCAGCTCCACCCGCGGGGCGGCCGGCGAGAACATCCTCGAGGAGGCGCTGCGGCACCTCCCGCCCGAGATGCTCCAGCGCAACGTGTGGGTCGGCGGCAAGGTGGTGGAGCTGGCGCTTCGCCTGCCGGGCGGAAAGCTGCTGCCGATGGACTCGAAGTGGGTGTCGAGCGGGGCGCTCGAGCAGCTGGCTGATCCTTCCCTCGACGCGGCGCGCCGGGCGCAGCTCACCGGGCAGGTGGAACGCGAGGTCGAGCGGCGGGTGCGCGAGGTGAGCCAGTACATCGATCCCGCGACCACGTCGCCTTTCGCGCTGGCGGTGATTCCCGACGCGGCCTACGACGTGTGCCGCGGAGCGATCGTCGGCGCGCACAAGCGACACGTGATGGTGGTCGGATACGCGATGGCGCTGCCCTACCTGCTCACGCTCTACCAGCTGCACCTGCAGTTCGCCCGCACCGTCGACATGGAAAAGCTGCAGTCGGCCCTGATCGACGTCGAGCGCCACCTCGACACCCTGGAGACCGTGCTCGAGAACAAGCTTCAGCGCGCGGTCACCATGCTCCAGAACGCGTACGGCGAAGGCAAGCAGGTGTCGGCAAGGATCCGGGCCTCGGCGCAGAGCGTCCAGATGACTGAAAAGGCTGAGGAAGACCTTTCCACAGCCTCGGGCCAGCTCGCGCTCGTCGAATCAGCTCAATAGGCCGGTTTTGCACACTTTCCCACAGTCCGTGCGCACCGTTTGCCCAATTCGCGCTCAGGGTTGTCCACAGGTAATCCACCAACATGTTGGGGGTAAAGGCTTAACAAGGCCGAACATATTGTGTTTTGGGTCTTGACAAGCCAAAAGTCGGCTCGTATCATTCAGGGCGTTAGATCGAGGCCCTGGGGCATAAGTGGCGGGCATGCTCTGGGGCCTCTTCCATCCCCAAACGTACAAGTTCAACGACCCACCCCACGTCCCAGCAACCGCGGTTCAAATAAACCCTCACCGGGGATGATTCAAGGAGGCGTTCTCTAAAGAAGATGGCCAGAAACATTGCCGACCTCACCGGAGCCCGCAAGAACCCCAACAAAGCCGCCCAGAAGGGGCTCCGCTTTGGTCGCTACTTCACACCAGCAGGCAGCCACGCCTTCGACCTGGTGGCGTGGGAGCGCCGCACCGCTGCGATAACCGGCGAGAAGGGTCAGGTCATCTTCGAGCAGAAGGACGTAGAAGTTCCGCGCTCCTGGTCGCAGCTTGCGATCAACGTCGTCGCCCAGAAGTACTTCCGAGGCGGTCTCGGCACCCCTGAGCGGGAAACCAGCGTCCGCCAGCTCATCAACCGCGTTGTCGAGACCCTGGCGGCTTGGGGACGCGAAGGCGGCTACTTCGCGAGCGAGGAAGATGCCGAGAACTGGTCCGAGGAGCTTCGCTACCTCCTGGTCACTCAGCAGGCCTCCTTCAACAGCCCGGTGTGGTTCAACATCGGCGTGCCCGGCCGCGCCCAGCAGGGCTCGGCGTGCTTCATCAACTCGGTCGAGGACTCGATGGAGTCGATCCTCGAGCTGGTCAAGACCGAAGGCATGCTGTTCAAGTTCGGCAGCGGCACCGGCACCAACCTCTCTGTGCTGCGCTCGTCCAAGGAGCAGCTGTCCGGCGGTGGCACCGCCTCCGGCCCCGTCTCCTTCATGAAGGGCTACGACTCGTTCGCGGGCTCGATCAAGTCAGGCGGAACGACCCGGCGAGCGGCCAAGATGGTCATCCTCAACGCCGACCACCCGGACATCCTCGAATTCATCCGCTGCAAGGCGGAGGAGGAGAAGAAGGCCTGGGCGTTGATCGAGGCCGGCTACAACGTCGGGTTCAACGTCACGGGCGGCGCGTACGACTCGGTCCAGTTCCAGAACGCAAACAACTCGGTCCGCGTGAGCGACGAGTTCATGCGAGCGGTGGACGGCGACAAGGAGTGGAAGACGAAGGCGGTCGTGGACGGCCGCGTCATCGACACCTACCGGGCGCGCGACCTGTGGCGTGAGATCGCCGAGGCGACCTGGATCTGCGGCGACCCCGGCCTTCAGTTCGACACCACGATCCAGGACTGGAACGTCGTGCCGAACACCGGCCGCATCAACGCGACCAACCCGTGCAGCGA